>Ga0070738_10000588_pt1 | contig 98747 bp, 81 predicted proteins | sample Coa_R2_2_FD_66446 | JGI IMG/M metagenome (GOLD analysis project Ga0070738, IMG submission 66446) | Surface soil microbial communities from Centralia Pennsylvania, which are recovering from an underground coalmine fire - Coalmine... | ecosystem: Environmental > Terrestrial > Soil > Unclassified ...
TCGTGGAAACGGAGGCTTATGCTATCGGCGATGAAGCGTGTCATGCCTTTCGCGGCGAGACCCCTCGCAATGCTGTTATGTTTCGTGAAGGTGGCTTTTCGTATATCTATTTCACATACGGAATGCACTATTGTTTCAATGTCACTACCAACGAACCCGGTATGGCGGAGGCGGTGCTGATCCGTGCCCTCGAGCCGGTACAAGGGATCGAGCGAATGCGCGAACTTCGTCCCAGAGCAGAACGCGATCGTGACCTGACCAATGGTCCTGGCAAGCTTTGCCAGGCATTTGCCTTAACGCGCGAAGAAAATGCCATTGATCTTATTGAGAGCGATACACTGTTCATTACACAAGGCGAACCGGTCCCTTCGAATCTAATTGGCGTCTCCAGGCGTATAGGTATTAACGTCGCCCAGGAATATCCCTGGAGATTTTTTGTCAAGAACAATGAGTATGTCTCTCGCACGAAACCATCGGAGCCTGGCAAATTCACGAGCAAGTATGCTAAAAAGCATCGCTCTGTTCCTGGTCGTTAATCTTATTTTGTCGTCCTGCGGTAAAGCAACCACAGTGGATAGTGTCTCCAAATTTCCACCGGAGCGAGCTGAACTCGCTAAGCAAATTGAAGATGTTGGCAGTCAGCATATTCACATGCCGCCCCTGCCGATCAATTACTCTCCGGATCGCTACCTCAATGTTCTGCCACAATCGTTACGCGATTCGCTGAAAGGCAAAGTGGTATTACTCGATATTTGGGATTACACCTGCATCAACTGCATTCAAACCCTGCCTTATATTAAGGCGTGGAACGATCGGTATAAAGATAAAGGACTGGTCGTCGTTGGTGTACACTCACCCGAATTTGAATTCGAGAAGGAGCCGAAAAATCTGGATAGTGCTGTCCGCCAATTCGGACTTAACTATCCGATCGTTGCCGACAATGATTATGAGATCTGGAATTCGTTAGCAAATCAATACTGGCCTGCGAAATATCTTTTCGATAAAAATGGCATTCTTCGCGCTGAGCACTTTGGAGAAGGGGAGTATCAGGAGTTTGAAGCATTCCTTCAAAAGATATTGCTTGAGCGCGATAGCGCTATAGAACTGCCAGAGCTGTTTGCACCGGTACGCGAAACAGATAAGCCAGGAGCAGTTTGCTACCGTCCCACACCCGAGACATATGCCGGCTACGGGCGCAATCATTTAGGTAATGAAGTAAAAAACGCAAACGATGTCGCACACGAGTACAAGGTGCCACATGAATTGAAGAAGGATCTGCTCTATCTCGATGGCAATTGGACCGTGAAGCATGAATACGTTCATCCTGCGGGCAATAGCGATGCGAGTCTCGTATTCGATTATCAGGCGAAGGAAGCGAATTTAGTCATTCATCCGCTGGATGAGACCGGGTTTAAGGTAATGGTGACACAAGATGGAAAGGCGGTACCCAAAGCCGATCGCGGCGCCGATATTCAGGAGGCTGATGGCAAGACCTTTCTTGTCGTTCGTGATGCACGAATGTATCGCATCACCAATAATCATGACTTTGGTCGCCATACGTTGCGGCTTACCGCTTCGACTCCAAGCTTCGGTGCGTATGCGTTTACGTTTACAACAGCATGTAAGCATTGATCGAACGGTGGGGCAGGCAGTGTTTCCTTGCTTTCCCTCGAAACGCTTTTGTTTCGAAACTGTTATACGACGCAAGGTCATAAAGGAGGACTTTCTGACCCGGAACCCTTGCATTCAGCCCGCACGCGAAGTGCTCGCTTTTTTTGAGTCGCTTTCGTGCGCAGAACCATCGCCCCGTTGGTAGCTGAGTGTTGTTCTTCGGACATTCAGTCATGTTAACACATGCCACAAACGCTGCTTCTGGGATATGGCCCAAATCCGGCTTGTGCTTCGCACGCGCACGGAACCTTGGGTGACCGGTTACGACGAATGCTTCAAACAAAATCTACTCGCTGCCTCACTTCTCTTCGAATTCTTCTTTTTGCTGTTCTTCCGGTTGCGCTTGCGTTTCAACGTGTAGCGGCTCAGACCGATACGAATAGCAGCAAAGTGCTTGTCGCGGCAAAAGACGATATTCGTATCGAGAACCTTAAAGAGTTAAATTCACGTGGTGATGATGCAACATCCTTCATCTCTCCGGTGGATGGCTCGCTATATTTCACCAGTTCGCGCGAGAACGGGAAGAACATTCTATACGTAGCGAAGCGGCTTCCCGCGAGCGATCGTAACGATCATAGCTCACATTGGGGAACCCCGGAAAAATTCTGCGAGCTTCCCGAAAAACAAAATATTAGCTCGCTTTCCGTTGCCGGCGATGGTGTCACTGCGGTCGTAGGTGTATGTAACCGGCACGATGCTATTCTACAATCGTGCGATATCTATCAGGCAGAACTATCCGATGGCAAGCTCGATCACTTTACGCCGCTCGGCAAACCGATCAATACTGAGTGGTGGGAAGGCCAGCCGAGTATTAGCCAGGACGGTCAGTTGCTTTTTTTCGCGAGCGATCGCAAAGGTGGTCACGGCGGTATCGATATCTATATGTGTACGCGCTCTGCGGAAGGAACGTGGAGTGAGCCGGTCAATTTGAGTTTTAATACCAGCGGCAATGAAGTTTCGCCCTTCATTTCACGCGACAACCAGACGCTCTATTTCGCGGCCAATCACATGCCGGGCGGTATGGGTGGCTACGATATTTATGTAACGCGCCGGACCGGTGAAAATCAGTGGACCGAACCCAAGAACCTCGGTCCTTCGGTGAATTCAAAAGGAGATGAGCTCTTTTTTTATCTGCCACCGAACGAGGATGCGGTCTATTTTTCGAGCGATCGTGAAGGCGGCCAGGGTTATTTCGATCTGTATCGTGCCTACGTTCAGCCGCAGCCACCAAAGCCAAAGTATGTGACGCTTACCGGTCGTATCCTCGATGCCGAAACGAACCAGCCTATTACCTCGAAGCCAGAGATCAATATTACATTCTCGAATAATAATCAGGCGATCACAAACGAGGCCTCGGGTACATCATATAGCGTGAAAGTGCTGGCGGGAAGCCTCGTGCATGTTGCAGTCGGTGCAGAGAATTATGTTTCGAACGCGATCGAGATCCAGGCGCCGCCGAATGACGATCAACCGGTCGTTACTCAGGATATTTCGCTAACGCCATCACATGCACGCGTCTATGGGCACGTTACGAATTCCTATTCTGGTGCTCCATTAAAAGCGACGGTTACGTTAGAGCAATTGGCCGGTGGCCTACCCCCTGTAAAAACGGAGACCGATCCCACGACGGGAGCATACTCGTTTAACGTCAATCCGCTTATTACTTATAAGATCTCGACTACCGTACAGGATTTCGAGCCCTACGAAGACCGCATCGATGTGCCGGCCGCGCGCGAGAAATTGCTTTCGATCCAGAAGGAAATTCGCTTGACGCCGGTCGCCGTGCAAGGCTTTGTGGTCTATTTCGATGTCGATAAATATGACATCAAATCGGAAGAGCTTAACAAATTTCCCGACTTTATCCGTCAGGTGAAAGCAAATCCGAGAGTACGTTTCGAGATCAACGGTCACACCGATTCGACCGGATCGATCGAGTATAACATAAAGCTTTCAGAACGCCGCGCTAAGTCTGTAGAAGACTATCTATTAGGTCAGGGTGTGCCTCGCGAACAAATTGCTATCGTTCAAGGATTCGGTAAATCCCATCCGCTCGATCCGAACGATCTTGCCAAGAACCGTCGTGTGGAAGTACGTATTGTTGGACGTAAAGACTAAGCAGCGGAGGACTGAATTATGAAGAATGAAATGAAACAGCTTCGTGCAATTCTGATCCTGGTCGCGCTCTTGGTCGCTGGTTCTGCGAATGCCCAAATACTCAGCCGCGGCGATGTATTTGGTCCCGGAGCCCCGCCGCCCATGATCGGTATTGAATTAGGACTTGGAGAGCACACGCAATTGGGAAATCTGGACTGCGATTGCGGGGCCGTTTTTAGCAGCGGCACCGGTTCCGGTCTGCTTGCAGCAGCACTCTTCGAATTACCACTCGATTACGAATGGGCGATCGGTGTAAAAGCTGGTATTGACTTCAAGAATTTCTCTTCGTCCGCATTAGTGTGGGATACTGCCATTGTTAACTCGGGCACGCCGACGCAAACGCGTACCGACACGTTCGCAATGAATTTCAATCGCATTGGTACGGTGAAGGCAACGTTTATGACGTTCGCACCTTATGTGCAATACCAATTCTTTCGAATGGGGCCGTTCGTGCAGGCGGGGCTGGGATTCGACTTCCTGATGGCGAATAGCCTGACGCAAGACAGGCAATTGCTTACGAATTCTGTGCAGTTGAAGGATGGTACGACCGTAAGCAATCTGACCTTCACGAATGGGACCGATCAGGAAGAAATTCAAAGTGGTGCTATTTCAGAAGAGAGCAAATTGCGGTTGGGATTGCTTATCTCTGCGGGGTATAATATCCAGGTCTCCGACCGGTCGGTGTTTTCGCCGCTGCTAACGTACGATTTCCCGCTTACATCGAATACCAATGCTGCGGGGACTACCTGGAAGATCGGATCGTTGTATGCTTCTGCTGTGCTGAAATATAAGCTGGATTAGCGTTTTTCGAGGAGGGAAACGCTGCCGGTCAGTCGCCAAATGTCTTCGGAACCATCCCATCTGAATTTCGGTCACGTGTACGCTAAAACGCCGTAATTCCTCTCGAACAGCGGTTTTTGCGTTATGTTATGGAATTTGAAAGCTGCGTTTAATAGATCTTACGAATTGTTTTCTATGCTTCTCCCTGTGCGATTGAGTACGAAACTTCTGACCGTTTTTTTGATCGTTGCCGCGTTCCTTTGCGGGAGCTTCGCTCTTACGGATATTGCGCACGCTCAATCGCTTTCGACCGTGAACGCTTATATCGGTGCTGATGTGTCGACCGATGGATATGGACTCATCTCGATTTACATTCCGACCTCTCCGAAGACTCGTCTTAACTTCGATCAGAAGTCCTATGTGACCCTAAATTTGCAGGGCAATTATTACACGAATAACACTCTTCTGCCATTAACAGGCGCAAACCCGCCATATCCTAACCACGTGTACGCGTATTTGCAGGGTGGCAAAACACAGAAGATCAAGGATACCATTCGAACGACCTGGTCACCATCTCCCAACTTCGATCTTGTACAAGATGTGTATCCCGTCGCATTTCCGGTCAATGGTTCGGGTCAGATCGTTTTTAAGTGGACGTTAGTCAATCATTCTAATCAATTTTTATCCGCTCAGCTTCAATTCTTGAACGACGTTGAAGTTAACACGATCGATAATCCCAATATCTTTACTCGTGCCGGATATGATAAAACCGACAACCAGCCGTCGGGTGCTGGATGGCTGCAATTTCCAAACTCTCAATACAATGGTGTCCCGCCGTTCTATGGCGCAATAGAAAAATCCTTATGTACCTCTCAGTTTCCAGGTGTTATTGGAGTTGGCTTTACTAACGATTCGCTCGCACCGGACCCAATGGGCCTCATGGCTCCCGATCAACTTTCCGTTGTTGATTGGCCAACTGTTGTTCAAGGTTATACCTGGGGCTCACCGGCAAACCCGTCGCAAACATCGACGCTAAATATGGGCGATGATGCCGTGCTTATCGAGTGGCCGGGCAATGGCGCTGCCCCAAATTCTTCTACCGTTATCGCGTCTGGTAGTTACGGTGTCGGTAACTGTATGCCTATGGCGATCGGTAACCTGGCGGCTCTGATGTTCAAACCGGAGCATATCTTCTGGACTCCGACCGGGTATCAACCCAATCCGTTCAAAGTGGAAGCGATCGTCTTCGATCCCAATGGTAGCAATGCAGCTTCCAATGCTACGGCTAAACAAACGACCTCGGGGCCGATCCATATTATGTCGCCGTTGCCGGTCGTGAGCCCCTTCCAAAGCCAGCAGCAGCCAATGACGCCGCCGACGATTCAAACGTGCAATTTATCAGATGCGCTATGGACCGATTGGGTGGATAGCAGCCTCATTAATTGTTCGACGGATTCGATCTATAGCATTAATGTCTCGATCGGAGCTGGCGGTGTTCAGCCTCCATTCTTTATTGTGCCGTCTTCGGGTTCAACGTTTAGCTGCGATATTGCAGTAGATTGCCAATCCAAGGACATCTTTCCTCCAAAGCATTCTACTCATATTGGAAGCAACCCAACCAATTGTGGTCCTTTCCGTACGTTTACTTGGAATGTCTTTGATAGCACATCGAGGGATCTCGGCATAAAGGATATTCAGCCTCGCACCGATCCTAATGTGACACTCACATTTAGCCCAGGCATTACGGGATGTCCGCGTTTGGTCCAGGTAACAGCAACGCAAAAGGATACTACAAAAGCCTCTTGTGTTTATTTCACATATACCGATTGTGCCGGCAACATTAGCCTCGACACGGTCTGCTTCAGCGCATGTCTTCCTCCTAACCACGTGGACACGATCCCGCCGAAGTTTTGGCTGCAACGCTTATATAATGCAAACCAGCCGTTCCAGGACTCAACTTGTAGTTTTAAGGGGAGTGATTGGACTGTGACCGACAGCATTAATAATGGATTGCAGACCGATCGAGGTATCGATACCCTTATCGCGGTTAGCAGCACAAATATGACACTGGACAATATCGTCGGGCTGCCGCCACGGAAGACGCCGAAAGTGAGTTTTAATATCCAGGTTGTTGATTCTATGCAGAGTGGAGATATCCGCATTAAAGCAGTCGATGATGCGGATAGCGTGACCTATCTTACACTTCACTATTGCCCGGACCCAGACACCATTCCGCCAGCCATTATTAATTTCCCGCTCAATCTTGGGACGTGGACCGATCAAGTGCTCGAAAACAGGCCGTGGGATCGTGGTATCGATTCGATCAAGTTGATCAATGTCAATAATTGTGCTCCCACACCGAATGGGGCATTTGTTACGACTCAGTTGGACGCAACTACCTGGTCTCTTCAGCCACATCCGAAACGTTGCCCGGGGCCCGATTCAGTCAGCTTCGACGTCCATATTATCGATACTTTCCAACAGGCATGCTTCCAAGTGGAAGCATGGGATTGCGCTGGTAATCATACTATCGGCGGCGTGCAATGTTCTTCTCCGCTGGAGGATAAGTTCTGTCCGCGCGATCGCATTACGGTGAATCAGTCGCCACATGGTATTACGGTCGAAGTCTTCGACATCGACTCGACCAACGGCCAGCCGATCACGTTTAACACCGGCATCGATTCTATCTGGTTTGGATATGCCCATAACATGAGATTAGTCTCGACGACGGGAGTGAGGGGAAGTGGTAATCCTCCGTCGATACATGGGACATGGACCGGAAAGATGTCTGGTAAGGATTCTGTTTACGAGAAGACCATTACATTTACATTCGAAGTAGCAGATACTTTATTACAAGATACATTGCCGGCGTGTCTGGACTGGAGCGCCATCGATGGAGCTGGTAATTACATTTGTAATAGCGTCACCCATTGGTGCTACGATCTCACACAAGATACGAATCCGCCAATACTTACGGTGACCAATCCGCAGTGCACCGAGCTATCGCTTTATGTAACAGATTCCTTGACGACAGATCGAGGGCTCTATAAAGTTTGGCTCGATACCGTCCACAACACTAATTTCAAACCAGTGGATGTGTCTAATATCAATGCAAAGCGATTAACACTGGCACTTTCGAAAGTTGATTCATCAAAGTCTGCGCTCGGTAAACTCTTCGCAATGGACGTGTATGGATCGCAGGGAATTGCCTCAATACAAAAAGCGCATACCGATTCCGTAAATCTTTGGATGTACTCACAGAACTTGATGATGGGTAATCCAAGGTCCCAAACGGCACCGACGACCTTTACCGTACCGGTTTATCTTGTGGCAACGGACTCGGTGCCGTTAAGCCAAAAGAATATTTACCAATATCAATTTACTTTCCATGTAACGGGAAGTAATCTGATCGACTTTGCCGGGACGGATGTCACCGGTACCGCCAGTGCGGGGTGGACGGTAATGCCTGTTCCCGGTACGACGATCACACCGAATGCATCACGATATTATACTGTGACTGCGTTCGGTCCGGCGTTAAGGAGTACCGATATCTCGAATACGACTCCACTTATTAATTTGCGGTTTAGCGGCGCCGCGACCGACGTCGTTCAGGTAGCGCAGATCGTTGTTGATACCGATCAATGCGAGGCGGCTGTGGTGTACAATGGCGGTAATGACACGACATTCGCTGGACCCCACTACTCGGTCACTCTACCATCACCGAGCGGGACACTGAATGGGGTCTCGATCATTCTAAAAGGCGTGTGCACGCCGGAGATCACGAATGGAGTACTGCCGACGATCGTTTCTCTTTCGCCGACGGTACCAAATCCGACGGCGAATAGTGCGTCCGTTACTTATACGATCCCGGAAGAGGGAATGGTAATGCTCGAACTCTATGATGCTTTAGGTGTGCGGGTGCGCACACTTGTTTCAGAAGTAGAAAAGCAGGGCGAATACCACTTACAGTTAGATTCTCACGGCCTTTCGGAGGGAACATACTTCCTGCGTCTTGCCTCTGCGGGAAAAGTTGTCTCGCGTCGAGTGATCTTAGCGCATTAATCGTATATTTGTTTGGCTGTCGGGTATTGTTATGATATCCAACGCTACCCGGTATATTCCTTTGTTATAGCGGGAATCGAAGGCCGCGAACTTCGTTTCAGGCTGTAGGTTCTTCTCGTATGCGTAAGGTTAGGATAAGGTTTACAATGATCCGTCCGTCCCTTGTAGTGGCGACATGTTTTTTGTTGTCTGTCGCGTTCTTTTCTACGGTGTTTGGTCAGCCGCTCACAACGAGCAATGCGTTTGTCTCTGCTGAAGTTACCGATATCACCGGTCTAATTACGATAACAGAAGCGAATCACGGTCCGCGATTATCCTTTAATGAGGAGTCGTTCTTAACAGTCGCGGTCAATACCAATCAGGGCGTACAGTATTATACCAATAATAACAATCTTCTCTTAAATCCGTATCCGGCAACGCCGACGTTACTGCTCAATGGCACGAATCGCATAATTCGTGGCAAAACCTGGGGGACCGATACGATCCGCACTACCTGGAGAGAGACCAATTTCGATATCGTGCAGGATGTTTATCCGGTAGCATTTGATAATAGCGGCCAGATCGTTTTTCGGTTCAAGATCGTCAATCATTCGCCGCAACCGATAACAGCTTCGTGCCAGTATATGCTGGACATCGCAACGTCGTCGTTTAACCCCAATTATGCGACGGATAATCCGAAATTTGCCTCGCGCAACGGCTACATAGCTGGTCTCACCGATTATGAAGGCACGGATGTACCACCGTTCTACGTGGATTTTGAGTACGACCTTTGCACTCCTCAATTTCCCGGGACCATTGGTACCGGTTACTTGGACGATGAAATGACTCCTGCCCCTGAAAAACTTATGAAGCCTGGGGCGCTTGCTATTGTCGACTGGCCGAATACGGTACAGTATTATACGTGGGGTTGGCCGCGTACACTAACCTCACACGACGACAATGCGGTCGTATTGCAGTGGGCACCTCACGATATTAATGGCAATACCGGCGCCGATTCCATCGCTGAGATCGGGAGTTCGAGTTGGGGGACGGGCGAGTATTGTGTCTGCGGGGGAAATCTCTTTGCGATGATCTTCCACCCGAATAACGTCCGTTATTCGCAAACACGCAAGATGTATACTCCTGCGACCTTTCCCGTCGAGGCCCTGGTCTTTAATACGATCTCTTCTGGAGCAGATTCGGTAAAGGCAACTCAAACAGTGAACGGCCCGATGCGTATTCTCTGGCCGACCGACAACCGCACACCAGATAGCTTATCCCAGCTTCAGAATACATTCGAATCGCATCTGCCGCCGTGCGGAATGGTCGATGCGCGATGGGTCGATACGGTCGAAGACCTTATTAACTGTTCTACAGATTCGGTCTTCAATATTTCGCTAGCGATACAGGGATACGGCATTGTTCGGCCGGCATTTTCAAATCCGGATCCATGCGCATGTCCGGTCCGTATCGATTGTACGGAAAGAGATCTGGTCCCACCGCGATTTACAAAACCTGTTGTTAACTCGTCGTATCGTTACGATAGTACGTTCCTCGTATACGATACAACGCTGCTCGACCAAGGTGTAAGGTCCATCACCTATACCATCGATCCACCGGACCATAAATTATGTGACAGTGTGATCATCGCGCCGTTCCAAAGTTGTACAAAGTCACCAGTTTCGGTGAGCGTAAAGCAAAACGATTCGACCTGCGCCTCCTGCATTTATTTCACAGCTACGGATTGTGCCGGTAATGTGAGTTACGATACGGTGTGCTTTTTCGCACATGTTATTCCTATCTATCCTGATACACTTCCACCCCAATTCCAATTGCAGGACCGGCAAAATTGGAATGATCCGACCGACACGACGAACCCCTGTAATGCCCGATCGAGTGACTGGCTGGTGACCGACTCGCGTCAGTACGATCGTGGCTTGCGTTCGATTGAAGTTGTTAAGGCAGAGAACATGAGCGTCGATTGGCAGCAGGCGTTCCATGTGGGGGCAGCATCGACTCGTATTGCGGTGAGCGTCAATGATACATTATCCGATGGCAAGATCATTCTAAAAGCCACCGATACTGTCGGAAATGTTACGTACGATACGATCACGTATTGCACCGTCGGCGATAGTCATGCGCCTCATCTTAGTATTGGACTGTACGATCAGGGGATTTGGCCGGTAAGCGTTCGCGATACGCAGGCCTGGGATCGAGGTATTGACTCGGTACTGCTTACTTCCATGCTCAATTGTGTGCCCGTACAAAAGACGGGCGATTCTCTTCGCCAGATCGATAGTACGACGTGGGTAGTCTACCCGGTGCCACGCAACTGCCCGCAACGTCTCGATTTTTCGATGGCAACGATCGATACGTTTTCTGCAGTGCGGTTCTGTGCCCAGGCGTGGGACTGCTGGAGTCCTTCCAACGCGAGCCTTCAACATTGTGCCGGCTGGCCTCCTGCAAAAGATACTTTATGTCCTGACACGATCAATATTACGCCTCCACTATCGACGAACCCGCGGCATATTTTTATAACTATCACCGATTCGCATGTCGTAAACGGAGACACGGTTTCGATCGATGAAGGTATAGATTCTATCTGGTTCTGTGGCGCATACAATGTGACGCTGCGCTATGGTGGTAAAGATTATCCTGCGACCGCTGATTCATCGCTGCGCGGTATTGGAGGAATTTTGTCGGGCAAAGCCTTGCCTAAATATCAAAAGTCGATCACGTTCGAGTTGGAAGTAACGGATACGACCTCCCAGAACCCTGTTGCCTTCGCATGTATCAATGCGATCGACGGAGCGGGTAATTTACTCTTCTGCGGTCAGCCATTTATTTGGTCCTATCCGATCAATCAGGATGTTTATGCTCCTCGGATCGGTGTTTCACCATCGTCGTGTCTTACGTTGAATGTCGTGGCCACCGATACGCAAATGAACGATCAGGGTTTATATCGTATCTGGTTGGATACTGCGCATAATATCAATTTGGCCCCGGCAGATACCACGGTCTCCGGTGCGGGTACGGTGTCCTTTCCGATCGCTCGGAAATCGTCCGATCAATCGGCTACGGGGCGTTTATATCTTCTCGATCTGTATGGCAGCCGAAGTAGCATTCCGGCGATCCGAAATCAGCATATCACAACCACGGATATTGCCGTCTACGATCAGGACTTGTCATTGAAGACAGGACTAATCCTCGACACGGGCAAATTTGTGGTGCCCGTCTATCTTGATTCCACCGATGTGATACCGCTTGGACGAAAAGGATTGCGTGGCGTGCAATTCAGCTTCCATCTGACCGGCAGTAACAAGATCGACTTTATTGGTACGGATACGAAGGGGACGGCAACTGCTACCTGGAGTATGACCGGCCAACCGAACGGATCGACGCCTAACGATTACATGGTGACAGGGTTTGGCCCTTCATTGCCAAACAGCGCATTATCAAGCACGGTACCGTTCGTCAATCTGATATTCCGAGCACAGCCGACGGCGGAGGTTGCAGTGACCGAAGTCGTGATCGATACTATGCAATGTGGCGAAGCGGTGCTTTACAACGGAGGAAATGATACGACGCTTACCGGCCAGAATTATTCCGTTTCATTGCCAGCGCCTTCTGGGCAGGTAAGAGGTGGCAAGATCATCCTCAAAGGTAACTGTTCGCCGGTCATTGGCGATGGATCGTTACCGACTATCGTCTCGCTTTCCCCGGTGACTCCGAACCCTGCGACCAGTTCGACTCAGATCATTTACACAGTCCCGGCAGAGGCATCTGTTCAACTTGAACTCTATAATGCACTCGGTGATAAAGTCCGGACCCTAGTATCGGAGATCCAAAAGCAGGGCAGATATACGCTGCAGTTGAATACTACGGGTCTTGCCGAGGGCACCTATTTCCTGCGTCTCTCTTCGCAAGGGAATGTCGTTTCACGGGAAGTAGTCCTCACGCACTAAATCATTTTCGTTTTCCAGCTATTGCAATCCCGATCGCTTGTTTAAGTGATCGGGTCGGATTGTGAGCGGTGACTTCGATCAGAGCAGTATATAGTCCTGGGTTCAATAGTTGACCGTTGTCTCTTCTGCCATCGAAAGGAATAGCCATTGAACGATACAGCGATGAGACATCAGCCAGCGTTCTTACTACTCTCCCGCGATCGTCAAATAAACGGGCGCGAAGCGCCCATTCATCATTATCTGTGGTCTGTATGGTTAAAATGCTTTCGTCTTCAAACCCATCGCCATCCGGTGAAAAAGGATTGGGCGAAAAGTGTGCGTTGAACGTAGTGGTTATAGTGTCAGGTGAGGGGGCCAAAGTAGAAGCAGAATTTTCTGCGAGCGGCGTACTGCCGGAATCAGCGTGAGAGGCTTGCCAATTGGTTGCGTCGTTACTCCTCTTGTCTACCTGCTTTCGTTCGAGGGAAATACCGGTAAAGTTATTGCGGACGAGACTTTGTTGCCACGAACCGTAATAATGCAGTGAGTCGATCATACTCCCATCACCATTATCTAAAACAACATAACAGGAGTCTTTTCCCAAGTCGAGCGATGATCGCCCAAGCGAAAGGGTAGCCGAGCGGTCCAGCCCCGGATGAACGTGCACAAAAGAATCGTTTGCGGCGATGATCGCGTAGTTATTGGGTTTAACTTGAAACGATGGTAAAACGAAGGAGTAAATAGCTGGTCGAGAAGAACCGGTCAGCAGGCGCGTAGAATCAAGCGAAATGATCCTCGAAGTTGTATTAAAGAGTTCGATCCATTGGCAATCGCTATCGGAAGGATCGAACATGATCTCATTGATGAGGAGGCTATCCTGTGGTATCGATCGATGAAGAGGTACGTGGACGGTATCATTGGAATGACGTTCATCAGTGGGATCACAACTATGAGCGAGTGCATCGAACGTCCCATAAAAGTCATTTGGTAATGAAAAGAAGGCTACTATGGAGTCATTCGGCGCTATCGGCTGCATCGATACCCACGCTATAGTATCAACTCCAACGAGCAATTTCGCAGAAGGAGCGAAGGCCGTATCGCGACCTCGATTTATGATCTCAATCTGAACGGACGAATCGGTTACAACGAGGGTCGAAAGCGCAAGGTCATGCTCCAGGCGACGAACGGAGTTCGGTCGCAAGATGGTAGTTCTCGACGTATCTTCACAGGCCTTCCAATTGGCTGCGTCAGATCCAGATGCTCTCTCGTCGATCCGCTCGATCGAAATGCCACTTTTCGAGATCCATGAACCATCGTATGTAAGGCTATCGATCAGGTTGCCGCTGGTATCGCGAAGGCTGATCGATGAGCCGCTGTTGCTCAATTGATTGATCGGTACGTAGATGATCTTATTGCGAGGTATCCTGCGAATGGCGGCGAGCAGGGAGTCCTTGGAGGTAAGGATCATCATTGAATCCGGCGCTACTCTAGAGCTTCCTTTTGGTATGAACCGTGGATTGTAATGACCAACGACGACGCTCCAGCCGCTGATGTCTAGCGTGTCCTGGGAGATATTCCACAATTCGATCCACTCCGGCTCGGGACTTACCGGTGCGAACATTACTTCGTTTATAACCAGTCGAGATTGGGCGTGGAGTATAGTGCAGGCCGGAAGAAAAAATAATAGGAGAAACGCTCGTCGAAGGGAGGTCATCGTCGGTGTGTCGAGGGATATGAACCAATACAAATATCGCGAAATTAGGGGAATTACCGATGAAATTTAGCTCGGCTATTACTTTGCATTCAGCCCAAGACTTACCATTGCTCACTAGGAACTGAGCGCTCGCAGACCTGTTAGGGACGGGCAATGTCGAATAAGGTCGTTGAACAGAAAGAAAAGGTCGCCGTCATTACCTTAGGCTGCGAAAAGAATACGGTCGATTCCGAGGTCATTTCGGGTATGCTCGATAAACGTGGTGTCCGCCTGGAATCTGACGCCGAGCATGCTGACACGGTGATCATCAATACCTGCGGATTTATCGACGTAGCGAAAAAAGAGTCGATAGATGCGATATTGCAGGCCATCGAACTGAAAAGGCAGGGCGCTATTAAGAAAGTATATGTTGCCGGATGTCTTTCGGAGCGATATTATAGCGACCTCAAAGATGAACTGCCGGAGGTCGACCGGTTCTTTGGCACTCAGGATTTTGATAGTATTTTGAAGGCGGTTATTCCTGGCAGCGAAGAAGATCGCCGCTTAAATCTCCTAGGAGAGCGCCTCGTCTCGACGCCGCGTCACTTTTCTTATCTTAAGATATCTGAAGGCTGCGATCATCCCTGTTCCTTTTGTGCAATACCGATCATGCGGGGTGGACATCGCTCCCGCTCGATCGAAGAGCTCGAATTCGAAGCAATGATGCTTGCAGGCAGTGGTGCAAAAGAGTTGGTACTGATCGCGCAGGATTCGACCAATTACGGTCTCGATCTCTATGGCGAGCGGACCCTGGCAACGCTGCTCGAACGACTTGCTCGAATACAGGGTATCGAATGGATACGAGTGATGTATGCATATCCTGCAAAATTTCCGCTCGACATGCTCGAAGTAATGGCCCGAGAAGAGAAGATCGTAAACTATTTAGATATTCCGGTCCAACATGCTTCGACAGAGGTACTGAAGTCGATGCGGCGTGGAATAACCCGCCGGGCGACCGAAGAGCTGATTCACACCATACGCGCGCGTGTTCCTGGTATTGCCCTTCGGACGACACTCATCACTGGGTATCCCGCTGAAGGCGAACGCGAGTTCGAAGAACTCGAGCGGTTCGTTCAGGAGATGCAGTTCGATCGGCTCGGTGTCTTTACCTACAGTCAGGAAGAAGGGACGACTGCCGATCCTCTTGGCGATCCGGTGTCTCACGAAGAAAAATTGCGGCGGCAGGCTCGATTGTACGACATCCAATCGGAAATATCGCTCGAAAAGAACCAGGCTCTTATTGGTACCGAACAGCGCATTCTGGTTGAGCGAAGGGAAGAGGGTATGTATTATGGACGTCTTTCGACTCAAGCGCCCGAGGTAGATGGCGAAGTTGTTATCGCGACGAGTGGAAGCAGCTCTTTAACCATCGGCGAATTTGTAATGGCGCGGATCACTGCCGCAACCGAACACGACCTCGAAGCGGTTGTTTGATATGTGAGCGAGGCAGCGACTCATCGTTTGCCCTGGTCGCGTGCTTCAAACCTATGCGGCGTTTGCCAATCATAGCAATATTGTGTATTCTCGCAGCGACCACGGCCGTCGCACAGCGTAGTTTCATTCCTCGTCCGGAAGTACCTCAGCACCGCCCAGCCTTCGATTTCTTTTCTTCTAAAGCGGCTACCAGCGATAGTACTCGAGTCGATCTCTATATTGCTGTTCCATATTCCTATCTCGAGTTTTTATATGCGGTCGATAAATATGTTGCTACCTATGCTGTAGGCGTGCAGGTAACAGATAAAGAACATCTGATAGTAGATCAATATCAGATGTTCTCTGCTGTTGAGGGGAATTCCCAACATCGCGATCGGATGAATTCTCACGTGGAACATGCCGATGCCGAGCAAATGTCCTTCGCTCTCTGGCCTGGAAAAACTTATCAATTGCGGCTTACCATTCGCGATCTTACGTCACGACGTGAGATGGACACAACGCTCGAATTTACCGTAAAGGACTTCACGAACTCTAAGCCTGCCATGAGTGATATTTTATTATATCGCTCGAGACATGGAATGCGCATCGTACCTGCGATCGGTGGTGATGTATCGGTACTTAACGATCAAGCTGGTATCTTTGCACAATTGTATAATGTACCTTCAAATACGGCGTTGGGATTGGTGACGGAAGTGTTCAATACCAAGAATGGTGAAATAACGAACGAGCGTATCGCCTTGCGCTCGACGTCGATCATTGAAACACCAGCAGTGAAGGACAGTGCATATACCGCTCCGCCAGTGACCACTTTGCCGCTTTTTCAGTCGATCTCGTTTAAAGATCTTTGGACGGGAGAATATCGCCTTCGGACATATGTTCTCCCTTCTGCGCTCGATACCGCTCTTACGGATCCTCGCGATCTGAATACGCGAGCGCTCACGTGGAGTGAACGGCCAATAACCGTGCGTGGATTTCGAGGTATACCGATCGCCACTTCTGATCTTGACGAGGCTATCGAGCAACTACAACTCATCGCTACGGGGAGCGAGTGGGATTCGCTATCCATCGCCTCGACCGCAAAAGAAAAGCGAGATGCTATCCTCGACTTTTGGCACAAGCGTAATCCGCAACGGGATGCGATCGACAATCGGCCAATGCAAGTGTTCTATGCACGCGTGGAATACGCCAACGAACATTTTAGCTCCGGATTTCAACCGGGATGGAAGAGCGATCGAGGACGCGTGTATATTGCATTAGGGTCGCCGGACTATGTCGATAGCCACCCTTACGAAGCAATGCAACAACCGTATGAAGTATGGCAATACAGCCGGTTTCACGCCAGTTACCGGTTTGTCGATCAATATATGCTGGGGGATTACCGATTAGTAGGCGTAGGCCCTCTTAACGGCACATTCGTTTGGGATCAATAATTTGATGCAGGATAAACTTCTCGTCATCACGTTGCCTTTTCCGGGTGTTTGGAATGCCCCGGAGGCTGCTTCGCAACTGACTCGCGTTATTCGTTCGCACGATCGTTCGCTTCGCAACGATCAGGTCGTCCAGCTCCCGTTGGTTGATGGCTGCACGGGTACGATCGACTTTCTCGTCACACACTCCCTTGGCTCCTTCCTGGAAGTAGAAGCTTCGGATGCGAGAGGGGACGATGCGGTCGTACCGATCGGCTTTGCCGGAGAAGGTGGAAAGCTTGCAGTGATCGAAATGCCTCGTGTTGCTGCCGTCCAGAAAGTAGGAGAGCCTGGCACGACCAAAGGGATCGGCGAACTCATTATGGATTCGCTCGATGAAGGAGCGTTCTCTATCTTGCTTGGGCATGAAGAACCACTTGCATGTGATGCCGGATTAGGCGCTGCCAGTGCACTGGGTGTTCGGTTCTATGACAGCGATAATAAGGAGTTGCCCGTAGGGCTCATTGGCATTCCATTATCGAATATTTCCCGCATTGATGCCACGGGAAAAAGCTTTGCACTGCTAAGTTCGCGTATCTATATTGCCCGTTGCGGTTCTGTTAAAGAACATCCTGCAAGTGATGAGCTAAAACAGGAATTAGAGCGATTGGCGGAGATCATTCGCCGCGATGTTGGCATTCCGGCACCCATCGTAAATCCGAGTGCAAGTGCTATTGAATTTGGCTTAGGAGCCTTGTTGGGTGCGGAAAGCCAAAATGGAATGGATCTGGTATTGGAAGCAGCGCAGATAAAGCAAGCGATCGAACGCGAGGAGTTCGTTAACGCTATCATACTGTCGCCTTCTGTGGACGGGATCGAATTAAACGGTCTTGGAGAGCTTGTTCATGCACTCGCAAAGCATACGAAGCATACAGCCGTTATTGTAAATGAAGCTCTGCCGAAATCCTGGAAGCCATCTGTCGGTAAGGGATACTCGCTGCAGGAGGTCCAGCTCTTTCAGCCTCCGTTAACAGCAAATTCGGGTGCGGATGAAGTACGCAGAAATCTTGCAATGAGAATGGAAAAGCTTCTCCCGATCATTTTGGAGAGCTTTGCCAAGCGTTCTTCCGGGCGGTCGAAACCTTCTCAGAGTGGCCATGCGTAAGCTGGTGCTGCTCCTTGGGCTTGTGCTTGCCGGTTGTGCTTCGACGGTTCCTTCTAATGATCCCTTTGGCCTCAACGGGGCCGCGGAGCGAGCCCATAACACGATCCCGCTTCCTTTTTCTCTTCTCATACCAGAAGGTATTCGACTCGGGTACGATATGCGTGCATACATTGCCAGTCCGGAATTTGGCTCGTTCGATTCAAGCATACCAGCGGAAGCTGCCTTCAACGAGATCTATTATCAGGCCCTGGAGTATTCCCATGATGATCTTCCGGTTGCATTTCTGGCTGCGTCGTTTGGATCGTTCGAACATGAGAATATTCCTCTGGCATTATTCCATATTAAGATCCCGCTGACCAGTGAGCAACACGCGCGTTTCTTGCTGAGATGGTCGCATATTCCAGCGCACCTGTATCATATAGAAGAATTGGATCGCGATAAGCCTCAGCATTTTTTTGCAAGCGCCTGGCTGAAATCCGCGTTTGGAATGAACTGGCTGGCAGAGTTAGGCGGGATAGCGGTTGAGGTGGGAGAGAGCTTGTTTGTGGAAGGTGGCTCGATCGATCCACGCGATCTGCATGCTAACCGGGATGGAATTCACTTTGCCAAAAAAGCAGAAGGAGACCCGTTAGAGCCTCCTTCCAGATCGCTTACGAAAAATCCTTAAAGTCTATCGCTGGGGAATGCGGTAATCTACGATCTTCGCTTTTGCTTTTTGCTTGTCCATCCAATCGAGGAGCATGCGTTGTTCGCGCTCCTGAAAGATCGTTCTAACAATGTTCGGTTTTGCTGTCTCGAATTCCTTCTGAGAGGGAATATTGCGACCCATAAGCTTGGCAATATAATAACCATGCTCGCCTTTGAGTGGCGGACTTACCGATCCCGGTTGAGCGGAATATGCCCAGTTATTGATCACGTACTCACCAGTGGGTATGCCGTTAACCGATTCCGCCGGTCCCATCACGACCGTGACTGGCGTAAGCGAGGCATCGCCGCTGGCCGCAGCCACGGCTGCAAGGTCGCCGTTCGGGCCGATCTGTGCGGCCAATTGTTTCGCGCGCGGCGCCATGGATGCAACTGCCTGTTTCATTGCAACGGCTTCCTGCACTCTCGATTTTACTTCTTCTAACGGTTGAGGTCCGGCTGGTAACACTTCGGTAAGTTGTGCCACCATCATCATGTGCTGCTTCGACATTTTTAGCGCCGGCGAAACATCACCTTGGGAAGCCGAGAAGAGCCAATCAACGAAGAGATGACTACCAAAAATTGGCGTACCTTTTTGCTCGGCCGGAGGTGCATCGGAATACACACGATAGCCGGCAGCTTTTGCCGCTTCGTCGAATCCATTCTTCGCTGCTTGCTCGCGGAAGATATTCGCCATCTGTGTCTCCATCAGCGTAGTCTGATGGCTGGGCTTGATCAAAAGCGGCACACCGACGATATCCCAGGCGCGGTGCGTTGCTCCCATTACTTCGAGAATATCGTAGCCACGAGGCGTCTCGAACGGTCCGACCACCTCACCGAACTTTGCCTGCGCTGCTTCGGCGCGCACAGCTTTCGGGAATACGCCGGTATCGAGCCAGCCCATATCACCACCTTTGCTGGCGGAATGGAGATCGGTCGAATGCTGCTCCGCGAGTTTTGCGAAGTCCGCGCCTGCTTTGATCTGCGCAACGAGTTGGTCCGCAACGGCTTTCGTACTATCGCGCTGTTGCTGGCTCGGGCCACCTTGCACTGGTGGGAAACCAACTTCGATATGGCGAACGCGATAGAGCGGTATCGCCGTATCCATGATCGATAAAACGCGAAGAGGTGTAAGGCGTCCCATTACCGTGGCAATGGCCGCATCACCCGGTTTCGTATTCATCAACGAAGTGTCGTTCACCAACTCGTGCATGGTAATGACGTGACGAGGCATATAGGGCAGGTCACTGTAATCCTGCGCTAACTCTTTCGCGACCGTATCGACGGTATTGAGGGAAGCTTCCGCAAGTCGCGCTTTAATGGTGTTGGCCGTCTCCATAGCAAGGGCCGAATCACGGGCATTCGGCGTAAAGGGGAAGGCTACAAATTTAAATTTCCGCTGGTCGTCGCGCTTGTATAGCCACGAATGTGAATCGTAATACGCTTGTGCATCCTGCTGCGAGACCTGTGATATCTGCTGTGGTGTTGGCTGAGGCGGCACGAACTTGATCACCTGGACCATCGCCTTCGCGCTGTCCGTCATAAAGCGAATGTATGCTTCCGTGTCCGTTACACGAACGGTGCTAACCATCGCTTCCTGCCATTTTACATGGAGGATGTTATCTCGCGTTTGGGCCTCTAAGATGCGAACGATCGAATCGTTTCGCGGATCGCGAAGCTGCTTGATGTAAACATCCTGATGGAACTGCCCGAGCGAATCGGTAAATTGCTGACGAATTTCCGCCGGAGGGTTACTGAACAGAGCATCGCGAACTTCCTGGTCGGTGACCGTAATGCCCATTTTCTCGATACTCCGGTTCATAAGGGCCTGAGAGATTGCTTGGTCCCAGGCATTCTCGGAAATATCTTCTTCTTCCGTTTCGGTTAAGTTCGTCTTCTTTTCCTTCGCTTTGGCTTGGGCGATCAGCGACTCATAGATCTGATTATAGTCCTTATTCGTGATCTTATACCCATTGACCGTACCGAGGGTCTCGGCGTCGCCTTTGGGAGAGAAGATGGTGCCTTGGCCACCCCATTCAAAAATGATCATGAGAAGGAAGATGCCCGCGAGCACGGCGAAGACCACCGGCATCGAATCGCGCATCTTTGTCATTACTGGCATAGGATCGAACTTTCCGTCGTTAGATTAAAAGCGTAAAAAAGGACGTAGAGCCTAAAAATTGACCGACATCCACACGAATGAGCGAAAACTGTAGTCCGAACGAGCAGCCAATCCTTCGCTACGCCTGGGGATACGGCCACTGTTTGGCTTGCGACTCCTTCGAAGCGACTTTGAACAGCGAATACGAACGGAAAAGTGCGGATTTTTTGTGCTTTTTGACTCGGAAAATGAGCCGGATTTGGCTATTCCGCTTCGATGGAATGAAGCGGATCGGACGGTAGGTCGCGCGTGTAGAGTGCCTCCAAAAGATCGAACAGCCGCTCACCTCGTTCACGAAATTCTTTTTCGGTGCCGGTATTTTCTATGACAAAATCGGCTTCGTCGCGCAGTTTGGGATCGTAAGCCTGTTCTGCGAGACGAGCCTTAGCATCCGCTTCAGACATTTGACGATTCTCAAGGACTCGCTTTAACGCCACATCGTCTGGAGTGTCGACGAGAATAATGTAATCGAAGATGGCGCCGAATCGGGTTTGAAGAATAAGTGCTGATTCGACGACGATCGGCTGACCGGGCGGGAGCTTCTCGATCATCTTTTCGATCGCCTCGGACGTCGCTGGATGAACAACAGCCTCCACTTGTTCCCGAAGAGCACTATCATGGAAGATCTTCGAGGCGACGAACGCCCGGTCGAGTGTGCCGTTCTTGTATGTTTCAGGACCAAGAATTCGAGCGAGTTTAGCGCGGAGCTTCGGGTCGCTCTCCATTAATTGTTTAGCGAGATCGTCGGAGCGGACGACAGGGATCGCTCGCGCTTCGGCAAGCCGAATAAGCGTCGACTTGCCGCTGCCCAGCTTACCAGTAATTCCTATTCGTATGGGGCGATGCACGAAACGTATAACACCGAATAATGCTATTTAAGCAGCAGCATCGTCCCTCGTAAACTACCATTGGCCGATTGGCCTGCAAACGTGACGGAGAAATAATAACTTCCACCGCTCAGCGCGTGCAGATCGAACGTGTAAGGAAGTGACTCTCCATGCTTTAACGCAAGTGCATCATGCGAGATGACTTCGCCCAATGCATTATAGAGCGTGACTTCCGCTACACCGTCCTCGCCTGCAAGGAGCTGAAGCGAACTCTTGTATCCGGTTTCGGATGTCACCGGATTCGGGCGCAATTGTTCGCTCGAGATGATCGGCTTGCCACCGAGCGTGCGTATCAGCGTGCTGTCTCCGCAAAGGACCTGAATTGCCGATGTAAGTCCTAACGCTCCGGCAGCGAGGTTGCAAACGCTGAATTGCGGATCGGTATGGTTAAGCTGTAGCGAATCGACCGAGATCTTTCCACCAACAGAATCCGACACGACGGCTTCCATGGCAAATGTCACGATCGGTGTCGCCGGATCGAGCGTAATACCACTGGCATTGGTTACCTCGAAGGGGAAGTGTCCTAATCCACCGGTAACGATCTCTGGCCCATTCTGTGAAAGCATAAGTCCGGAAGCAGCACTGAGGGCACCCGTACCGACAATGAATGTGCTCGATGGATAGCTAAAGATACCACGAATGGAATTAAGCCCTACACCTGTGACCGCACGATCCGGCTTGAGCAAGACGCGGAAGAACGTGCCAGCCGAGACGGGAGCTTTATCGAAGCTTACTAAGAAGTGGACAGAATCGGTTGGCGGTACATAACCGTCGAACGAGACATTTGCAAGATTATTTACCACTCCTTGTCCCGTTTTTAGAGAGACGATCGCGTTCACATTACCACGCGTTGAACCATCATAACGGACATGAATGCTCGCGGTCGCTCCCGGAGTAATGTAGGTGGTATCAGTGGCCACAAAGCCGTTACCGGTAATGGTCGTTAATACCGTATCGGTCCCGCACCCGGTATTAGCAATTTGAATGCTGGTATCACGCGAAGAGCAAGCACGGATCGTGTCAAAGCGGAAGTTGGTCGGCGTTGTCATGGTGAGCGCTCGGGCGCCGCCGCTTTGAGTAACCGTCATTTTAATGGGTGCGGTCGTACGGTTCGAAGAACCGTTCGAAAGTGTATACAGGAGCGTGAGGTTGCCATTGTAGGTGTTCGCCGCAAGGCTCGTAATAGCAACGGTTACATGTAGCGTATCGTGAGAGCTGGTTGCCGGAGCAAGTTTTGCAGGAATTGCACGATCGGTATGAACGGTGAACGCGCCGGTAAGGCTGGGATCGAGCGAAAGACTGGTGATGGTCGTCGTGTCACAGCCGGTGTTATAGATCGCTACGGTTATGGAATCAGCACGATCGCATTCGCTCTTGGTACCAAAGTCAAAGGTCGAGGCCTGGATCGCCGGCGTGATATTGAAGTTCGAGGGTCCCGGCACGCCAATACCCGCGAAGAGAATACTATCGTAAACGACTTGTGTGCCATTATGTATGGCAGCTTTTAAAAGCGCTTTCCCATTCTCGATCCGCTTGCCGCTCGGCTGATATCGAATGCGTAATGCAAGCGACTCTCCGGATTTCAGGGTCTTCGGCAAGTCCTGCGGGTCTAAGATCGTAAAGGATGGTGGCAGTGCCAGACTATCGATGAGAATAGATTCGCCACACGTTGTATTCGTGAACGTGAAGGTACTATCGTGATAGCCCGGGCCGCATACCGCAACCTGGCTGAAATCCATTGCATTGGAATAGGAAAGGGCACCCGTCGAAGCTCCGGTACCAGAGAGTGCGATGGCATTGGTACTATCGAAACCGAAGTAATGATAATGAAGCAGTAGGTTACCCGATTTTCCGCCTAACTGTCCAGGCACAAATCGAATAAGTACATTTCTTCCTTCGGGGTTATTAACAACTACAAGCGGCAATTGCAGCGGTTTACCGTTCGTGTCCAGCAATTCGAAATGCGAATCGGTAAGGTCCGCTTTCTTAATAAGCAGAGTATCGCAACCGCTGTTCATCAGCGTAATGACCTTATCAATCGAATCGCAGATGGCGACAGAATCGAACGCGAAGGTAGTGGGTGTAGCAAGTGAGTTGCTAAGTTTTGCCGTGGTACGCAATGCCACACCAAAGCCGGTGTCATGCCCCATGTAATGCATCGTTACTTTGAGCGAGTCAAAGAGCGTTTGAGCGTTCGTCGGGGTGGCTCGCAGGCGCAACCGTATCGTGTCACCACCACCAATGCGAAGAGGCAGCTTAAGTGGTGTTCCGGCGGCGTTCGAAAGAGTCCAATTGTTTTTCGCAAGCGTCGCTTTCGTGAGCGTGAGTGAATCGCATCCTTGATTGACGAGCAACACCGTCGTGTCAACCGCAATACAGAGCGGCAGCGTATCGGTCGTTATTGCATGCGGCTTGGTCGCATATTCCGCTGGGGCAGTCGTCCCGATCAGCTTAACATGAAGAAAAACGGTATCGTAGGCAAGGGCGGGCGCACTCACGCAGGGCACCAGGTAAGTGGCATAAAAAATAACACGAATGGTTGCGGAATCCGATGCAGCAGAATCCATCATGGCGCCGGGATGCCATGCTAATCCGAACGGGACCGAATCTCCGACCTGAATGCTCATGAACGGCGAAGGGAGGCTATCAACCCATACAGCGCCCGTTGCAAACGGGCGGCGCAACGTATCGAGAATGCGAATGTCCTGAATGATGATCGAACTGGAATTGGAATCGTGAAGATAAAAAAGCTGCTTCGTTGTGTCGCAAAGCATCGCGGTCATGGGGCGAAGAGTGTCCTTGTTGGTCAGGTGTAGACCAGGTGCGTTGACAGTCTTCCATAATCCCGCCGAGCCGTCAGAAGCATAGACAATATTGCCACATCCGGTCACAGCAAAACGGGTATCACAAATGCGATAGGGATCGGCAGCGCCTTGGTTAGGTCCGCCAACAGAATTCCAAGTCAAGCCGCCATCCGTAGATTCGAATAGTCCCTGCGTACTCCCCGAAATTCCTCCCGAGTTTTGAACGTACAAAATGCCTTCAACGCCCTCTACATCACCAGTGGTATTGATCGGAAGTTGTGTGCGCGTCCAATCACGGCCTTCATCGGTAGAACGATAAATGTACGATCGTTGCGATACTCCAGCGACGGTCGTATCTTCCGGTGCTGCGATAAATGTGCTTGAATTCGGAATATGATAGACGCCCCATCCCTCATGTTGAAATCCACCAACGGAATTGACCCATGTAATCCCGCCATCGCTGCTTAATAGGAATGTTGTCGAGCTTTTTTGGCCGAATTCGGTCGCGACGACATCGTGCCCATGAAAGGCGAGTCCATTATTACGTAAAGTTTGATGTTGCATCCAGGTAAAACCGCTGTCGGTCGAAGCCCACAATCCGACTCCCAAGTCGCCGGTAACAATGAGTGCAGTATCCGTTTGCCGGACGCACGCCAGGTGGCCAAAGGCCATGGAAGGGTTTTTCGGGTTCGGTTTCCATGTTTTGCCGCCGTCCGTCGTGCGCCAGAGGCATGGATCCCCGACATTCAAATTTCCCGAAACGGTAAGCCATCCCCGCAGGGAATCGCTGAACCAAATATCAGTAATTTGAGGCGTTGTGTTATTAAGTGTCGGCACGCTGCTATTCGTCCATGTAACTCCGCCATCGGTAGTCCATTGGACGCACCCATTCGTCGAGGTAGAAATATTCCAGTGAAAACCGACCACACCGACTTGCGAGTTAAAAAACCACATGGCCGACACATAGCCGTCAGCTGCAGGGAATTGCTTCACTTGGATCCAATTGACTTGTGCTGAAACGGGCTTTGCCATTAAGGCGATGAACGCAATATATGCTGCGAGACGGAGACAAGAATATCGCTGGATCGCGCGGATCATGGAAAAGAATAAGATTGTGGGACGCATCGAATGGACAGAATTATACCTGATTAGCGACATATTCGATACGCGGAAAGTTGCACGTTCCAGGGCCAAAAATTCCGGACGTGCGATTCCTTCCGATCTTACAAAATTACCGGTAAAATCTTTGTATATTTGCAAACCAAGGCTCTTTGCAACCCTATATAGCGGATCTGCCTGACCGCTGTTCGCGGCGTCCTGCCGTCGTCCCATGAGCCTGTTCTTAATAATTGAATTACTATCTAAAGTAGGAGAACGAGTTCGCACGCTTCCGTTCGTGAAGCGAGCAGCTTCGAAATTAAGTCGCTTCCTTTAATATCCAAATGTATCGTTACATTCTAAAACGGAATTTAACTATTGATCCGCGTCGAAAAGAGTTACTCGATGCGGAATGGAGTGTTGTTGATGTGAATACGAAAAATAAGGTCGGCGAACTTCGAAAGTCCGGCGCAACGTATGTGGCCCAAAGTGAATCGTTGCGAAGTACGGCCGAGACCGTCGACCCGTTGCTCGCACTGCGAATGGTCTTTCGAGCCGAACATTTCTTTGTTGAAGAAGCCGGACAATTGAGAAAGATCACTCCGGAAGACCTGCGATAAAAAATACTCTCGAACTACACTCGGTGGAGGGGGAATAATGCATTTTAACTCACCGTCTTTCTCCGAACTAAGCTATGGGGGAGGCGGTTGGGCCTTACAGGGTACAATATATACTGGTTAAATGCCTTCTACGTGTATGAAGAGCTTTTTTCGTCTTGCCATTTTCCTTCTCGTTTTCGTGTTGGCCGGTAAAGCTGTAGCACAAGAACTCGATGCACAGGTCGACCTCAACTTGAGCGCACTGGGCGAACAGGACCGCCTCAATTTTCAAACCTTTAAGCACGACCTCGAAGGCTATCTAAATAATTATACGTGGACGACCAATTTCTCCGGCGATCGTATTCGCTGCACGTTCCAGTTCAATATCATTAGCGCCAACGGCGGCGATTACACCGCACAGCTCTTCGTCAATAGCACACGGCCGCTCTATAAAAGCGATCAGGTAACAACAATGGCTCGTTTCTTCGATGGTTCGCTCGAGTTCAGTTATTATCGCGATGAAGAATTGCAGCACGGCAATAATTATCGCTCGCTCGAAAGTGTCCTTGATTTTTACGTCTATATTATTCTGGGTCTCGATTACGATTCGTACAAGCAGCAGGGGGGTACACCGTATTTCCAGCAAGCGCAGACGGTCGCTATCGTTGCGAATTCGGCGAACGGCTCTGGATGGCAGCGGGATGTGACCAGTATCGGGACATACACTCGTTTCGGATATATTCAGGACGCGCTGGATGCCAACAATCGAGTTTTCCGCGATCTTATCTGGAATTATCACTACAATGGACTCGATCTCGAATCGACGAAGCCCGAGGAAGCGCGCATTGCTATCGGCACCGTGATCGATTCGCTCGTTTCACTGAAGCGAGTGTCATCTGCTGTGGGACGCAGTGTGTTCCTTCGCGCCTTCTTCGAAGCGAAGTATCCCGAGCTGGCCGAACATGCCCGTATGTTCCCGGACAACATGCCAATGTACTTTCAAAAGCTCGGCTATTTAGACCCGGTACACCAGAATTATTATCAGGAAGCTCTTACCAAAGCCCAGCAGCCACCACCCTCTGGTGGTGGATAAAGACCTCCTGCGCAGTGAAACGGAGTAGGAGGGGCAACCTAATTTCGTTGCCATGTCGGTACCATTCTTCCCACTAACTCTGTTCCTATTTTTGCAGAGCCTATTGCTATGAACATCAGAGAATTAGCCAAACACATCGGAGCAGTTCACCTGGAGTTTGCTCGAGGGGATGAAGAGATCACATGCGCTACGGGGGTCGAGGATGGAATCCCAGGAGCGGTTACCTTTATTGGCAATCCGCTTTACGAGCGTTACCTCAGTTCGACTCGCGCTTCAGCGGTCATTCTGAACGAGTATATGAAGGTCCCGTACGGCCTCGGCGAAGGACCGGCGGTGCTTCGTGTTTCGAACGCATACGAGGGTTTTGCTCGAGCGCTCGAGCTCTTTAGTCCCAGGCGCGAAAGGCCACCACGCGGTATTCATCCATCCGCTGTTGTCGACCCCACGGCACACATACATCCCGATGCACATATTGGTACACATGTGTTCATCGGAGCGCGAGCGCGCATTGGCGCTAACACTGTTGTGGGCCATGCAGCATATATTGGGCCCGATACGCATATCGGTGAGGACTGTGAGATCCATCCGAACGCCACCATCTACGATCGGATGAAGATCGGCAATCGAGTGGTGATCGGTGCGGGCAGCGTTATCGGATTCGATGGCTTCGGTTATGTGCCGATGGGCGATGGTTCGTATCGCAAAATTCCTCAGATCGGTATCGTGGTATTAGAGGATGACGTTGAGATCGGCGCCAATACGACGATCGATCGTGCGACCGTAGCCGAGACACGCATTCATCGTGGTGTCAAGTTGGATAATCTTATACAGATCGCGCACAATGTCGAACTTGGCGAGCATACCGCAATGGCGGCGCAGTCGGGTATTTCCGGCTCGACAAAATTAGGTAAGCGAAATATTGTGGGTGGACAGGCGGGCTTTACCGGTCACATTCAAACCGCAGACGGTGTGATCGTCGGTGCGCAATCCGGTGTATCGAAATCAGTGACGAAGCAAGGTCTGTATATGGGCTCTCCAGCGCGGAACAGTCGCGAAATGCTCAAGCTCGAAGGTGCAATGCGTTCGCTACCCGATCTCATCGAGCGTGTAAAGAAGCTGGAAGAGCAATTGGCGGCAAAAGCAGAACCTTGATTCAAGAAAGCGACAGAATGCCATTCTAAGCTGCCAGTGGATCGTGCTTTACACGATGGGTAATCGCTACGATGATAATCATAGCGACGGCGATGACAAGCGATGAAGTTATCCGATCGAGATTGAGACCCCCGTCAGTTGTAGGTTTGGTCAGTGTGTCACCGAGTGTTGCACCCAAGGGGCGGGTCAGCACATACGCGGCCCAGAATAGAACGCTGTCTGATATCTCGGTCAGGTAGTGGAGCAACGCCACGATACCAATAAGTACAGCAAAGACGAGCGCGCCACCTTCGAAGCCAAGACGGGTTGTCGTCGCCACAAAATCTCCGAGTGCCGTACCTAAGGTATTAGAGACGAGGATTGTAACCCAATAAAACGTCTCGTTCTTTCGATCGACAATATGATCGACGCGAATCGAACCGGTCGAAAAGCGCCAAATGATCAAGATGATAAGCACAAGAATAAAAAGAACGATCGATGACAGAACATATCCGAGCCCAACAGTGCGATCGATGTAATCGGATGTTGTCGTACCTACCGTCGTCGTAGCGACGACCACGGCCCAATAATAGAGTGGATGATACCGTTCGACGCGAACCTGCAGGATAAGCGTGACGACAAAAAACACAAGAAAGATTATCGTACTGACTGCATATCCCAGCTTTAACGTCATCGAAAGAGCATCACCGCCAGTCTCGCCAAGAGTAGTCGCAAAAATCTTCACGATCCAAAATGCGAGCGTCACTTCCGGGACCTTACTCATCAATTGTTGTCCGAGCGGGCGGTCATGTTGCATTGTTTATAGAATCAATATATTACTGCAGTAATGTCCCTTCGAACAATAGGGGTGCCAAGGTAATGGGACCAATGCCTTCTTGCTTATTCTTTGGTTTCGCAAAGTACCACACCATCAGCCGAAAATATTACCTCTCGTTTGTCGTGTGGTTTTGCAAGATCGACCGCATATTGTGTTGAGTTATCGGCAAGCACTAATTCTTCAATTTGCTTACCGGGGTGGAAGCCCGCGTACTGCGACTTAACTGTTGCCTGGATTTTGGAAGGAGCCGACGAAAGCGGTACATCCTGCTCCCGCTGAACGTAAATACCATTTGGAAGGAATATCACAGAATACGGAGTTTTGCCAGATGCCTTGATCGCTACGTCGATTGCCGGCTTGTCACCACATAGGGGATCGTATGTTGCCGATACGATCGTATAACCAGGATAATGCTGTCTCACAAATGGACGAACGGAATCCGGCAAGTTATGCACTGACACTTTTTTTGCATCGAAGTATACTTCGGTGGAGGGTTTTTGCACAACCGAACCCTTTGCAACCGACGTACTTTCAGGAATTGTTGGACTGCTTGCAGAGGCAGCAGCATTCGTGTTGGTCGTATCGGATGTCTGAACCTCCGAGTGCTTTCCACATCCGGTCAGGATCGATCCGAGGAGGATTGATCCGATCAAGGATGCCCAGATAAGTGATAGGTAAGTAACGGCCTTCATAGATATATGTCGTACTGAGCTTTGTCCCACTTTAGACTCCTTAAGATTTGCCATAACTGAGAGCAAAGATTATTCCAATAGAAGAGCATGGTGAACAGAAATGGTCTGAAAAAGGACGTATAGAAGAATAGATTCTCCGCTTTCTGCGAACCAAATAAAAAAACCCGCAACCGAGAGGTATGCGGGATTGCGGAAACCTGACTCACCGGACCACCGACGAACCAAATCACATTCAGGCAATCTGGCTCATCCGGTTTCCGCACACGCAAAGACGAATAAGCCCACCTGTGCCTGACAGTCTTTCATAGCTTTTTGAAATTCAGAAAACGGCGTAAGACTTCTTAACTGTATCACTCTTTCCACCTCTGGTATTGTATCAATCTTTCCGTAAGCTATAGAGCACTCGGCTCATCACGCGGCTGAGCGAAACAATGATCGAATCGCTGGTCTCTTCGACATCGACCGTAGCTTGGTGACCGTAGTATTTGTCCGCAGCAGTGAGGGACCACTCTCCGCCTTCTGGGTGGACGAGATGTACGGTATCGCGATCGCCCGAGTGCGTCGTTACAGCTAACTCGGCGATCGAGCTATCGAGTGCGATATGCCAGTACCCCTCTACCTTCTGACGATCGGGGACGTGCGCTTGCCAGTATGTCGCAATGCCGCGGCAAGGCACCCTGCGAGAGGGTACACTGGACCAATCGCTCATTACTGTTTTACTCGAGCACGCGGACAACAATAATACACTAAGCAGAATAGGAAAGGGAAATCGCATACCTGGAGGTTTTGCAAGACCATCCGTTAACAGCCTTTCGGAGTGCTAAGTGCTAAGTCGGTAATGACTGCTCAGTGCTAAGTCAAAAGTCCCCAGGCCGAAGTCCCCGTCGTCGCTTGAGTCCTATAAGTCCCGAGAACAGTTATATCTACAACTTCTTCATCAGATAATCCGACCCCGAAAACCCAAAGCCCATGAAGATTTTCACGGAGTCAGCGGTGTTATCGACCTCCGGGTCCCAGCCGTAGGTGCTTCGCGAATCCTTCGCAGCAAAGTGCCATAGTGAATCGCGACGTAGATAAACGGTATCTCCACTTCCACGGAGTGTTATGAGGTAAAGGATCGCCCATGATGAGTCGCTGGCGATTTTCCAGGTACCCGTAGCTGAGGATGTATCTTCTTCTCCGGCAACGTCCGTCCAATAAAGCGCGTGGCCTGCGACACTATAGGTATGCATCGTATCGGGTACGATCGAGCCGTTCAGTGTCGTATTCGTACTATGCGAGCAGGATACGAGAAGACTGCTAACGAGAAGTGCTGTAACGAGAAGCGGTGGAACGATAGGATATTTCATACTCAATCCTTTCCTTTGCTCAAAAAAATATCCTGAGATCATCGTTCCTCTCGCCAATTTAGTATTATATTATTGGTGCGATGATAGGCACCAATACGATTGCATCATGCTAAGCTCGAAAGCCGATCGTTTTGAATTTCGAACACTCGACAGAGACCAATTTTGAAATTCAACAATTTGAATCAAAAGAAGCAAAGTTCATGAAAACAAAACTCAATTCTCTCTGACGGAGGTGTACTCGCAAACTCTGTTCGGGAGATCCCAGAAAAAGATCATTAGACATGGTCTAACCAGCAGTTGGATGAATGCATGGCGTAAGCTAAAGCATACGCCTACGGGCCTATGTGGCGTAGCTAAAGCATACGTCTACAGCCTACGGACACTATTCTGGTATCGAAACCCGGTACCTGACTCAGGGTCTTCGTAGTTTTGCAAAAACAAATCAACCGAATGACCGAGACCTCTTTTCAAACGCTAACTTTAAACATCGCTGGGCAAACAGCGGAGATCACCATTAATCGACCGGAGAAATTGAACGCACTTTCGGGCCAGGTACTCGAAGACCTGCGGCAGGCCGTGAGCCAGATTCGGGAGAATGCGAACCTTCGGGCAGCGATCATCACTGGCTCTGGCGAAAAAGCATTCGTTGCCGGCGCAGATATCGCGGAGCTATCACGGCTTTCCGGTCACGAAGAAGGTACTGCGTTCGCAGGTAATGGGCAAGATGTCTTTAACCTGATTGAATCATCGCCTCGTCCTTTTATAGCTGCGGTAAACGGATTCGCATTGGGAGGCGGCTGCGAGTTAGCACTGGCCTGCCATATCCGAGTGTGTTCGGAGAATGCCAGGTTCGGTCAGCCGGAAGTGAATCTCGGCATCATCCCGGGTTATGGTGGTACGCAACGATTGACGAGAGTCGTCGGGCGCTCCTATGCAGCGGACCTCATCTTAACTGGCCGGATGATCGGAGCACAGGAAGCGCTGGCGCAAGGCTTGGTTTCGAGAGTATTGCCACCTGCCGAGCTGATGGCCGCCGCTAGGGAAATTGCAACGGCGATCGCTGGCAAGGCGCCATTAGCGATCACCTCGGCCATCGAAGCGATCACAATGGGGATCGAGGAGCCGATCGAATCAGGATTAGACCGTGAAGCTCAACTCTTCGGAAGGCTGGTAACGACGTCTGACTTTCGGGAAGGTACCGGAGCCTTCCTCGAAAAACGGCAAGCGAAGTTTGCTGGAGAGTGAAAAGCAAAGAATAAAATGCCAAGTATTGGGCACATTATCTTCAACATCTCAAACTTCGAACGGTCTGAAGCATTCTATGATAAGGTACTGCTGGGGATCGGCTTTACGAGCAACCATCGTGAAGATGGAGATGAGGTGGCCCTGAAATCCTACCGGATGAACGAACACAACATCTGGATAAAATGCGAAAAAGGAGCCGATCATCAGTCGTTCGTGAGAGATGTAGGCTTGGATCATCTTGCTCTTTTTGTCGAAGATCGGAAGAAGGTCGATGAGATGTACGAAGTGATACAGCAACTGGATGTGAAAATCACGAGGGAGCCGAGAGAATATCCGGAGTATAGTTCAACCTACTATGCTTTTACGTTTCGAGATCCGGATGGGATACCGTTTGAAATAGCGATCGAATGAGGAAGGGAAGTTGAATCAATAATAAAACGAAGAACAGGGATAGGTCCTCCCGATGAATCAAGAAGAATTTAAATACTACTTAGCGCTCCATTTTACGAGCGGCATAGGGTCGCGCCGACTAACAACGCTCGTTCAATACTTCGGCAGTGCCGAGCGGGCATTTACCGCCTCGGCGGGTGAAGTGATGAACGTACCGGGGTTCGGCAAAGGTACGACCGAGTCGATGGTAATGGACCGTGAAGAAGCGCTCGAGAGGTCGAAGGCGCAATTAAAAAAATTGGAAGACGACACGACGGTCGTTACCTTCTTCGACGATGGATATCCGGAGCAGTTACGATCGACCTATTCACCGCCGGCGCTCCTCTTCGTCAAAGGCAATGCCGGCCTCTTGATGGAAGAGCGAATGGTAGCCATCGTTGGTTCGCGAAAGACTTCTGATTATGGTCGCCGAGCGGCGAAAGAGTTTGCTGAAGCTATGGTCGCTGAGCGTGTTACGATCGTGAGCGGATTCGCTAAAGGGATCGATACCGCCGCTCACGAAGCAGCGTTTGAATCAGGTGGTAAGACTATAGCCGTCTTAGGTTCAGGCGTTGATGTGATCTACCCGTATACGAACAAAGGGCTATCAGAGGAACTGGTGAAAAGCGGAAGAGGGGCAATAGTATCCGAGTTGCCACTCGGTACCAAACCGGACGCTAAGAATTTTCCATGGCGAAATCGGATCGTGAGTGGTTTGTCGAAGGCAACGTTGATCGTGGAAAGCGAAGTACAAGGCGGCTCGATGATAACAGCCTCGCTGGCACTGGATGAAAATCGGGACGTCTTTGCAATACCAGGCGATATCTATCGTCCTTCCAGTAGCGGTCCGAACTTCCTCATTCGGGAGAGCCGGGCAAAGCTTGCTACCAGCGCGGACCAGATCTTATCCGAACTGGGGTGGATCGACCGGCCCGGCGTTACAAAGCGAGCGAAAGAAGTTGATCGCACCGGATTATCACTCTTCGAGACGAAAGTAGTGGATGTCCTCGAAGCGGCCGGTGGCCCGCTGCAAGTGGATGCTATCGCCGAGCGAGCGGGCCTGGAAGTTCAGGACCTTCTGGTGCAGCTATTAGGCTTAGAGTTTAAATCCGTAGTGCGACAAATGGCGGGAAAGCAGTTTATGCTGATCGGATAATATGCAAATAGCTGAATTATTTTGAGCGAGTATGAATTTGAAGAACGTTGCAATGCTCGGGGGCATTGCTGTTCTCGCTTAGTTTGCTGTTACGAGGGTCCGTCTTTTCGCGGTCCGTAGTGGAAATAGATAGTTAGATATGTAAGCGATCGGATCAGGTACGGCAGAAGGGCCTACCGAGGATGCCGGGATCGCAAATCCTTTAGTAGAACAGTGTCGGATACCATTAAACGAAACGAACTGCTTCACTTCTCGCAAGTTGCCAGGCGAGAGGACGTCTCTATTCTCGAGCCGGAAAAGCGCGCAGAGTTAGTCGAGTCATCGCTAACATCGTTGTATCGAATGTCAAACAAAAAGGAGCGTGACGACCTCTTAAGTTTGATGCAGACGATCTTGCGTGACGATCTTTCGATCTCGAACTACTTTACGGATACGGCATACGCAGTATGTAACCGGCATCTGGTTATAACATTTGTAAATGAAGTATTTCTGAAACGATCGAATGTCGATGTGGAGGAAATACTCGGGAAATCGCTTTACTACGAACGGGAATACGAGGGAACGCAGATCGAGCAGTTGTACAGCATGGTCATGGAGACCCGAATGATGGCAGATGCCCTCGTTCGCTATGTTAATACCAGTGCTGGCGGAAGGCTGTACGATGGGTGGTTCGTGCTGGTTGTAATACCGCTCGAGGAAGGTGGTATTGGAGTTCTCAGCCGCTTTGCAAAACGTCGGGACGATATTGCGAGTGAGATAGATGAATCGCTGCCCGATGCGCCCCGTTATATTGTGTTAAACTCATAGTTTGGTTACGATTGAAAAACGATTCGGTTTGGTAAGTAGAGGATTCTTTTCCCTGCTTCTCCTCTCGCTGCTGGCATCCTGTGGCCGAACGGGACATCCCTTAGAGCGCGTCGATCCTGTAGTCCTTCAGTCGAGTCATTTCTCCTGGGACCAGTTTGTGAGTTACATGCAGGGTAGATACATTTTTATTAACGGTTCGATCCGCAATGGAGAGGCGTATGTGCGCCTATGGCCGGTCTTTATCGAAGGGATCCCAGGATCATTGGAATCTCATCAAGCCAACGGCTCAATGCTTCCGCTTCGCGAATATGAATGGTATACGAACGCAGGATTACGAGCGGAAACGGAGGATACGGTCCGGCAATCGGACCTCAGCATCGAAAGAACCTCTCCATGGTCGCAGGATGTAGTGCTTCGAGTGTTACTCGAGCGGATGCAGGCACGCTATTCGACCAATAATGTAAAAGGAGTCACCCTGAGTAAGGGAGGCGGCGATTCGGTGAAAATATCGATCGCCAGCGAGTAATTACTTTCGTCGGAAAATGAAGGAAACCGGTACTCCTTCGAATCCGAAATGATCGCGAAGCTGGTGTTCGAGGAAGCGTTTATAGGAGTCTGGAATGAGGTCTGGGAAATTTGAGAAGAAGGCGAAGACCGGTGGTTCGGTCTTTACCTGAGTGATGTAGTTAATGCGGAGATCGTGGCCGCGAACGGAGGGTGGTGGTGTTTTGGAAATATCCTCTAACAAAGCGCCATTTAATTCGCTGGTGTCGATACGGCTTTTCCGCGCTTCGTAGACCTGAATGGCGAGTTCCAAAGGTTTAGTGTGCCGTTGGTGAGTCAAAGCACTGATAAAAACGATAGGGACATACTCGAAGCTTTTGAATTGTTCGCGAAGACGCTTCTCGAAATTGACGGCGGTCATTGTATCTTTTTCAAGAGCGTCCCATTTATTGACTACAATAACGGCGCCTTTGCGCGCTTCCAGAACTTCGTTCACGATCTTCGCATCCTGGTTTTCGAGGCCTTGTGTGGCGTCAATAAGGATCAATGCGACATCACATTCTTCGATCGCCTTCATTGTACGGATGGCGGAGTACAACTCGATCGCATCCGAAACGTACTTTTTGCGACGCAGGCCGGCAGTATCGATGAGCGTTATCGTTTTACCGTAATAAGTGTAATCGGTATGTAGCGTATCGCGTGTCGTACCGGCGATCGGCGTTACGATCGCGCGATCGTAGCCAAGCAGGGCATTAAGATAACTGGATTTCCCAACATTCGGCTTGCCGACGATCGCAAGCTTCATCGGTTGTTCGAGTTCGGGCTCGGAAGACGGTGCTGGAAACTTCGCTAATAAAAGGTCAAGGAAATCAGCAACGCCGCGGCCATTGATCGCGCTGATCGTTATTGGTTCACCCAGACCTAAGCCGTAGAACTCACTGGCTGCCGTTGTTTCGCGTGCTTCATTATCGGTCTTATTAACTAGGAGGAATAGTGGCTTACCGGATCGGCGCAGCATTCCGGCTACTTCTTCATCGAGTGGATGAAGCCCACCCACACCGTCAACGACAAAAAGAATTACATCGGCTTCTTCAATAGCAAGCTCAGCCTGCTCGGTAATTGCCCGTTCAAAAAGATCTTCAGAACCGGGTACGACGCCCCCCGTATCGATCACATTGTATTCACGGCCGGACCACTCCGCACGAGCATAGTGCCGATCACGAGTGACGCCAGGAGTCGATTCCGTAATGGCACGGCGCTGTCCTAACAGCCGATTGAATAATGTCGACTTACCAACATTCGGACGACCGACAATTGCTACGATGGGAAGCACTCTGGTGTAAGAAAAATAGTAACTGGAAAGAGCCGCAGGCTGATTTTACGCGTGGTCAAACAGCCTCGGCGGAAGTTTAAGTGCAATCCCTAACTATTAATTTTCCAGCCCGCGAAGGAAAGCTTGGCCTTCTTCCGCATTTGGAGCGAGGATCCGCATAAACCCTTCGAACGCTTGGCGGGCAATGCTATCGCCGCGCTCGGTAAATACGATAATAAGGTTACGGATCATTCGGAGTAAAATAGCGCGTGGTGGTGAAGGTTCGAGAAATTGCCGATTGAACGGAAGACCCGAGGAGTCCAGATAATGCTTAATGTCCCGTTCGCGAAGTATAATGCCGCTATTAAACGCATCGATAAAGAGCGGCTCAGTACGAAGGCCATCATAGCGGACAAGAAAATGGCCAGGTGCGCTGGCGCCGCTAAAGGGAAGGCCGAGACGCGACCGGACAACAAGAAGGTAAACGGTTGCAAGAGAAATAGGGATGCCGGTACGACGCTCCATCACTCGGTCGATGTAGCTATTCTCTGGCTCCATAAATTTCGATTGATTGCCGCGGAAGCGAAGATCTTCGAAGAAGAAGTGATTTACCTCGTCCAGGATTTCGAGTGAAGAGGATAAGCTGGCAAGACGATAATTCAGCATGTGAGCAAAATCATCGATCTCCGATCGAACTCGTTCTACATCGAGCGTAGGATTTCCGTAGCGAGCAATGAGGAAAATTCCATCTTCGAACGCGGTTCTTGCACCTTCCGCCAATTGCACGCTGAGCGTTTCAAACTCCCGTGTAAGAATTGCGATATTGGATTCTTCCGCGATCCGTTTTGCGCGTTCGCGTGCCAGTGGATCGATCGCCTGTTCGGCAAACGTAGCGAGCGGTCGTATTGCAATGCTGCCACGTTGTTTAAGCCGCTCAATCACAGCCTGCGCAATACGTTCGTCCGGGTCATCCAGAAGAGCGAATAACGAACGAAGTTCGGCATCCGGCTCCTCGGAAATTGCCGGTTGAATTAAAAATGGATCTATTGGAACGGCTTCCTTCATCAGCGCATCTAAACAAGACCGGATGGTAAATGAAATCCAGTAAAATTGGGATGGGAAAGGGGAGAACTGTGTCCCACCTGCCCAGAACTGCTATTTTTGCCGTGAATGCGCTGCTCTGTCTCCATTGTGATCCTCATTCTTATTTCGACGGGATTACTCCGCGCTCAAAATTTTACGGATACTACTGGGTATTCGATCCATATTGATTCCAATCGGGTGAACGGTGCGCGACTTTCCTTCGATCATCTTCTCTCGATCTATGAGTGGAATACCCATGTTGATTACATCCCAGGTTTTATCGGCGAGCACCTATGGAATTCCGGAAGCCTTGATACGCTGCAATTATCAGCCAGTTCACGTTTCCTTCAGGATAATTCAATTACCAGCACTTCCGCCTCGGGTTATTTGTGGGCTGATCTGCCGTCGGCAGTTGAAGATATACGGCCCTTTGCTTCCGTATTCGCCAGTTCCTATGTGACCACTGGTTTACCCGGTAGTGCGGCGGCGCGATTGATCACTAAGCAAGTAGATGGGTTTGGAATTGCCGGATTGCATTACTCTGATAATAGCCTCGATGTTTCCGCGGGAGGTGGTTTTGCCCATGAAGCCCAGCAGTCCATCAGTGCAGCCGGAGGAGTGCTGCGCGGCACCTTGGGAATGCCCTCCCAATTTGTCGGCGGGGCTACTCAATTCGGGGCAGATGCTGTGATCGACGAGCGTTTTTTCCACGAGCGTTCCGAGCGCTATTCCAACGATCAAGCCAATTTTTCTGTCGCAAGCGGGTTGCTCGCTCAAGGTATTTCGAGTCTCGACTCGAATCACGCCTTTCTGGGCCTAAGTTTGCAGCGGCGAGATTTCTTCTTTACTACCGATTCCACAACCAATACGGTAAAACAAGAGCGTACCGAACTTGCACTTTCGCTTCGCGATTCGCTGACGTATCCGATCGCTACCGACGCTGTTCGAGGAACGGTCGATTTTGAATTCGAACCTCGGGCCATTACGCGCAAAAGCGATATATCTTCCAGCGCGCTGACGACCAGTACGTTCTCTGCGTTATCGAGTCTTCTTGTTCCTAACCAGGTGACGGGTTTGCATTTGGCAGGTTATGGTCGTCTTGACGCCGACATTACTCGAACGTTGAGCGCCGCTGCAAGAATGAGTTATGATGAGAAAAGCGAGAATGTAACGCTTCTTTCCGATCAACTGGGTGGATTAGATCCTTCGCTCATAACCAAATTTTCAGAGACCCTGGATGAAGCCAGTTATTCTGCCCGCACTACGTTAGCTGGGTTCTCTATGCGGTGGTTGGCAGGATTTCGTGATAGTGTAAGATTGGACATTAGCGAGCGTTTGTTAAATTATGATACCCCAAGCCCTCTTAATACCGACGATCACGATGAACTTATTTCGAGCGGTATCCTCAATTATGACCATGCGTTCAACGATCTTTTAGCAAGCGGACTTGGTCTTCGTGCAACGCGGACGCATCTCGTGTATCTCAAAGCCGATCGCAGCGCACAAAATGACGTCGTTCAATCGCTTGCGTTATCGAGCTATGCGAATTACTTTTCTCCCAGCGTAATGGCTACGGCAACGGGAGAAGTTTTTGCGACGTATACCACGCTGGATTATCTCGATTCCGTGCCAATTTTACAAGGAGTTGGAAATTATCTTCTTCGTGGAATTACGCTGACAGATTCCCTTAGTGTTTCGACCGGCCTGCGACCTTTTTCCTCAGCCGGATCCATAACGTTCGAGGAAGGTGCTACACTGCGTACGAGCGAGCGTGGTAGCTATAATGTTTCGGCGTTTAGTGAGCGGCGTGATACAAGGATCACCGAAATAAGTGGCTCCCTGTTGTTGGGGCTTGCTTCCTTTCAGGGAGCTGCGCCATGGCGAGTTCGTGCCGGTGTTCGAGGATTCCTTATGAGCCGTTACGGACACAATGAAACATCGCTTACGACATCGCAATCGTTTGAAGAATTAGAACGCCAAAGCAGAATTGGTCCTGTTCTTCTTGTTTCTCTTTTTCGGGCAAGTGGTAAAGGACCGTCTCTTTTTGGTTCAATGTGGTATGCTGTGATCAAAGACGAGACCTTCGATACACCATCGGTTACAAGGACGCCACAACTCGAAAGCCACCTGGCAGTCCAATGGACGTTTTAGTTCAAGCATTTGTGCTTTTCCATTCGTATATTGCAAGTCCTATGTGTAAAAAATTCTTTGTTCCTGCTGTTCTTTTACTGCTTCTCTTCATTGCTCCCACCCTGCGTGCACAGTATTCCAGTACCTGGCTTGGTATCCGTGCTGGTGCCAGTTTGGCTGGAATGTCCTTCGATTCCATACCGGATGGTGCTTCGACAGGTTTGAAATTTGGTGTACTTGGCGGACTAACGTTAGAGCATTGGTTCGATGAGTCGTGGGCTATTAATATTGGAGCGCAATACGTGCAAAAAGGTATCCATGAGGAGTATGCGCAGCATTCTCTTGCACGTCCGCTCACGCAATATGGCAATGATGATTTTAGCCTGGGGTATATCGAAGTCCCCGTGACCGTAAAGATGGCGTTCGGTACGAACGATTTCCGTCCATACGCGTTTGTCGGGCCATCCTTCGGATTTCTGATGAGTGCGTCAGAAACGGTCGATGGGACGATCACTCCGATCACCGATCTCAAATCGAATTTGCAGAGTATGGATATTTCTCTCTACTTCGGTCTGGGATTGATGGACCGAGTCTATCAGGGACCGACCTACTTTTTCGATGCGGGATATGCTGCCGGGCTAACGAAAATATTTAAGAGCGCTCCCAGCCGCGATTTTCAAAATCCGATCGATCCTTCCACGGCTAAGTCCTCAAATTTCCGACTGACCATGGGTGCCATGTGGCAGATATAATGGAATAATAGCGAGGGGACATTAAGACGAACTAAGTCTGGAAAGCGAGCATTGTCCTCTCTATATGAGATCGTTCGTTCTTCCTTTGTTTCTTGTCGCCATTGTCTGTTCTCCGGCTGCCGGGCAAACCGCTACGAAAATATCGAAAGGCCGTGCGGCGGTTGAGGCTGCGTATCAATACCAAAATAAGCTTGCCGATAGCACTGTTACCATCGGTCAGGTGATACAAAACTGGAGCGTGGTTGCCTCCACTCCCGACGTGCAGAAAGACCCGGATGCTTTAGCGATCGCGTATGGTTGCGAAGGGCTTTTGGAAGTGCAGACCGGTGATCTGAATAAAGCCGATTCATTGCTTCAAAAAGCGATGCCTCTCTTCCGCATCCGGCAATCCAAGTCTTCGTTTTTGGTCGCATATGCAGAAGTCGAGCGAGCGTTAAAACATAACGCTCTTGCAATGAAGGCGTACGATGAGATCGTTACGACCATGGATTCCGTGCCTGCTCTCGAAAAGATAGAGTTTTACCACCTCTCCGGTTATGCGCCGTATGCTTATGCGATCGATGCAGCGTATGGTATCGCGCAGATCGCAATGGTCGATTCTGCCGAACGAAAGCCAGCCATAACGATACTTACCAAGGCGATGGACCGCCACATGGCCGATGCTTTGGGGCTCATGACGGTCGTGGCTCTTCACGAACTCGGTGCCATGAGCAGCGAGGATTATAAATTCAAGGTCGATCTTATCTGTTCTCGTAAACCTGAATTACGAGACGTATGGGAGACGTTCGAAAAGAGAATAAAAAGTCCGGCGCAGTAGGCGTTACACGGCGTTCGAGTGCATGAACGTTGCAAATTCCCTCATTGCATTGCCACGATGACTGAGCGAATTTTTTTCTTCTGTTGACAGCTCCGCGAAAGTTTTATTGGTGCCACGGGGTATGAAGACCGGGTCATATCCAAAGCCATTGGTACCGCGTGCCTCCAATGCGATCGTACCCTTGACATCGCCTTCGAACAGAAGTTCTCGTCCGCGCTCGTCGATATAGGCAATGACCGTGGTAAATTGAGCCGTACGATTTTCCTTGCCGCTCATCTCGGTTAGCAGCTTTTTAACATTGCTGGCATAGGTTGCACCGGGACCGGAAAAGCGTGCGCTATAGACGCCCGGGGCGCCATCTAATGCTTCTACTTCAAGGCCCGTGTCATCTGCGATCGTAGGGAGATTCGTCAGGCGGTGAACTTCCCGGGCTTTAATGAGCGCATTCTCTTCGAGGGTTGCGCCGGTCTCTTCAATATCCCCAATGGCTGGGATGATATCGTCGAGTGTCAGAACCTCGACCTTCACTTTCATTTCTTTCTCCAGGATCGAGCGAAGCTCATCGCGCTTGTCCCGGTTGTGAGTGGCAAGAATCAATTTAAAGCTCATAGTACAGTAGCGCGGACCTCATCAATATGTGCGACAGGACGGAGGGTTATGCGCTCAGCGACTTTCGGCATGCTCTTCATATTCGCTCGCGGTAACACGATATGCTGAAATCCTAATTTGATCGCTTCTGCTACTCGTACTTCTGCCTGAGGTACGGCACGAACTTCGCCTCCCAGTCCTATCTCACCGATCAAACAGGCGGTCGGATCGATCGCAAGCTCGAGTTGATTCGATAAGATCGCCATCGCGATCGCAAGATCGGCCGCCGGTTCATCAATGAAAAGGCCACCTGCAATATTGATAAATATGTCGGATTGAGCAAGCTTTGCGCCAAGCCGCTTCTGGAGAACGGCAACGAGCATTGCTGTTCGTCGTGAATCATAGCCCGTCACCGTGCGCTGCGGAGAACTATAACTGGAGTGTGTAACTAACGCTTGCACTTCGATAAGTACCGGACGTGTACCTTCCAGCACAGCGGTTACAGCAGAGCCGCTCGAATTGGTGCGGCGCTCAGATAAAAACACTTCGGAAGGATTAGCGACTTCTTCCAGGCCTTGCGATGTCATGGAAAAAACGCCGATCTCATTCGTTGAACCATATCGGTTCTTTACGGCGCGAAGGATGCGATAAGCATGGGTGCGTTCGCCTTCGAACTGAAGAACGGTATCGACAATATGCTCGAGGACTTTGGGGCCAGCGATCATCCCTTCCTTGGTCACATGCCCGATGACAAAGATCGGTATTCCACTCATCTTTGCCATTTGCATAAGAAGAGCGGTGCATTCTCGGACCTGCGATACACTCCCTGGCGCCGATTCGATCATAGGCCGGTACATCGTCTGTATCGAATCGACGATGACAACATCCGGCGTCATCTGCTTCATTGCATCGAGCACCGACTCGATATTTGTTTCCGCGAGGATATAGAGATTATCGTTCTCGATACCAAGACGAGAGGCCCGACTTTTTAATTGGCGCGGAGATTCTTCGCCCGAAACGTAAAGTGTCTTCGAGCCTAGCGAAATGCCGCGCACCATTTGCATCATTAAGGTGGACTTGCCGATTCCCGGATCGCCGCCAACCAGCACGATCGAACCTGGCATAATGCCTCCACCGAGTGTACGATCGAATTCAACAATGCCGGTCGTTATTCGCGCTTCGTCATTGGTGCCGATCTCTGAAAGGCGAATAGGGTGGATCGCTTCGCCATTCCGAGCTGCTCGTGCCCCTAATGCACGGGGATGTTCGGCGGAAGCAGTGGAAGTCTCTTCGACGAAGCTATTCCAGGAATTACATTCAGGGCATTTGCCGATCCAGCGAGGAGAAGTATAGCCACAGGATTGACAGACAAATTGGGTCTTAATTTTTGACATTAATCAATGTACGAGCTCGATCTTCTCGCGAGCCACATTCAAATCACTGGAGGTGATGACAAGTTCAAACATTCCAGAAGAAGAGGGAAGATGGGTTAAATGGACAATATGATCTCCGGCTTCGAGTTCGATGTTGTCAAGCTTTTGTACTTCGCCCAAAACCGAAATGAGCTGAACGGTGGCGCTGGCTCCTGTAGCGCTATGAACGGCCACATCGATCGCCGTCGAGGCTGGATTCGGTGTTGCGCTCAGTATCTTAAGTGGAATAGCGCTCCCCGAAAGCACGTCTCGTAAATGCGGACTTCCGCAAATATCCCCAGCCTGGACCAGCCCATCATGAAGCGCGGTAACGTTGGACGAGAACGTATTGGACGCTGAAAGATGAAGTATAGAGGTGTCGTGCAACGTGACGAACGAGCGGAAAGGAATAGACAAGTAGCTCTTCCCAAAACTCAGCGTAGTCACTTCCGAAGTAGAGCGCCGAACGAGCATTGCTTGACGGTTTCCTTCCGAGCCGCCGACCCAGGATGCATTATAAAGACAGGTACCCGTGTCAGGAGAGCCGTTCGCGCATGAGGTAAGATCGCCCAGTTCGATTAGATCGGGATTATAAGCGATCGTAAAGCCGATCGTATCGAGGTTGCTTGGTTTAGGGGTGACATCTAAAGAGAGGTGAAGCGTGCCACTTTCGCCTGCCGATAGGTTTACGGTATCCAAACTCATTTGCACCGTACCAATAGACCGCCCTTTCAATGTTATACTCCCGAGCTCATTGCTGTGTTGAATGAGGGATGTTGCTTTGTAGGTGCCGATCAGGTTGGGATGGAATTCGAACGCGACGAGCTGCGTACCAAAGGGTGAAAACAATATCGGCGTTGGAGTGATCACTCGAAAGACGGAGTCATCACCTTGTGGTGACTGAACGTTCAGGACGACCGGAATATCGTTTTGATTTGTGAGTAATATAGAACGCGTGACAGAAGCAGGGGCCGTAACGACACCAAAGTCGATCATACTATCACCAAGTGGCGTCAAAGGAATGCCTGTAAACGGCACAGTGAGTGTTGTCTGATGACCAGCACTATCCGTTGCCTGAACGACCACCGTTGCGTTTTGTGTGCGGTCACTTATAAGAACGGTAAGGGTGGCATGATGCCCGTCGGGGAATACTGCCGCTCCCGCAGTTGCATTGACCGATGAACCTAACAGCAGAAGATAAGCAATACCACGGTCCCATGCCTGTGTATCGGTCGAGGTAAAGACGAACGATGCTTTACTATTAGGAGAATAGGTTACGATCGGTGCGTGAGTGTCCGGTAAGGGCAGGTAGTTCAACGAATCCCGAAGGTAATTGCCGACACTGTCGACCGCTTCAACGAGTGCGCGAGCGGGATAGAGAGTATCCGTAACAGTAACTCCCACGTTTGCAGACTGAGCCGAAATGAATTGGACGGTCGGCGACGTACAGTTAAAGACGGGAGTCACCTTGACATCGCGTAAGCCGCGGTCATGTGGGCGAAGTTCGGTTACTACGCCGGTGATCGGACCCCGCGGCTCTGCCAAGGGATCTTGCACGAAAAGAGGTGGAAGCGTATCGGCATCGAACGCATCCCATTGAATGCAAAGCGTATCGCGATTCTTTACGGAGTCAATTGCCACAAGGCAGGCGTGACCCGGAATTTGATAATCGATCAAATGAAGATAGGCCCGAACTGCGTCCGGTGGGCGGCGGGCATTAAAAATGACGCTATCTAATTGGAAGTTAACTGATCCAGTGGCGAGATAAACGCTATCGACTCCCCGGTCCCAGGGCAGTTGTTCGAGCACATCGATCGTATAGAGTGCGCCCGTTCGTATCGGCGCGCCTAATTGCGGAGCATGCGTATCTGGCTGTGGCGTATAGTGAACATGGAGTCTGCTCCGATTTCCAAACGAGTCGATCGCTACCAGGTAGGCATCCGCTGGATATAGTGAATCGACGGGTGATAGCAGGTCGATAGCGGAATCGGGTGATAACGATTGGGTGATCTTAAAATTGGATGAGGCTGAATCGAGGAGTGCTTGCACTCCCGACTCGCAGGGGAATGGTTCTACCGCTCGAACTCGCGTTGTGGTATACCCAGAAAGAGTGGAAGACAACCGAGGTGGAAGGGTATCGATCTTTATTCCTCCCACCGTATAGGATGTTTGAGCGGTTTGTGATGATCCCTGATAACGAACGGTGATCTGTACGGTATGAAGCTTCCAGGCGGGACAGGGATCTAAGCTGCGGTACTCGAGAATACAATGCTCGGAAAAGATCAACTGCGAGATCTTTTGCAGCATTGTTGGATAAAGGGTGCTATCGTATGCTAAAAAATATCCGCCGCCGGTTGCCTCCGCTAACTGAAGATTTGCATAGTTCGTATCGACGGTATCGTGCGATACATCCATGATGAAAAGCGCGATATTATTCGCCCTTAGAAACAATAGGATGCTGTCGGCATTCGTCACCACCGCATCGGTAACGAGCACGATCGCCTTTCGTGGTAACGTCGTTTGAGCGAGCACTTGAGCGCCCGTTACTATGCCTGCATCAACATCGGTACCCGCACCGGTAAATTTGAAAGCGTTCAGGTACTTAGTCAATGAGTCGACATTGGATGTAACGGAAGAATTATAAAAGTACGCTGGCGGGCCGGGATAGGAATAGGTCGCGCTATCGGCAAACGGGACGAGCGTTACGAGTGAAGGGCCCGGCATGCTCGATACAAAGGTGGGAAAGCCGCCGAGAAATTTCTGGTAGTTAAGGTTGGTCATTGGTCCCGAGCCGACGCTTACTCTCATAGATTCACTGGTATCGATAACGAGAGCGATCGCGGCACTCGAAGATCCTCCGCACCCACTAAGGCTTATTACATTAACGGGTATCCCGTTCTCACGGATCTGAAAATCGGTTGCATTGATAAGCGAAGCTGGCTTGCCATTGAACGTAGTGCTGACGCCTATATCGACGATGGGAAAACGGGAAGCATCCGGATTCGAGAGGGTGAGCGCAACTTGCGCTTGCGACTGAAGCGTCCCCAAACAGAAGATGAAGGCCAGGAAGAATGGCCGGAGGGACCTATGCATGAATGATCGGCTTGCTGCCGTCTCGCTGCAACGGCTGAGCCGGAAGGATGGCTCCCGCTCATTTTTAAGCGATCTGCGCTAAAAATTCATGGATATTGTCGTTGGTTTCCAGCTTCAATTTTTTACGAATGCGATAGCGGTGGTTCTGGATATTCCGCTCCGAGAGGAAAAAGAGCTTTGCAATATCAGGTGAACTGAGGTTTATCCGAAGCAGCGCACAGATCTTTTTTTCCATCGTCGTGAGGTCCGGAAAACGCTTACCAAGTGCAGTGACGAATTCCGGATGGACGGCCTTGAACTCCTGATCGAAGTCCTGCCAGTTAAGCTGGCTTTCGGGCAGTGACTTCAATCGCTCTTTGATCTGGCGCACCTGCGGATCGCTTGGCGATGAGCGCTTCACTAAGGCTTCGAGATCGTTCTTAAATTGTGTGAGCGCTTCAGTCTGCTTGATAAGATGGCGAGTCTTCTCCATGAGCTCGTTCTCTTTTCGCTCGAGTTCGATACGCAGCCGTTCCGATTCTTTTTTGCGCGATTCAGCTTTACTCTTCTCGAGTTCAAGTTCGCTTTGAAGCGCATGATATTCTAAAATATTTTGCAACAATGCGTTATCGCTTCGAGAAACTAACTCATTGTACTGTTCAAGATACTTGTGGGCCTCTTTGAACTTGCCTAGCACCTTATAGCATTGGTGTACTAAGCGAAGAGCTTCTTTGATACCATAATCGTCATTCGCTGTTTGAGCATTTTCCAAAGCTTTTAGCCCGGAAGCCAGGGCGTCTTTATTCCGTTTGCGGTCAAGAAGAAATCCAGCGTATTGGAGATAAATGTTCGATCGAACCCGCTCATTATTAGGGTAAATGGCAGTTTCGAGTGCTGTCTTAAATTCGGTTTCCGCGTTTTTCCACTTACCACGACCAGCATACAAGTTTGCAAGCAAATGGCTAACAAGAGTGGAAAATGAAAGGTCATCCTTGGGAAGTTGCGGGCGAATTTCATCAATAATACGTTCAACTTCATCGTAGTGCTGTAACTCAAGTTCTACGGTGGCGAGCTTAAGGTTTGAATTGAGGATATCCCGTTGAGAATTTAATCGCTTTGCTGTTTCGAGGCTTTGTAATGCATAGTTTTTGGCCCGGGCAAAGATGCCTGATTGTAAATAAACTCCCGATAGAAGCGAATACAATCGAGACTCTAGAAGAACAAAGCCATATTTCTGAGCAATTTCGAGCGAGCGCGTGAGATAATCAATCGCTTGTTTAAGAGCACCGAATCGTAAAGCGATATTACCAAGTGCATCTAATGCCTGTGCGGCAGCACGCCTGTTCTCAGACTTTGTTGCTAACTCGAGAGCTTCTTCGGCAAATGAGCTCGCCCTTCGAAGATCATTTTGGTAAAACGCTTTGACAGCCTTACAATGAAAGGCCGTTGCAAGAATTTCATTGTTTTTCAGCCGTACACCACAGTCATATAGTTCATCCCATAACTCAAAGCCTTTTTCACTATTGGACCTCATGTAGATGAGGCCTATTAAGAACGCAGTACGGGCACGTTCCAGGCTATGCTGCGAACTTTGGTCGTAGATATTTTGAAGATCGGAAAGAGCATCCGACGGAAGAATCGAAGAAGCGTATATTCGTTCGTATTCGCTGAGAGTCATGTGGAGGATATTTTATATTTCCTTTAATAGTATGTAAGACTCAACAGAATTTACTATCTTTGTATGGTAAAACCATGGCCGGATAACAGAGTGTCATCCCGGTCTCAGTTCCAAACTTCGCCGTTCTAATTGTTCTATGACTGATATTGTAATCAATCAAGGTAAATTTGTTTATCTTTCCTACTATTCTAGCAGCCCGTATCCATTCGATCAAGCGATCATCACGTATAATAACGGGTTGACGATGGGCCTGACGTGGGACATCAGTTCACTGAGTCCGAATAGGGTCTATTCGCAACTGAATTTGACCGAAATTACGTCAGTACAACTTTTATCGAGTGGTTCGCTAGTTGCTCAGTATTCTCCTGTAGTTGGTGGCGCAACCTGGACCAGTGCTAATCTCAATGGTTCTGGTGGTCAGCCCATGCCCAACTACGTCATTGCGTGGGATCCTGCGGTAAGAGCGATCGTACTTACGGATCAGGATATAGTGCCAGGTTCAGGAAAGGGTGGTCATCATCACCACCATTAAATTTCGATTATGCAGTTGACGGGAGTTGTTATACAGCAACTGTTAGCGAGGGATGCCTCGCGATCGAAGTATAAAAGAATCTTATAAAATTCATCGGGGGGCTGCCTGATTACGTGCAGCCCCCCGACTTTTTTCCTTTAATAGAGAAGCAGGGAGGAAAGGTTGCTATTGGGCGAGAGAATCCCTGCTTAAGACAAAGAGAGAGAGAACAGAAAATTATAATCGTCCCATAACGGATCGGCAGGCTTGTCCTCCTGTGTGGCGCCTTCGTCCACTGTGTTTTTTGCGGCTTCATCCATACTATGCTCTTTACGCTGCCCTGCACCAGGATTTGTTGCAGATAGCAGCACAGCTGGAATAGCCCAAACGATCTTTGTTTTCATCGCTTTGATAAGTTTATTATGAGCCGGCGATTCACAAGCCGCTCCCGCGCGCCTTCATCTTCTTCCCCATGCGATATCGATGGTTGTCGATATTACGCACGGAGCATCCGAGCAGGCCAGCTATCTCGCGGCTTGTGAATCGGCGTTCAACGAAAGCAGCGATGCGCAACTCGGTCTCGGTCAGCTCGGGATAAGCCTTCATCATCCCCACGACGAGGTCGGCGTCTTCCTTTGAAATGAGTCGGTCGTGTATGTGCATCGTTGTTTGTAACTAACGATACAAAATTACCCGAGAAGGGCGAAAATCCGACTACTCTATACCTACTCTATTTGGGAGGAAAGTTTGATCGAGACAGGAGGGATGGTTGGTTGAGATCGGGAAAAGTTTGACTAAAAAGGAAGTCAGAAATAAGAAGATTTTTGGAATTTCGGGAACCCGGTTTTTTGGAGTTTTCAAGAAAATGGTGCCTTCATGAATTTTGAATTCAACACACACTATAAAATTTCTTGCGGTAGCAAGTCGGGGCATTTTCGCTACACACTTCCTTAGAATACTTTTTGGGCAAATTACCTCGAAATATCGAGTTCTTTCGGACTTAATCCGCCCTAAAATCGGTTTAAAATAAAGCCCCAATTTTTGGCTTAAATCCTTATTTAGTAATGAGTAGAAGGCGCGACGATGGTTGCGTCGAGGTAGCGAGTGACTACATCGGAATTCACTCGTTATTGGCTGCTCATAACTCGTTACTGTTTGCAATATGGCAACTATTACCGAGAAGATCTTACCGCGGCAACTTGAAGACGAAATGCGCGATAGTTACATCGATTATTCGATGTCGGTTATCGTATCGCGTGCTTTGCCGGACGTCCGTGATGGCTTAAAGCCGGTGCACCGCCGGGTACTCTATGGCATGAACGAGTTAGGACTCGGTCCGAACCGGCCGTATAAGAAGAGCGCCCGTGTCGTCGGTGAAGTGCTTGGTAAGTACCACCCGCATGGCGATTCTGCCGTTTACGATACGATCGTTCGCCTTGCGCAGGATTTTTCGATGCGTTACCCGCTCGTTCAGGGCCAGGGTAACTTCGGATCAGTCGATGGCGACTCGCCAGCCGCCATGCGCTACACGGAAGCGCGTATGACCGCGCTTGCGATGGAAATGCTTCGTGACCTGGAAAAGCAGACGGTCGATTTCGGTCCGAACTTCGACGATACGTTGCAGCAGCCGCTGGTTTTGCCCGCTGGAATTCCGAACCTGCTGGTCAACGGCTCGACCGGTATTGCGGTCGGTATGGCGACGAATATTCCGCCGCACAACCTCACGGAAGTTGTGAATGCGTGTCTTGCCTACATTAAAGACCATAATATTACGAGCGCCGAGTTGATGAAGTACGTTACGGCGCCCGATTTTCCGACCGGCGGTATTATTTATGGTTATGACGGCGTCCGAGATGCGTATACGACGGGCCGTGGCCGCATAATCGTCCGCGCTAAGGCTAATATTGAAACGGGGAAGAATGATCGCGAATCGATCATTGTAACGGAGCTTCCGTATCAGGTCAATAAGGCGTCGATGATCGAGAAGATCGCGGAGATGATCCGCGATAAGAAAATCGAGGGAGTTTCTGACATTCGCGATGAGTCGGATAAGGATGGTCTGCGAGTGGTATTCGAGCTTAAGCGTGATGCAGTTGCAAAAGTGGTTCTGAACCAGCTTTACAAGCACACGCAAATGCAGACGACGTTCGGCGTCATTATGCTTTCGCTGGTAAAGGGCGTGCCGCGAGTGCTCGAGCTTCGCTCGATGATCAAGTACTACATTGAGCACCGCAATGATGTCGTCTTGCGCCGCACGCGTTACGATCTGGACCAGGCCGAGAAGCGTGCCCATATCCTCGAAGGATATATCATTGCGCTCGATAATATCGACGAGGTCATTCAGACGATCAAAAAGTCGAAGGACGTAGAGACAGCGCAGAACCGCCTTATGAAGCAGTTTAAGCTGTCGGAGATCCAGGCGAAAGCCATCCTCGATATGCGCCTGCAGCGGCTTACCGGCCTCGAGCGCGACAAGATCCAGGCGGAATATCGCGAGATCATTCAGCTTATCGAACGCCTTAAAGCGATCATTGCTTCACCGGAGCTCCAGATGAAGATTATCGGCGATGAGCTTGCTGAAGTTAAGAAGAAGTACGGTGATGAACGTCGTACCGAGATCATCTACGATACCAAAGACTTCACGATCGAGGATATGATCGCGGAAGAGGACGTCGTAGTGACGATCTCGCATGGCGGCTTCATCAAGCGCTTCCCGGTATCCGGCTATCGCCGGCAGGGAAGAGGTGGTAAAGGCATCACTGGTGCAGCAACGCGCGAGGATGACTTTATCGAACACATGTTCATCGCCTCGACGCACCATTACATTATGTTCTTTACGGATCGTGGCCGGTGCTATTGGCTTAAAGTGCACGAGGTGCCGGAGGCGGGTCGTACATCGAAGGGCCGCTCGATCGCAAACTTGCTCGAGAAGCCAGCCGACGAGCGCATCACAGCGTTTATCAATGTGAAGCAATTCGATGAGGCACACTTTGTAACGATGGTGACAGAGCACGGTACGATCAAAAAGACGGTGCTTTCAGCCTTCGGCAATATTCGGCGTGCGGGCGTTCAGGCCATCACTCTCGATGGAGGTGACAGCCTGAAAGATGTGCGCCTAACGAATGGCCAGCAGGAGATCATTATCGGTACCCACGAAGGTATGGCCTGCCGCTTTAACGAGAAGGATGTCCGCGATATGGGCCGCACAGCGGCTGGTGTCCGTGGTATTACGCTCGAGAAGGGTGATATAGTTATCGGCATGATCTCACCGAATCGCTCGGGTACTTCGGTGCTCGTCGTAAGTGAAGAAGGCTATGGCAAGCGCAGCGAAGTGAGCGATTATCGCCTCACACGCCGCGGTGGCAAAGGTGTCATCACCATGAAGGCAACCGAAAAGACTGGTAAGCTCGTCGCTATTAAAGAGGTCGTTGATAACGATGATCTCATTTGTGTAACGAAGGATGGCCTCGTTATTCGTCAGCACGTGGCGGAGATCCGCGTCATGGGCCGCAATACGCAAGGCGTACGTGTCGTCCGCTTGAATGAGGGCGATCGCCTGGCTGCAGTAGCTAACGTACCTGCGGATGAGGATAAGGAGATCGATGAGGCAGAGGCCAAAGCGGGTAAGAAGCAAGGTGCTCCTCCGCCAACGAAGGAAGAGCAGGGCGAAATATTCAGCCGGTAATTTGATACTAAGCCCTCCAATGGAGGGCTTAGTAATTTTATTACGTAGTCCTACTCTTCGAATAATCCCCAGGCTCCGCTCCTCCGAAACAGATGCGTTGCTAATGGCTTTCGCTCCTCATGCATTTTGTATTTCACTGAAAGCGAATAGATCAGCCGGTGCATGTAATCGGCATAACCGCCAATGCCGGTCATCCGTGTGCCCCAATTAGGATCGTTCAGCTTACCTCCTCGTATCATTCGAATTCGGGTAAGCACCCGATTTGCCTTTTCTGGAAAATTCTCTTCCAGCCAAGTAGTAAATATAGGAGCGACCGCGTAGGGTAGACGGAGAATCGTATGTGCTACGCGTGTTGCTCCGGCCTCGCTTGCTCGTTTAAGGATTGATGGCACTTCGTTGTCGTTGAGTCCCGGAATGATCGGTCCGACCATTACACCGGTTGGGATGCCTGCTTTTGCCAATTCCGACATTGCCTTTAGCTTTCGCTCAGCAGTAGACGTTCTTGGTTCGAGCTTACGGCGCAGATCGGGATCGAGCGATGTGATCGAGATAAGAGTACTTACCAGATTCATTTTAGCCAGTTCAGTGAGAATATCAAGGTCCCGCAAAATCAAAGCATTCTTTGTGAGAATGCTAACTGGGTTTCGAAACTCGAGAAAAACCTCCAGCAATTTTCGAGTGATCTTGTACTCTCGTTCTGCGGGCTGATAGCAGTCTGTATTGCCACTCATCATAATGCATTGCGGTGACCAGCTTTGCTTCATAAATTCCCTTCGAAGCAATTCCGGCGCATCGTGCTTCACCATGATCTTCGATTCGAAGTCGATACCGGCATTGAAGCCAAGATATTCATGGTATGGTCTGGCCCTGCAGTAGGCACAGCCGTGCTCGCATCCTCGATAAGGATTGAGCGAATAGGCCATTGGAATATCCGGACTATCATTTTTGAAAAGAATGGATTTTGTTTGATCGGGGAAAAATTGAGTCTGGACGACGGGCAACTCCTCGCCGATGGTTTCCCAGCCGTCATCAAAGGCCTCGCGGCTGGTTGTTTCAAAGCGATTTTGGATGATTAATGTTGTTCCTCGCATAGGTGCTCCTATTAGCACCGACAATATAACAACAAAAATGCCGCGAAAGCAAAAACCAGAAGGTTCGTAAATTAATGAGGATTTACGAATTCATGTCTAAGATCGGCCTCTTGCAAGAGGTGCTTTGTAACGCAGCCCTTATGCTCGCATAAAAGCACGCTTGAGTTCGATGAGCGCACTCTTCATTGTGCGGATCTCTTCAAGGGTCAACATGGTGCCGGGCACGGTAGGCTTGGAGTCAGTAGGGAGGGGGATTTGAGCAGGATCCTCGATCGTAGCCGGCTCTTCTAACGGCTTTATTTCCGATACACGCTCGTTTCGAAGGATAGCCTTTGCTCCTTCGATCGTATAACGCTTCTCGCGAAGGAGCTCTTTAATGCGCAGGATAAACTTAATATCCCGATTAGAATAAATGCGGTTACCTGCCCGATTTTTCTGTGGGCGAAGTTCTTCGAACTCTGTTTCCCAGTAACGAAGAACATACGGCTCTAATGCGGTAAGCCGACTTACTTCGGAGATTGAATAATACAGTTTTGGGATTGATAAGTCCTTCATAGTCCTACGCGCTGAATGGACTGGCTTTGCCGCTTCTTCAATGGGTTGTTCAATAGAATCCGCTTCTTTCTCGATGCTTTCCGGCTCTTTTTCAACTTCCGGTTCTCCCGTTGCTACCGGAACCGGATCGGTAAATAAACGCTCGCTCGCAATCTCAAAAAACTCACCCTGAACACCCATTAGCTAACGGCAAAATAAATTGGAATGTCAACTCGTTCGAAGTAACCTCGACCGTTACACGTAAGTTCTACTGCTTCTCTATAGTTACGATCGCTTCCGCAATAGTAGAGGTGTGAGTGATTGATAGCTGAATATTAAAGTTGCCACCAATAATAGCCTGAGCACGGCCATTCATTTCGCCTCGAAGTTCAATAAACGGCCTGCCAGATAATTCTTTAGCAACTACAACATGGCGCCATACGAATTTGCGTCGAACACCGGTCCCTAACGCTTTTGCGAATGCTTCCTTAGCAGCGAACCTCGCAGCAAAGTGTTCGGCAGCATGTGGGCGCCTAATGCAATATTGGATCTCTTCCTCCGAATAAATTCTGTTTAGGAATTGATTTCCATACTCCTCGATCGTCCTTACGATACGCGGGACTTCGATCGTGTCGATTCCAATTCCGAAGATCATGCGTTTTGAGAATCGACGATATGAAGCAAATCAGTGATGTCCTTCAGATCGTAATCGGCACCATGATTTTGCGTATTAAAGACGTCGCCATACCGTGCAAAGGCGGTCTGCATTCCCACTGCTTTTGCACCGGCAATGTCACGATCGGCCCAATCTCCAACCATCAATGCATCAGCGGGAACGGTATCGAGCCGATCAAGTACGGTAAGAAATGGCTTAGCGGAAGGTTTACGCTCGCCGGTTTCATCGAATGTTACGGCAACATTAAAGATATGATGAAAGCCAATATGACACAGGCGAAGCCATGCTTCCCGGCTAGGAGCATCCGTCAGTACGGCCAGCTTAATAGCTCGTCGGGTTAACTCCATCAGTGTTGCCGTAACATGAGGATAAGGCTTCAGCGCTGCTTCTCTCGCACGCCGGTACGCAATTACACCGGCGGCTAGGATCCGATGATTGATCTTATTAAAAATGCCAAAGATGAGGTCATCGAAAACCTGTTGATATTCGATGCCACGTTCTTTGTAGATGGCATCGATTCGCGCTTTGATATCGGATCGCTCGAGATCAAGACCGGCATCGAGCATCGCATCAATAGCGGCTTCAATAGCCTGCCGCTTCATCGCCATAAAGTCGACGAGCGTGTTATCCAAGTCAAAAACAATGGCTTTTATCATGGTAGCGAGAAATAAAGAACGAGGGAGAAAGGAAGATATTTCCGCAAATTAATTAGAAGCCAAGTTAAACGACAATCCATCGTAACCCAAACGAACATGCGGTGGCAGTTCGCGTTCTGCTTTGGCGTGCAAGACGTCGTGATTCATGTGGGTGAGATAGGTGATCTGTGGTGCAATTCGCTCCGCCAGTACTACCGATTCGGGAATTGACAGGTGAGTAGGATGAGGCTTATAACGCAGACCATCAAGAATAAGGACCTCCAACCCTGCAAGCAGCGCGAATGAGTCTTCCGGAATTTCACTGCAATCGGTTAAGTAAGCGAAATTGCCGATGCGGAATCCAAAGATCTGAAGTTTGCCATGTAACAGGGGAATGGGCGTTACGTTGAAGCTACACACTTCGAATGGGCGCTCATCGATCGTTATAAAGGGTACACTTGGCAAACCTCCACCAATTTGTGTAGCTGCACCGAAGGCATATTCGAATGTACGACGAACATATGCTGCGACCTCTGCTGATGCATAACACACCGGTGCCTTTTGGCGAAGGAATTGAAAGGCGCGCAGATCGTCAAAGCCAGCGATGTGATCATAATGCTGATGGGTATATAGAATCGCTTCCAGGTGAGATACTTTCTTCGTAAGCATCTGCTGACGAAAATCGGCACTGGTATCGATCAGTACATTATTTTTACCGTGCTCGATCAGTACGCTGACTCTTAAGCGCTTGTCACGCGGGTCCTGGGATTGGCACACATTACACGAACATCCGATCATCGGAACGCCCGTCGATGTGCCGGTACCAAGCAGAGTGACGATCATAAAAACACTTTATGTGTTGGCCTTCGCTAATTCGTCTTCGATCGCTTCCCGAAGAGCAGGGCGGATGAAAATATCGCCCAAGCCATACTCATTCAAGCCCATAGCAAGCGTCCGAATCTTCTTCGGCACCGTAAACCGGCGATTGAGAACCAGCAGCCGCTGTTCTCGCAGCAGGCAATAACCACCGTCAAAATTTCCGTTCTCAAAGCGGACCTTAATTCCGAGTTCGTTGGCAAGCCCCTTCAATTCTTCAAATAACTCCTCGTGGGTCATCAGTTCTTTTTCTCTCCTGTACAATTGGCAACGCCTACGAACAGGCAGAAGGTCGAAATTAGTTGACCTATCGATACGGGATTTATTTTTCTCACTTCCACTTTTAGCGAGTAATGTCTCGCCATTCAGATACTTTTTAGAGCTGGCTGTCTTTGCATAAGTCACCCCGATTTTTAGAGCGGCTAAGCTATGCCGTGATAGGACTTGCTGCGTTAGTCGAGTTGCTCGGCCCTTTCATGGTCCGCACCCTTGGCTACGATGGCTTTCACGCGCTTATGTGGATCGATGGATTCCCTGATGTCCTCTCTGATGGGGTATGGTACCCTCACTGGCTACCCGATGGCTATGGTCGGCTTGGGAGCCTAACATTCTACTTTTATCCACCGCTTGCGTATTTCATTATAGCCCCCTTCCGCTTGCTTCTTGCAAGTGGGGATGCGATCTCGATCTATCATCTTTTCGGTATACTCGCTACGCTCGCATCGCTCATTACAATGCACTATTTGCTTCGAGTACTGCATTCTTCGTCGAAGCTGGCATGGCTGGGAGCTCTAATGTACGCTTTTTCGCCATATCATCTTAACGTATTATACATACGCAGTGGGCCGGCGGAACATCTTGCGTTCGTTTGGGCTCCCTTAGTATTTGCCGGCTTATTCAAGCTGCTTAACAATTCAAAATCCTCAAGTGGATTTTGGCTTCTCGGCTTTTCATGGGGGTTGCTCTTACTTAGTCATGTTCCGGCTGCCGCCACGGTAGGGTTGGCAGGATTGGTCGTCATTATTGTTAATCTTCGAAACGAGTATTGGGGAAAAGTATCACTTGTAGTATTAGCGGTTCTTCTCGGTTCGGGACTCGCCGCCTTCTATCTTCTTCCTGTCGAACATTTTCGATCGTTAGCACAACTTCAATACTTGCAAGTAACACATGAAGGCTTAGAAGACCAGTTATTATCGGTACTCGATCTCCTGCACGGCCACGATTTTTCTGTAAGTGGTATTGGCTTCGTTCAGTATCTTGTCGTTATTGTTATTACAATAGCCCTTCTACGCGAGTGGCGGCTGCATGGGAAAAAGAATGACCTCTTCCAGCAACTTTTGTGGGTAGGCATTGCAATCATCTTTTTTCAGACTGTTTTAATCAGTCGACCGGTATGGAACATCTTGCATCTTACCCAGATCATTCAATTCGCGTGGAGATGGGGACTACTGGGAAGCTTGCTTGCAGCCGTCGCATTTGCAAAAATTGTCCAGGAGCGGTCAAGGCCATTGGTGAATTGGGCCGCAATTGCCCTCATGGCGACAGCCTTGTTTTTCGGAATCGTTACCGATTTTAACATACGTGTGCACGCGCGAGATCACCAGCGTACACCGTTCGATCCGCCTGAGTATGTTCCGGTTTGGGCTGATTCTTCAAAAGAACGAGTGATTCAATTTGCTTTAGCTCATGAAGGAGATCCATTGGCACAGGATACAGCCGGTCATCATATTCCGATACACATGCTGGCCCGGCAGTCGAACCTCATGCATTTTACGATTCAAGTTGATACGCCCATGGCGGTCGTACTGCACCATTGGTACTGGCCAGACTGGAAAGCTTGGGATATCAGGAGAAACCAGGAAATAGCACAACGTCCCTTTAAAGATGGTAGAGCCGTCTTAGAATTGCCAGCGGGGAAGAGCGATGTTCTTTATGAACTCATGACCGATGAATCGGAAAAAGAGGGACGATCCATTTCGGTATGGTCGCTCGCAGCAGTATTAGTTGTGACGGTAGTGATTGGTTTATCTCAACGGAAGAAAACTTAATCGGCTGGGGAAGACGCTTTCGGAAGTTCAACACCTTTAAGAGCATTTGAGATACCGGCTACTACTTCCTCCATTGGAAGTGTTCGAGGCCGATATCGCGATCGGGCCATGTGGACTGCCTCTTCCAACGACTCCAATTCACCTCGAAGGTAAAGCCAAACATGATATCCTAAGCGATTTCGGTCATTCTCTTCTACAGTAGGAATATCCTTAACCGCCGTGTAGGCAATGCGGGCCAGTTCGTTGTCGTGCTCTTTTGAAAGATGAAGTGACATTATGGATTGAGAGTAATTTTTTGCATTATTCGTTCGCCATGCTCAGCTTCTGCTACGAGAGTATAATCACCTGCAGAAAGACCGGATGTGTCCAGTGTTAAACGAATGCTGGTACCTGCAGAGGAAGTATCGAGCGCACGAATTAGTCGTCCGGTTGCATCGAATAGAGATAAGCGAATTGCATCGAAAGGTCTATTGCCGTCAAGTACAATTTGTAATATCTTCGTCCGGTCTGGGTTCGGGTACACTTCCATACGAACGTTTGGTAATAGCTCACCCTGCGTTTCTGGAATGGCTAAAGTTTGCTTAACTACACGCATTAGAAGCAACCCGTCAGGATCGATTACGATTGTGTCCGGTGTAAAGCCAAAATACGCTGTTGTGGTGGTGGATTGTAACGAATCCATCCACACAGTCACCAGTTTCGATTTACCATTTTGAGTCGCGCCCAGGACCGGTACTGGTATTCGAAAATAGGAGGCTTGAGGATTATATCGGGCTTGCTTGAACACTATTGATGCCCCATTAGAAGTGCGGGACCACGAAATTGTATCTCTCGGGTAGCCAATATTATATACCCATTCCCTGAAAAACCAATTCAGGTCCTGGCCGGTAACATGTTCAAAAGCGCTTTGTAGGTCGGCGCTGGTCGCGGTCGAATAGGCATGTGCGTTACCATAGTAGCGGACACTGGCAAAAAATAAAGAGTCACCGAGGTACTGACGGAGCATTCCGAGTACGGCTGCACCTTTCTGATAAATGGTACTATAAGGATAATTATTGGAGTGCTTATCGACAGTTGGTGCGCCACTCAAAGGCAACGAGCTACTCTTCGCTCCAGCAATGTTCGAATGTTGGCGAACCAAATATTGGCTGCGGCCAAAGAGATGTTCTAACGAAAGAGACTCGCTAAATCTAGCAAAGCCTTCATTTAGCCAGGCATCATCGAAGGTCTTGCATGTCACCCAATCACCCCACCACATATGTGATAGTTCGTGAACGGCAATGGTGCTATTGTCTATGGTGGAAGTATCTGCCAGGGCCGGGGCTTGAAGGATGATCGTATCCAAACAGATCATTCCCTGATGTTCCATTGAGCCGATAGGCGTCAGTACGTACCCCACCTTTTCGATTGGGTAATGGCCATAGAGCGAATCGTAAAATGCAAGGATATTGGCAACGCGTCCGCCCATTTCCTTTGTCGAGTTTGCGCTATCCCGCTTTAGTGCGAATACCTCGAACGGTTTATTGAGCGAGTTCGAAATGTTCTGAAAAGTATAAGGGCCTGTTGCAAACATAAGTAGATAAGTAGCGATCGGATGACTAATATGCCAGTGCATAGTGCGCCATCCGCTGTTAACGAAGTCGCTCACCAGAAGCCCATTCGATGCTATAATGTCGCCATCTCGACAAATAAATGTTAAGTCAACCGAATCAGCTTTATCATCCGGTAGGTCGTAAGAAGGAAGCCAATGACGAGTGCAAGAAGTATAAGGAACGGCAAAGCCAACACCCATTGCAAACATCATGGAGTCCTCATCCGTAACGCCACCCCATTTATAGGCATTTTGTTCTGGACGGCCTTTGCCATGATAGAAAGTCGTTACTCTAAATGTTTGACCGGCGACAAAACCACTCACAGGAATGACATTATACGCACCAGAGGCGGTATCAAGCCACTGAATCGGCACCCGAGAGCCGGAATTCGATGCAATAACACTATCAATAGTGAGATACTTGGCGTGCTGCAGAATTGCAGAACAAGTGTCCGTTGCACGAGCTGTCATGCTGACCACTCCCCAAAGGGAATCAGTTGTACGGTCGAGTTTTACCGTTGCGTCGTAAGAAATGACATCGTAGCCCTTGGAAGGCTGGGCAATGACCAGCGAGATTGGAAACGTAAGCAACGGAACAAATGCCAGCACTAAAATCCCCAGCCCTCGAAACTTGGGGACGCCGTTGCGTAGGAGAGCGCAGAATAGGTTCATCGCCCACCCGAACTCACAAGCGGCGTAGAGAAGTTCTGATAGTAATGCCTGAACTAGTTTCCAGCCTTCCAACGGCTCTCGCTGTCCGTTCACGGGAAGTTGAGCTGCCCCGTAGTATGACCGTACCACTGCCGGAACATATTATCGCAGCCAGTGAAGAAATGCGAGAGATCGTTTCGGTCGTTCGTGCTATTGCTCCTACTTCCATTACGGTACTTCTGATCGGCGAAAGCGGCACCGGAAAGGAGGTTTTTGCAGAGCTCATTCACGACCTGAGCGAACGTAAAGGTCCATTCGTTACAGTGAATTGTGGTGCCATACCTGAGGGGTTGATCGAATCAGAGTTATTCGGTCACGAAAAGGGAGCATTTACAGGTGCTGTAGGCCAACGCAAAGGTTTTTTTGAAGCGGCACAGGATGGCACTCTCTTTTTAGACGAGATCGGTGAAATGCCGCTTGCCCTTCAGGTCAAACTTCTACGAGTGTTAGAAACGGGGACGTTCACACGGGTTGGCTCAACAACATCACTAAAAACGAACGCTCGTATTGTAGCAGCGACCAACCGGGATCTGGAAGTGGATGTCAGAGCGGGGACATTCCGTTCAGATTTGTATTATCGTTTGCGGGCAGTTATGCTTCGCATACCGCCGCTTCGAAATCGTCGTGAGGATGTTCCGTATCTCATCGAGACGATGCTTGAAGAGTTCGTTCGTAAACATCGCATTGTTGATGTGAGCGGCAGAGCTCGTATGCCTCAGATCGAACCGGAAGCGGTCAGCCTTTTGATCAATCATGAGTGGCGTGGGAATATCCGCGAGTTACGAAATACGTTAGAGCAATTAGTCGTACTCACTTGTGCCGTTCCTCGTGAAGAGGGATATTGTGTGATCTCACGTCGAGATGTCGAGCGCGCACTGACCGATGGTATGGCGACGGGTTGGGATGGTGACCGGTATGCTCGACCACTTCCTGCCCCGCCACTCGCTCGAGATAAGGAACAAACCGAACGCGAACTCATCTACCGGGCACTGATAGAACTTCGCAGTGAGATCGCCGAAGTAAAAGAACTTCTGCAAGGCCGAAATACTATCTCTTCCAGTGGTACCTTGGCTTTACCTCCAGCGACTCCATTAAACGGAAAAGAAACGAGCAGAATTGTTTCCCTCGATGAGTTGGAAACGAACGCGATCAAGCAAGCCCTTGAGTTCTACCACGGTAACCGTCGACAGGCCGCTAATGCACTCGGTATTAGCGAACGTTCGCTATACAGAAAGTTAAAGGAGAAGGGACTTGAATAATCGTAGATCGTTAGTTATACTCTTCTTCTTTGTTTTTAGCGGCTGTTATTCATTTACAGGGGCCAGCATTCCGGCGCATATCCATACGATTGGAATACCAATGATGGAAGACAACTCTGGATTCGGTCAGCCTAACGTTCGGCAAGAACTTACCGATATGCTGGTCCAGAAGTTTACGAATGAGGGTTCGCTGCGGGTAGCGAATCGATCTTCCGCCGATGCCGCGCTCGAAGGTGCGGTTATGCGGATCATGGACGAGCCGGTAAGCGTGAAAGCAGGCGAGCAGGTAACGACAAAACGAGTCACGATGATCGTTCACGCCGTGTATCGCGATCAGAAAAAACAGAAAGTTTTTTGGGAGCGAGATTTTAGCCAGACAGCAGATTATCCCATTTCGCAGGGACTCGGTGGCCTTAGAACCGCTTTACATCAAGCAGAGGACAAAGTCTCTTCAGATATTCTTATCGCAGCTATCTCCAACTGGTAAACTTAGTGTTGTTCTAAGTATTTCGTATTTTGCTCTGCGTGTGATTTGACCTGGTCCCAGTGTGTTTCGAATGCGATCGCATATGCGAAATACCCTGCGAAGGCCAGCATAGCTATGCCAGTGCCGAGGTTGATCTTGCGTAGGGTGGCTGGTTTGAATCCGCGATGGCGCTTTGATATCCAGCGTATCAGAATAAGGTACCATCCCAATGTTCCAGCGCCGGCTCCGGCAGCAAATAGAGCATTCATGCTGAATCCACTACCTAGCAAACCCCAACTTCGCCAGAGGCCGGAGACGATAATCCATTCCGGTACGGCCATTACATTCGTCGCATAGAGCAGAACGCCCATCATAAAAGGCCCCGCAACACTCTTGTGCTGAATATGCATTCGTTTCATTGCACCTGCAAAACGGTCATCGCCGCCATTGTTTTCTTTTTGTTTCGGTGATAGCTCCTCTTGCGTCGTTTTGGGTTGCAATTGCCGAATGCCAAGAAAGAGCAAAGCGCTAAACCCAGCAAGTTCAAAAAGAAGATTGATGATCGGGGACTCCACGAGAAACTGATTGATCTGGGCGGCGCCACCACAATATATCACATCCATTAAAGCAGCACCAATACCGACTGCCAGCCCAAACTTATAACCGTACTTGAGTGTACGAGAAATGGCGGCGGCATTTACTGGTCCGATCGGCATTGCCATCAGCCAGCCCGTGATAGCACCCACAATAAATGCAACAACCACGGTTATTAATTACTATTTGGAATTGATTACAGAACCGGTTTGAACCTGTAATAACGTACGCTTTAGCTGAGCGAGATGGGTATGGTCATGCTCGGACATAGTCGAAAGCATTTTATACGTGTTCATTGGTCCGTATTTCGAGTGAGTGCCTGTAAGCTCTAATTCGCGCGGCTTCATTGAACGAACTAATTTGGACGTTTCCTGGCGCGCCACCTTCAGTTCTTCGATCCCTTCCCGATAAGGCTTTTCATTGTACTTATTTTCCTTCGCTTCTTTATCAGGATTCATTTGCTGAAAATAGGTCGACGTGTGGTCAAGTAAGCCATGAATTCGCCGCTGCCAGAGTCGTTCTACCTCTAGCATGTGGTAAACGATCTCGGTCGCACTAAAGGCTTTCTCCGTCGGCTTAAGCCGGATGAGGTCAGCCGGATATTCTGAAGCAGCATCGCAAAAGGTCTGTATGCTTTTATCTAATGCCTCCAGATGATCTTCGAGAAGTTTGTTTCCGTTCATGGGTCGGCGGTTCATGGGGTTGTTCTATATCACTCGAATTCAAAGTATTATCGTAACTTAAATACGAAATTCTAACATTCGGATGCCTGCCAAGCCACTCTGCCATTTTGGGTGGTGCAAATGCCTTAACGAATTCGAGTAATGATCCACCAGCAGCATCCTCAAGGTTAGCAGCATAATCGTTAAAGACCTCTGAGAGATACAATGTATTAGAATGGGGATCCAAATAATTTTTGCTGCTATCAGCCAGGAAAGTTTTGAGTTGTTTATCCAGCTCTTCACTGAGGTGAGCTTCCGAGTATGGCGTATGTTTAAGAGCTGGGGATGATCTTGAGCCATCGTACAATGCAAAGAATGCTCTCGGTTCTCGAAATTGCTTGCCGATAATAACATGCTCGATATCGTCGAGAGAATATAATGTTCCGCCAACCATTAGAACATGTGCATACCGGAATCCTCCAATATCAGAGATCGAGTGCACTGGCATGTTGGACCGGATGAGGTCGAGGGCAAACGCATTATGCGCATTGATCCAAAAGGCAAGCAATTGCCAGCGTGAAAGGAACACTTCAGGTTTCGCTTGTGCGATCTGTTCCAGATAGTCAGTAAGTTCTGTATCTCCTTCTAATCGTGTAAAGCTGATTGCCCCAGTTGGCGACATTGCACGATCAAGTACATGGGCATAAAGCGAATCATTTACTGACGAAAGAGGACGGCCCTCAGGCTGTGCTGTTACCGATGTTTTAGGGATCGTACCACAGGAAGTAATACATAACGCGATCGAGATGGCAAAGCACCATCTTATTACACCGGGGTGAAGGATAAAAAAAGAGCGATCGTATGCGGTCAACTTCGTTGGTCTAATTGTGTTATTCGCTCGCGGAAATAACTATAACGGTCAGGGTTCAGTCGCGAGAGCTGTATAAACACCTTTCGAGCATCATCGTATTTCCCTTGTTGGATCATCAGATCTGCAAGTGTTTCGCTCACAAGTCCGATCTCATCGGTAAGCGCGACTTCCGGTATCGCCATCGGCGCAGCTTTTTCTTCGATCGGTTTTGATGTTAGTGGAAATTCAATTGACTCCGATGTAACACCAACCAAGGACTCAATTGTGACAGCAGGGATAAGAGTACGATTAAGCTCGGCCATGTCAGTGGCCAACTCCAACATGATCTCCGTCCGAGGTGAATTCGGTGAACGGCGTAAAGCATCGGCGAACTCAGCGGTAGCCTCTTTAAAACGGCCCATCACGTAGAGGCATTCGCCTTTAACGATAGACAGTGTCGCGAATGGATCTGCTATTTTAGTGAGCTCTTCCAGCGCAGAGGCAGCATGGCCGGTCATCAAACGATGCCGTGCTTCGTGAATTTTACTAGCAAGCGACGAAAGAACCTCTGCCATTCTCACAAAATTACGAATTAAGTAGCAATACCGCTATAATATCAGAAATTGGGCACCCTTTATCCTTGGGCCTCCTTTTCTTCGCATAACTGTTATTGCTGGTTTTATAGTTAAATTATTTTGTTGTCGTGTACATAGAACAGCTCTACACCAATTGTCTCGCTGAGGCCGCTTATTATATTGAATCCGATGGAGAAGCAGCGGTCATTGATCCGATCCGTGAGATCGACGACTACATAAAGCTAGCCCAATCGCGAAGAACTCGGATCAAATACATACTCGAGACGCATTTCCACGCTGACTTTGTTTCCGGCCATCTCGATCTCGCCGCAGCAACGGGCGCAACGATCGTTTTTGGTCCTGGTGCCGAAACGGATTATAAAGTTCATGTCGCTAAAGATGGTGAAGTGTTTCCACTCGGCAAGATCACGCTCGAGGTCATGCATACTCCAGGACATACCCCCGAGTCCTCTTGCTATTTATTGCGTGACGAAGGGAGCAAGATGCATGCACTGTTTTCCGGGGATACACTTTTCGTTGGTGACGTTGGTCGACCTGATCTACTCGATGGCAAAATGACGAAAGAATCGCTCGCAGGAATGATGTATCATTCTTTGCATCAGCGAATTAAGCCTTTGCCGGACGATCTTCTTGTTTATCCAGCTCACGGACCGGGATCGGCATGCGGCAAAAATATCGGTAAGGAAACATGGACGACTCTTGGGACGCAAAAGCAATTTAATTACGCTTTGCAGGACATGAGCCGAGAAGAATTTATCGAGCGTTTAACGGACGGGCTGACAGCACCTCCGCGCTATTATTTCCATGATGCTGCAATCAATAAACAAGGCTATAAGCCTCTACGCCATGTTATGGAGGACAATTCAAAGCCATTAACACTGGAGGCTTTTGACCTTGCCCTATCAAAAGGAGCTATTGTTCTGGATGCCAGAAGTCCTGTAGACTTTGAGAGCGGGCATATTCCGCTTTCCATTAATATTGGCCTCGATGATAAATATGCTTGGTGGGTTGGGACACTGTTAGATATTTCTTCGGTGCTCGTTATCGTTGCGCCTAATGGAAGAGAAGAAGAGGCAGTACGCCGGTTGGCGAGAATAGGATATGAAAATGTTCTTGGCTTTCTTAATGGTGGTTTTGAAGTATGGAAGAAATCAGGACGACCGATTGAAAAAATTCGATCCATCGAGCCATCGAATTTTTCTGACAGGGCAGTTGCAGGGCCAATAGTTTTAGATGTTCGAAACCCCAACGAATATTCGAAAGCACATATTGAAGGTGCTGTTTTAATCCCCCTTGCTTCCATGGAAGAACGGCTCTCTGAACTCGATCCGGATAGAGAGTATGTTGTGCATTGTGCGGGAGGATACCGTTCAATGATCGCTGCCAGTATTCTCAAGCGATATGGTTTTCAAAATATCGAAAACGTACACGGTGGCTTCTCTAAATTGAAGGATCATATCCCTCATCTTATTGTAAACGAGGAATCCGTGGTGGTGTAGGGTTATGATTTCTTGTTATGCGACCTCTATTGTTAGATGTCGTATGATTTTTCTTTCTCCGAAATATTGAAGCAAGCATGGCAGCGGCGATCGAACCGGCGGCAAAGACGAATTCCTGTCCTGAAAGCTTGGTCGTTAAAGAAAATATTGCCAATATGAATGAGGCAGTGAGTAAGATCACTCGTGCGAAAAAAACAAACGGAATGCGCCTCATAGAAGGAGAAAGACTCCAAGTCGCATTCCAGTGAGTGTATAGTAGAGCCATTTCGGGCATATACTTTGCCACGTTTTTGCTGAATCTTTATTCAGGAGAAATACACATGGCTTATAAGGATGTTGAATCGCGTTTTGAAAGTGATTATCCTACGGAGAATGACTATCGGCGGCAAGGTAACGATTTTCGAACCTTCGATGGTGATTCCGCCAACGACAGAATGAGCCAGCACAACCAGGCTGGCAATTGGTACGAGCGAGATGAACGCCGTCGAAATGCTTCTTCACAACACCGTTCAACGCAGGATTTCCAAAATGAGAACGCACGTCGTTTCAATCGGGGGAGGGAAGGCGACGGCATGTGGCGGAGCGGTGAATACGGTCCGTCCGAATATCGCGAAGATTTTGGTCGTCCAGGATACGGTGAACGATATGGATTCTCAGGGTATGGACGCTCCCGATATGATCCTGATATTAATCGCGGATGGCAAGAAGAATATCCAACATGGCATGAAGGTGCTCCCTTCAACGATCGCGAACAAGACTATCGTGGCGGAAGATGGAATCAGGGAAGCCGTGGGTATAGTCAAGATTACTTTGAAGGGAATAATGGTAGAGGAGGTTACAATCCGGGAAGATATGGCGACCGTGATTTTGGCTGGAATCAAGGAAACAGCTACGGGCGAGGTAATCAGGAGCAGTATAGTGATCGTAACAACTCCTGGAATTCCGAGAACCGCGAATACAGCGGTATGCAGGGAGGACGGAGTTTCGAACGTGGTATACCAAGCGGAATGGAAGAGTTTGGGGGGCGCTCCAATTGGGGCGGCATGCAATCGAATCGCGGGCGCTACGCTGGTATTGGCCCCAAAAATTATAAACGTTCAGACGAACGGATCGAGGAAGAAGTATCAGAACGCTTAACCACGCACGGCGATATGGATCCCTCGAATATCGAAGTAAAAGTTAGTCAAGGTGAAGTTATTTTGACTGGCGATGTCGAGGACCGTCGGATGAAGAGGCTGGCTGAAGACATTGCCGAGGAAGTCTCCGGTGTAAAGAATGTGAATAATCAGATCCACGTTCGAGACCAAGCTCGCAAGTCAATGTCTATGTCCGAAAATGGGCATAGTGAGAACGGACACAGTAAGCGTTCAAGAAGCTAAAGAGAAATTACTGCATAATTAAAGACCCCGCTTTGGCGGGGTCTTTAATTATTTCACAAAACTTTCGTATTGTTCTACAAATACCGGATCTCTTCGCCGAAGATTCTCATGGTCGACCTTTCCCGAGCGAGTCATCAGTCTATAAGCGAAGGGAATCGGATCCAGATGCATATAGTCTTTTAGGTTTTCAAAAAAGAGGAGGCTTTCGTAGGCCGCATCCTGATATTCATCAACAACCGGCCGACGCTGTGCCTCAAATTCGATCAAGGCATCCGGTAGACGTTCCGTTAGGCGTAAGGCATGGAATAATGCGATAGAATCTTCCAATGCCAATTTCGTCCCCGAGCCGATAGAGAAGTGAACCGTCGCTAAGGAGTCACCCAGCAGCACGACATAACCCTTGTCTTTCCGTTCGCTCCACCAATGCCGGTTCTTGACTAACACAAAGTTGATCCATTTCGAATTATTGGAAAGGAGCTTGCCGCCATGGAGATCATGATGAAATACCTCTTCCAAATAATGGCGGGTAGTGTCTTCGTCCATGTCCTGGAAACCGGCAGTTTGCCACGTCTCTTCATCACATTCCACAATGAAGGTGCTAGTAGTCTTATTGAATTTATAGGAATGAGCAGCGAAAACACCGGCATTATTTTCGCGAAACGTTAACGTGAGGCCATGAAAAAGATGAGGCGTACCATACCAGATATAACGATTCGTTCGAGTGCTCAGATCTGGCTTAAAGGTTTCAGCATACTGTGAGCGAATCTCACTATTAATACCGTCCGCACCAACAAGAAGGTCATAAGATTGAAACTGACTTAGGTCGAGCACCGGTGCTCGAAAATGAAGCTGGACACCAAGCTCTCTGGCTCGTTCCTGTAAAATATGCAGAATTTCGATTCGCGCTATACCTGAAAATTTATTGCCACGAACAGTTATTTTCTCGTCGTGATGTATAATGTCAACGTTATCCCACCGTTCAAAGCGCTGAACGATCGCATCATGGCTTGGTTCATCCTCGACCTTCAAGTAGCTCAGCGTTTTATCGGAAAAGACGACACCCCAACCGAACGTATCATCGGGTGCATTACGCTCGAAGAGATCGATCTCGATATCCGGTCGCCATTTTTTTACCAGGATCGAAAAGTAAAGACCGGCCGGGCCTCCGCCAATTACTGCTATTTTCATCAACGACTATTTAACGAATTATAAAGCTAAGCTTCACTCAATGAATAATGGAACATGTGATAGTTTCCATAAGTCCCTGCGAATAAATTGAACCGAATTTGTCGTTTCCGCGTCTCATTCATCGCTGCTAAAGAAAGTTTTGCCGTTGTCCAAGTTCGCTGTTATTTTATTCGCCGCCCTGCTTCTTGCAGGAGATACCTATTGCTGTTATTCGCAAACTGCTGCCACGCGAATGATCGATCGTGGTTTTGCACCGGATTCTATCGACTATGCTCTATGGGCACGTGAAGCATTCTCGAATGGACTTCGTGGCTTCTCTATCCGCGAAGTTAACATTAAAGAATCTGGTACCCATCCGGATACGCTCAGTGAGCACTATTATGATTATAATCTGACGAAGCATGGCCGAGAGGTCTCGCTTGGCGGGCATCCAGTACCAGGGGAAGAATGGCTCCCACTTTCCGGTAATAGTGATTCAGTCGATATAGTCTTCGATAGCCTTGGTCGGAAGACAACAGAAACGAGAATTACGGATGGGCGAACGATGTCCATAGAACGATGGCGTTTTGACGATCGGGGTCGCCTCGCTCGTAACTGGTTCGAGTTAGCAACCGATACCTGGCATCCGCCGCAGGAATATTTTTATGATGAGAACGGAGCCTTGGAACGAGTTGAGGTCCGGGCGCCAGATGGAAGCCTACAGGGGGATCATTTTTTCCACGATCTTCAAAATACCGGATTGCCGACGAAAGAGATCATGGAATACGACACCATGTATTATAATGGGCAGGGAAAACTTACAGCAATTCAATTAACAGCTTTCGATTCGATTGGACGGGTTGAACGATATCAGTATCAAAGTATCGGATTCGATCGTGCATTTCGAGAACCATATGGATTTTTGAATGTGTATCACGATACAATCAACGGCTATCGAATGGAACAGTATGCTCTCTCGCGAGGGCCTCGAAAGACGACACATTTTTCATTTGCCGAAGAGCCATCCCTGTGGGTGCGATACGATAGCACAATTCGTGAAGAAGATCGAACGACCCTCGATAGTACCGGAGAAAAAGTTTATGCAGATAACCATTATCTTCCAGACGAACGTTATCTGAATGCTTCTATTCGTACTGCGGAAGCGCCTCTTCAAAGCGTTGCCATTAAGTATGATGTTCGTGGATTGCTTGAATCCATTGCGATTCGAAATCCTCGTAATGGGTGGAGAAAGGTGCTCCAATTCGAATATTATTACTCATCGACTGGACCGTAACGCTATTCGGAACCACGCCTGTTGCTCTCAAGTTAGGGAGCCCGGTTATTGGGCATTTAGCTCAGCTGGTCCAGAGCGTTCGCTTCACACGCGAGAGGTCACAGGTTCGAACCCTGTAATGCCCACTAAAAGACGGCAATACTGCCGTCTTTTTCGTTTCAGAAAGATTTGCGCCCTATATTTGCAGTGTGATATTCTCATTATAATATGAAGATTGCACACCTCACCTTTGTCCTTATTTTTACAAGCGCTTCCGCATCATTTGCGCAATTGCTGGCGCCTTCACCGGTTGACCTGGCTTACCATTTTCGAACCGGCCAGAGACTGCATTATCATCATGTAGATGAAATTCGGAATCCAGGAGGCGAGCCTGGGTACCAAGATGGCAATTATAATATTAAAAAGGATATTATGATAAGCGTTGACCATGTTGATGCGGCTGGTAATGCAACATTGACCGTTGAAATTAACGAGGTCCATGACTGGAAGGGTGGTGACGATGGGACAAAACAGTCTATGGGAGGACTGGGAGAGGATATTCCGCTATATCGTATCACTATTGATAAGTTCGGTCATTACGTTAACGGTGAAGTGTTACGATGGAGCGTTCAGGATAGTATCTTCCGCGAACGATTGAAACAGCCGTCGATCATTGGTTCAATGGTTGCGGATAGTTTAAGGATTAAATCGTCGTTTGAATTAATACTATATCCGAGACCTGGCCGGATGAACCCTTTGATAAGTGCAAGGTATCATGATTCTTCTTCAAGAATATCACACCCCCACCACTATTATATTGGACAGCAAAGTCCTATCTCTCCAGAACCAGTCGTTGCAGAAAAACCGAGCTACATGTCACACGCGTTTGACTACTTAATAAAGCAAGTTGATAAGGATACTGCCATGTTTGACCTTGAGGTAAAGACCAGTAACGACCAAGTGGTGGAGGGTCAACTTCTCTCGCATTGGCTCTCGAACGGAGAAGAATATATTCGCAAGGAGAATGGCCTTACGGTGCGACGCGAGACGATAGAGCGTCGCGTAACGAATGGCGCCCCAGAGCAGGCATATATAAAGCGTACGCTCACATTGGTCGATGTTCAGTAGTAATTAAAAAGAAGAGAGCCTCCCGTGCTATTACCGATCGGCGACGACAATTCTCAGCGGGTATCGTATCCTATTATTACGAATCTCCTGATCGCGATCAACGTCGCAGTGTTCTTGCTCGAACTTTCGCAGGGCCAGGCGTTCGTCGATAAGTATTCGATCGTTCCGGTTGCATTTACCCGAGGGTTACAACCGTTCACGAACATCTTTACCTCGATGTTCCTTCATGCCGGCTTTGTACATTTGCTCGGCAATATGCTCTATCTTTATATCTTCGGCGATAATGTGGAAGATAATCTCGGAAAAATCAAGTACCTGATCTTCTATTTCGCCTGTGGGACGGCCGCGATGTTGGCTCAAACGTATTCAATGCCCGATCTCGATGTTCCAAGCCTCGGTGCATCAGGCGCTATTGCGGGGATCTTAGCGGCCTATCTTATCCTTTTTCCGAAGAATCGCGTTCGTGTGCTGATCATCTGGCCGTTTACTGCAACCGTAACGGCATGGTTTATCCTCGGCCTTTGGATCGCTACTCAACTCTTTTCCGAGTGGACTTCGGTTTACCGTCATGCGGCAAGTGATATGGGTGGAATAGCCTATATGGCGCATATTGGTGGGTTCTTCACCGGTGTGGTCCTAACGTTCATTTTTCGCCGTCACGAAGCTAAACATGGCACTCTGCACCGCTTAGGGGTTCGTAGGCAGGAATAGCCGCTCGGAACACTTCGGGCACCGTGAAGGTATAGATTCTTCTATTACATGGCGATAATTGGCCGTGGCATAATTAACCTTTCTATTTCTTCTCCAATGTCCGATCTTCTGGTTAAATCTTTTCATATTAAGGACTCGTCAGACGAACAGGCTTTCAATGAATTCCTTGCTGGCAAGATAGTCCGCCATTGGTCAGCGAACTACACGCCGGTACCATCGAGTGATGGAGGCACATGGAATGTCTTTGTTGCCTACGAGATTCGTCAACATAATACACAACCCACCGGTCGTGATACCCAGCGGCATGGGCAGGAAAGTCGAGGAAGAAAGGGTGCCATTTCAAAGCCGGTCTCGACGCATTCAGTAGCCCCTAGGCAAGAAAAGAGTGCGCCGGAAGAGTACAAGCCGGATGTGGCTGAAAAAGATTTTCCTCTATTCGAGGCCGTTCGTAAGTGGCGAAACAGCCGTGCGCGCGAAGAACGTGTAAAGCCGTTTGCGTTCTTCAACAATAAGCAACTCGAGCAGATCGTCACCTCCAAGCCTGCCGATACGGAAGCGCTCCGATCGATCGTTTCCGATATGAGCGCGAACCTTTGGGAGAAATACCAGAATGAATTGCTTGCCTTCATTGAAACCGCCCGTACAGCAGGAGATGGAGTGCATGCAAGCGTTGAAGCATCTGTAGCATAACGTTGATTCTCAAGGATCCGAAAACTACCTCCGTTCTGCTCGATTCGCTCTCCGGCGATACTGGCTTAGAGCACGACCTGCTTTTCTATGCGACCTTTGCCGATAAGACCCTTCGGCTTATGCAACGTGAAGGGTCGCAGACGGAAGGTTTCTCGAAACTGCAACAATCCTTCTCGGAGGCCGTAGAGAAAGTACGCGCTATCATTCAAAAAGCAAAAGAGCGTGGTTTTGCAACGGCGGATGAATATATAGAACTGACGCCCAGGGGGTTTGCAAAACTAATTGATCTCATGAGTGATCTCGCGGTCATAAAGCAGGAACAGATGAAAGAAAAAGAGTAAATGAATACGAACTCTATTTTCTTTCTCATCTAAGTTTGGAGCGGAGCGTGGAGCATTTACTTATACCTGGCAGACTCGAAGAATTGGAGCAGGTCCATGAATGGACTAATCGCCAACTCGAGCGCGCGCATGTTCCTGATGATATTCGCCATAATGCTCTTCTTGCCCTATCAGAATGCGTAACGAATGCGATTCGGCATGGTTGTAAGGAATGCCGTACCAGCAAAGTAAAGCTGGAATGCAAAATAACAGATCACGAGATAACATTTATCGTTCGTGATCGAGGGGCTGGCTTTGCTCCCGAACTGGTACCTGATCCTACAAATGGTCCTTACTTGCATCGCCCCGGCGGAAGAGGAGTGTACCTCTTAAAAGCTCTTAGTAATGAGTCCTCAATCGAATCCTCTCATGAAGGGACCAGTGTGACATTCCGATTTCGTTGGAAGTAGTTATTGCCTCACTTTAGGTTTAGGGAGTGTATTGGCATAAGGTTGCTCTTGCACAACTTTAATTAAGGCAAATTCGAATTTGCGTAGCGCATCGGTGTATGCACGGTTTTCCGGCCAACTTAAGAGAATAACACGCTTGTGATTCTTTTGAGTTGAGATCGAGATGTCTGTTCGGCCAGAAGCTGGCTGTAAGATCGGCTGGCCAAAAACAGCTCCCCCTACATTGCGTTGAGAACTCGCAGAAAGTGTGTCCGGCAGATTCCAAAAACCAACTGCATTTGCTACGGAATCCAAATATTCAAAATCTCGCTGCTGAAAATGGATTGGAATGGAGGCCTGATTAGAAATATCCTCGTCCTGAATGTAGGTACTATCCAAGGTGCTTAAATGATTATGCCAGAACCATGCTTCTACAGAATACGAGGATTGGGCATGGAGCGTTGTAGCGCACGTTAAGACTATGAGCGAGATAAGATAACGCATGCTTATTCTAACCCGTAAACCATGCAAACGTTACCAGCAAAAAGTACCGAATGCGCGGTCTAAAATGCATATCTCCGTATATTTGTAGTCAAAATTTGGATCAATTCCGATCCAGATTTTCTCGCTGTAACAGAAAACTACCTCCAAAATCGAGTGAAGCGCACACCATTTTATCAAAAGCATGTAGACTTAGGCGGCAAGATGGTCGAGTTTGCCGGCTTCGAAATGCCAGTTCAGTATCCAAAGGGAATTATCGCCGAGCATAAAGCCGTCCGCGAAGGTGTCGGAGGTGTGTTCGACGTATCTCACATGGGTGAGTTCGATGTTGCTGGCCCTAATGCGCTAAAATTTTTGCAGACCATTACGACGAATGATGTTTCGGCTCTGGTACCTGGAGGAGCGCAATATAGCTCGTTGCCGAATGAGCAGGGTACGCTCTTAGATGATCTCATCGTCTATATGCTGGAGCCCGATCACTATATGGTTGTTGTGAATGGTGCGACTGCCGATAAGGATTGGGCATGGTTCTCGAAACAGGCAAGCAAATTCAATGTAAAGCTTCGCAATGACTCGGATGCATTTGCGCTCCTTGCGGTGCAAGGGAAGGGCGTGAAAGATATTCTTCAAACACTTACCTCGACGAACCTTGATGAGATCGAGTATTATCACTTTACTCGTGGACGCCTTGCAGATACCGATATGATCATTGCCCGCACCGGATATACCGGTGAACCTGGTTATGAATTGTTCTTTTCGAGCGCTCCGGAAATAAGTTCAAAAGTATGGGATAAGCTCTTTGAGGCAGGTAAGGCAAAGGGACTTGAGCCAATTGGATTAGGCGCCCGCGATACGCTTCGTCTCGAGATGGGATACTGCCTCTATGGTAATGATATTACGGAAGAGACCAATCCGTTGGAAGCTGGACTGGGATGGATCACGAAGCTTAATAAGTCGATAGAATGTCTTGCATTCCCGGCACTTCGTGAGATCAAAGAGAAGGGACTTAGCCGTAAGTTGGTTGGAATCACAACGGATGAAAAAGGTGCGATCATGCGCCATGGACATAAGATCGTCGATGAAAATGGTTATACGATCGGGGAAGTGACCAGCGGCAATCTTTCGCCAATGTTAAATAAGTCGATTGCTTTGGGGTACGTACCGACTGCCCTCTCAAAAGATGGTTCGGAAGTGCTGGTTGAAGTTCGCCCGGGCAAGCGAGTAAAGGCCGTTGTTCATAAGCCACCGTTTGTGCGACCCGAGGTCAAGTAGATCATCACAAGAAACTAATAGTCGTCACTCGTTGCTGATTATTCCTCGATGAAGGAAGGACTGTCCCTTGATCAAGTGACCATGCGCTTCGGCGGCCTTACGGCCGTGGGGGATCTGCGCGCTACTATCGGCCCTCGCGATCTCGTGGGACTTATCGGTCCCAACGGCGCTGGAAAAACGACAGTGTTCAATATGATCACGGGCGTATATGAACCGACCAGTGGCTCCGTGATTTTTCATGGGGAGCGATTAAATGGCTTAAAGCCTAACCAGATCAGTCATCGCGGTATCGCTCGCACATTTCAGAATATTCGGCTATTTCAGGGGCTATCAGTATTCGATAACATTCGCGTATCGTTAACCCACCAGACGTCCTTTCGTTTAGGACGGTCTATGTTGCGCATGACCGGGTTTTACGCCAATGAACGTGTACTATCGAAGAAGATCGACGAATTACTCGATCTTTTTCATCTCCGTGAGGCCCGCGATGAACTGGCGAGGAGCTTACCGTATGGCGATCAGCGACGCGTCGAGATCGTGCGAGCTTTGGCGACCAATCCAAAACTGTTGCTGCTCGATGAGCCTGCCGCAGGCATGAACCCGGCTGAAAAGCAATCGCTGATGAAGTTAATTCAACAGCTTCGTGAGCAATTTAAGATCGCCATTCTGCTTATTGAGCACGATATGTCCCTTGTAATGGGAATTTGCGAACGAATTTACGTTCTTGATTACGGTCTTAAGATTGCAGAAGGAACTCCCCAGGAGATTCGAAACGATCCCAAGGTAATAGAAGCATACTTGGGCGAAGTTACCTGATACTCATACGCTTTGTCCTTTCTTCGTGTAGTCGGTAAGGATGGTTTTGCTGTAACTATTACAGCTCTTTTTGCCTGCGGGCTTGCCTATGAGCCCCTATACCATATTGTACGACACTCTTTAGCTTACTCGATCATCCCGCAGGATGATTTCTATTACTATTATTTACCTGCAAAGAATCTCGCTCTGCATGGAATATCCTCATTTGATGGAATAGTATCAACCAACGGTTATCATCCTCTTTGGATGTGGGTGCTAATGAGCCTAAATCTTATTGCGAATGGCAACGATAGACTTTGCTTTATTTTAATCGAATGTGTGCAGATAATCTCCTCGGCATTAACTGCAATTCTAACGTTTAAGCTATTTCGTAAACTGTATGGTCCCCAGCCGTGGCTAGCGGCAGTTTGCCTGACCGTTTCCCTTCTTTTGACGGTCCTGATTTTTCTGGGAATGGAGACAGTTGTAGTAATTCCACTCTATTTGTTCTTTGCCATTATGCTGCTTCGAATGCTATCTTCGAAGCGAGGCTTTGATGGATTACTTTCCGGAGTTATCGGTTGCCTTACAGTCATTGCTCGCCTGGATACGTTGTTGCTGATGGGGATCGCAGTTCTTTCAATACTATCATTCAAAGAAAGTCGTCGCAATGCTTTCGCTTTTCTTCTAGGTCTTTCTCCGATTCTTATATATTTTTTCTGGAACAGGATTGCTTTTGGTGCCTGGATCCCAGTAAGTGCTGAAGCAAAGCAGCTTGGGGGCTGGCATTTTTCATTTCGGGCTGTGGAGACAATTGCCACTCCTCGAGGTGCGCTATATTTTCTTCTGACTATCGTCGGATTCTGTTTCTCTGTTTTTCGCTTACGCGAGTATGGTAGTGAACGCGTTGTGAGATTCTTAATATTTGCTTTTCCCATACTGTTCGCTATCCTATTATGCCTTAAGCTGTCCTGGAGCTCTTATGTGTGGTATTTCTATCCTTACCCAATTGCAGCCGCCGCTTCGTTGTTTGAAATGCTTGAACGGTTACCGGTTAAGCTTAGGGGAGGGGTCAACAAGTTAGCTTTTCTTGCACTACCGACGATTTTGGTTATCGCAGCGGTTGTCTTATATCACGATATTCTCGGCTTAACATCGAAGATTAATCTTGTTGAATCGGAAACTCGCGCTCAGCCCAATATTTATATTCATGCGCTTGGAATCAAACCATTTACCGATTCACATCCTGGCCGATATGCCATGGGTGATCGGGCCGGGCTTACGGCCTTCATTACCGGCAAGCCAATTCTTCAACTGGAAGGCTTGGCCGCAGATCAACCTTTGGTCGATTCCATTGCGGCTAGCGCCGACCTTTTAAATGTTTTGAGGAAGTATGGCGTCCATTATTACATTATTTCATATCCACTTCGTGAGTTTTACGAGCACAATTGGCACTGGGATCTTTACGAGCCCCATAAACAGCAAGTGCAGCCCTGGGCACCAGTGATGGAAGGGAAGTTCTTTGCACCGGAAGTCTTCCGCTATCCGGCACCCGTCGGTGCTTTACTGAATTCCTCTGATTCATTGAAACTGTGGGTTACTCGGATCCTGGATATTTCTCGCGCGAGTCAGGATAAACTGGAAGGAAAGTAGTGCCAGCGAGTGTTTGCAATTCTTTCAAGCGATAGTCGCCCTCAGTAATGCTTCAAATCCGCGACCTTCACGTATCATACGGCGAGATCAAAGCGCTCAAAGGTATTTCCCTTGAAGTGCCGGAACGTGCTATCGTGACTCTCATTGGCGCAAATGGCGCCGGCAAAACGACATTGCTGCGCACCATCTCAGGGTTGCTCAAAGCGAGGAACGGCTCGATCGATTGGGAAGGGCACCAGCTTACTCATATGGCTCCGCACGATATTGTGAAGCTGGGAATCGCTCATGCCCCCGAGGGCCGGATGATCTTTGCCAATCTTACGGTTCAGGAAAACCTACGGATGGGCGCTTATCTTCGAAAAGACCAGGACGGTATAAAGAATGACCTTGAATTTGCCTTTACCGTTTTCCCACGACTGAAAGAGCGCTTGTGGCAGCCGGGAGGTACGCTTTCCGGCGGTGAGCAGCAAATGCTGGCCATTGCACGGGCATTGATGTCGAAGCCGAAAATGCTTTTGCTTGACGAACCGTCGCTCGGAATTGCCCCGATACTTGTCCGTACCATCTTTGAAAAGATCGTTGAGATCAATCGGGAGTTGGGTGTCACAATGCTACTGGTCGAACAGAATGCAAATCTTGCGCTCGCTATTGCTCACACAGCGTATGTCTTGGAGACCGGCAAGATCGTGCTTTCAGGACCCGCGAAAGAGTTGGCACAGAATGAAGAGGTAAAGCACGCCTATCTTGGGCAATAATGGATCCCAAACCTGGAATTGAGCGAATAGAAGTCGGAAATGAATTGGAGCTAAACGATCCAAATTCAGCCATTGTAAATTCGAGTCCAATTAAGGAGACGGTTGGCCGGCGTGCGGTTAGAGGAGCAGCACTTCTCACAGGTGCGACATACCTTTCGATGCTTCTTGGTATCGCTGCTCGTAAAGCTCTTGCAATACTGCTTACTCCCGAGCAGGTTGGTGTTTATCAGGCAGCTCTTAGCTTTGTCGATCTTATTGTTAGTTTTGCTGCTTTTTCATTTTCAAGCGCGATCATCAATGTTCGTGATAATCTCGTAAACGAACCGCTGCCGAACCTTAAGGAAAACGTCTTTATCCTGACAGTATTGGTCAATGGTTTTTTTGCGGTGTTGGCGATGGCACTTGGATTATTTTCTCTGTCGAAAACGCACGGTGTTATTTTGGCGGCCCTCATTGGCATATACGCGGTGCAACGATTTACATCATCTCTCGATACCTTTTACACTCAGATACTAGAACGAGAGCTTTCCTACTCAATGGTTTCTCGTGTTACGCTTATTGCGAACATTCTCTTGCATGCGACTTCAGTTATATTTGCTCTGTGGGGTGGAGGAGCCTGGGCCATTCCATTGGCGACGATCCTTTCAACGTTCATTGGATATTTACTCGATAAATATTATGTTAAGAAGAGCGGTCTTGAAACACTAAAACGGCATCCCTGGAAATACTATAACAGAAGTACAGCGCGTTGGCTTTGGCGATTTGGTACGAAGGTGCTATTCAACCGGGTGTTTGAAAGCTGGCTCTTTAAGATCGACAATGTACTAGTCGCGTTTTTATTCGGATCCTTCTATCTTGGATATTATGCGCAGGCATTTACTATTGCATTGTTGCCCGCAACCGCAGTTGCTCCTATTGTTGCTCGAGTATCGATCGCAACCTACGCGGAGGTACAACACGACCGCTCGATGCTGGAACGTGCCTTTAGTGTGACGAACTTCTTCCTGGTCCGGTTGCTGATACCCATCACTATTTTTGTAGCATTGGAAAGCAAAGATATCGTACGGGTATTTTTATCTTCTAATTGGGGCGGCGTGGCCGAACCGCTTACTGCCCTTGCCGGACTCGTTCTAACCGTGCCACTTTTTGAAAACGCGAAAATGATCCTGGGAGCAACATTAAAGCTAACAGAAATTTCGGTTGTACGTGGCCTTCAACTGTTGCTTCTTGTTTTACTTATTGCTGCTTTTCAATGGGGAGGAATTTTATATATCGCTATTGCTGTGTCGCTTGTTAATGTGATCGGCTATGCGGGGATGTTGCTTTATTTACGTCAGACGGTTCGCCTTCGATGGAAAGAGAACTTTGTATTGCCGGTTATCATCGGCGTGATCGTTGCACTCGTAGTTGGGCTTATAATCCAGCCAGCCCTTTCGGGTTTGCTGCCGATTGCCATTGGTATTGAAATTCCAGTATTACGGTTAATGCTTTTTGCTTTAACGATCGGAGCCTTATGTATTTTGTTAGAGTACCCTTTCCGCCGAGCTTTGTACCGCGAACGGTTCGCGGATATAGCCTCTCGACTTAAACGAAGATGAGTTTGCGCCTAAGCGATTTCGATTATCATTTGCCCGAACACCTTATAGCCCGATATCCACCGGAACATCGCGGTGATTCCAGACTTCTTGTTATCCACCGTGATTCAAAGAGCCTGGAGGATAGAATGTTTGGTGATCTTCTCGAGTATGTGAATTCCGGTGATGTTTTGGTTCTCAACCAGACCAAGGTCATTCCAGCCCGCCTAATGGGGCATAGGGCTGGTTCGGGTGGGCGAATAGAGGTGTTGCTTCTGCAGCGTCTTGAAGGTGAATCAGAGCGATGGCGCGCCCTTACCGGCCCTGCACGTAAAGCAAGGATAGGAGAGACGATCGAATTTGAAAATATTAAATGTGCTGTACAGGAAGACAGGGGAGAGGGTGAAAAGATAATTGAGTTCGATAAACGGGGAGAGGATTTCTGGCATGCGATCGACCAGATAGGCCAAGTGCCGTTGCCTCCTTATCTCGATCGCCCACCGGAGGAAGCGGACAAAGAACGATACCAAACCGTCTTTGCCATAAAATTGGGTGCTGCGGCTGCGCCGACTGCCGGCTTACATTTTACAACCGAGTTGCTCAAAGCGATCGAGCGAAGAGGAGTTACCATAGCCAAGATAACACTTCATACAGGCCTTGGTACCTTTCGCCCTGTAGAAGTAGAGGATATCTCAACTCACCATATGCATGAGGAGTGGTATGAACTTGATGAGGAAAATGCGAAGATCATAAACACTGCAAAGCAGGCCGGGAAACGTGTGTTTGCAGTCGGGACTACGACAGTTCGCACATTGGAGACGCTTGCCAATGACGATGGTACTGTAAACTCGGGTTCAGGGATGAGTGACATTTTTATATACCCTCCATACAAGTTGAAAGTCCCCAATGCGATCATTACAAACTTCCATCTTCCAAAGTCCACTCTTATAATGATGATCTCTGCGTTTGCCGGTCGAGAATTTACTCTGCAGTGTTATGAGCACGCTATTAAGGAAGGCTATCGGTTTTATAGTTACGGCGATGCAATGCTGATTTTGTGAGATGCGAAGGACGTTTGCACTTGTTTTTTTCTTTTGTCTTATTTGGCATAAGGTATATGCTCAGCAAACAGTGTTTAATGTGCCGAGTCAGGATGCACTGCAGTCCAAACATATTTATGTGGAAATAGCCTCGTCTATTATGCTCAGGTCGCCAGCCTATTTTACGATGACCCCAAAGATCGTATTAGGACTTGGTTACGGATTTGAAGGTGGTGCGAGATTGCCCTTCTATCTCTCGTCCGGTGATTCGCGTGGTTCGCGGACTGTTGTTTCAGCTAAGCATGTAGACTTCTTAGGCGACAGTACCTGGCGATTTATTGAAAGTGCGGATGGATATTTACCGCTCTCGCACGGAAAAAATCTAGGTTTACTGGCGTGTCTTCAAGGAGCCAAAGAATTTCCAAACCTCTTTCGAATTTCCGGTGGCATTTATGCCGCGATGAAAGAAGTTACTGGGACCAAGAATGAATTTGGAACGATGGCTTCCCTTGAAATTCCGATTCAGAAGTTTGTTATTGCTGCCGATAATTACTCGGGCGAAAATGAGCTTAGTGCTATTTCCTTTGGTATCATCGGGAATGTCTCGCCAAATTTTAAGGTAAAGGTGGCCTATCAGTATTTAAGATTTAGCACTTCTGATAATTTACTTATGGCCGTGGGTTATCAATTCTAAAACTCAGCTGTAATTTCTCCGGCCTGTTATATGTTACTTGCCCGCCTTGAACGAAACTATCACCACTGAGGATGCTCCGGTCGCATCTTTCCCAGCCCGATAGGGCTGCTTCCGGGCTTCTCGCTATCGTATGAAAATTCCGGCGATAATCGTCCTTAATCTTGGCCTTTTAGGCTTTTTCATCTATCTCCTTCGTAAGAAGAACCTCCTCTCCTTTATGGATGGCGGTAAGTGGTGGTTGACCTGGCTATCGGTCGCCATTATTACATTAATGGACGAGTTGACAAGCGTCTTTTATGTGGCGGCGGAGTCTTACCTGTTGGTGGGTATTGCTGCTTTCGTATTTATCATCGCCACTTCTCTTTTCATTCGATTCTTATCGAGCCGAATGGTTGAGATAGCCCATATTCTTGAGCATCACGGTATTAGAGGCGGTGGCGTTTACAGCTTTAGTTATTTGGTGCTCGGCCCAACGATGTCCTTTGCGGCAGTGGCCTCAATCCTCGTTGATTACATCCTGACAGCAGCTATTTCGACCGTTGCTGCGGTAACAAATGGTACATCGTTCTTTTCGATCTCGCCGGTACTTCTGTATGGGTTGATGTTTGCGGTAATCTGGTTCGTTGCCTTCCTAAACATTATTGGAATTCGCGAAAATGCCAGATTTACGTTTATGATCTTTATCGTGGCCGCAATGGTACTCCTCACGCTAATACTTTCAGCGGTGATGAGTCCAAGTCCGGGTCAACTGGCTCGTGCGGGAGAAGGCTTTAATCTCACTTGGTCGGGTCTGACAGGGAATGGCCTTTTTGGTGGCCTTAATTTCTTTATCTTTGGATTCGCGGGCGTTATTCTTGCCTATTCGGGTATTGAAAGTGTGGTCCAGACGGCGGGCCTTGTCAAAAGCTGGAAAGATATACGAAAGGCTTATATCTTTTTAGCGGTCACCGTTGGTATCGTAACACCGGTCATTACCATGCTGGTACTTACTCGTTCCGATATTAACTTTAAAGCTCACGAAGATGATCTCATTACCTACTTCGGTACGCTGGTTAATGGACCGTGGTTCGGCTATATTGTTGGTGCTCTTGCCAGTTTTACTCTTATTATGGCGGTCAACACTGCCTTTGTTGCTTCCAGCGAATTACTGGAGCGTGTTGCTCACCGCTATGGATTCCATTGGCTGATCAAAACCAACAAAGCGGATTCCCTTTATCGCATACATATTATCAATGCGACCCTCTTTAGTGTGATCATTATCATAACGGCTGGTAGTCAGGAGATGCTTGCTCACATGTATGCTGTTGGTCTTGTAGCTAGCTTTACGATCAATATGGGAGCGCTGGTCTATTATCGATACTCCGAGGGAAGTGAAGAAATACCCGATTATCATACGTCTCGTACCGGTACATTCCTGATCTTCCTTACATTGCTTGCCTGTTTCTCATTTATAGCATATCATAAGTGGCAGGGATTTGTGCTGTGGGCGATTACGGTCACAATATTTCAGATTATCGGTTTCAGGGTTGCCAAACGACGAGCGCCCGAGATCACGGAGTTTCGGAAGACGGACAGCCCCATGGAATTACTCTTTCGAATTGCAGAGTCGGACGAGAGCAAGCCCTTCCATTTCTATTTCCGGCGTCAGCAAGAGACTACTCCGCTGTTAAACGATCCGAATCATGTGTATGTGACGCTTTATTCTCCACGCGGTGGAACACCTGCCAAGCAAGGCCCGAATCATTTCCTTTTTCCGATCTATCGCGAATCGTTAACCCGTCGGTTAGTATCGCTTATATATATGTTGCAATACGATTTTGCCGATCGTAAGCTCGTCTTCCATCTCGGATGGCCGACCTCGAGCTGGCTCGACCGCTTTTCGACCGGTGTCATGGTGTACGCGCTCATGCGTTTGCCAAAACGCTTCCCGGCATACAGTTTCGTAATGGAGTATAATGGGTTGGAACAGCAAGCCGAAGAGGTACGACGTGTTGAAAGATGATGGTGCATCGACTCGGGATGTTGCGGCAATTATAGTCGCCGGTGGCTCGTCGACACGTTATCGAAAAGAGCAAGTCGACCATACCTTGCCCAAGCAATTAGAAATGTTGGGCGACTTGCCGCTATATCTGCACGTCTTTCGTACGTTCTCCCTTATTGCTTCCATGCACACCATCGTTCTTGTTGGCCGTGAAGAAGATATACCCATCATGGAAAAGGGCGTGCGTGATTTCGGAACTCCTGTTACCTGGCGAGTGGTCAAAGGGGGGCTGACGAGGCAGGAATCTGTATATAATGGTCTTCGGGCCTTGGACGGTCATTCTCCAATCCGAATTGTCCTTGTCCATGACGTAGCACGTGCTTTAGTGGATGACATAGTGATTTTGTCGATCATAGGGGCAGCGCGAGAGCATGGCTCGGCAATTCCTGGTATTGAGGTAGTTGACACGATCAAGCGAGTGGTCGATCACGAGATCGTCGAAACGGTATCGCGTGAGAACTTATGGAGAGCGCAAACACCACAGGGCGCGAAGATCGAACTTTTACGGGCCGCTTTTGAAGCGGCTAAAGCATCAGGATTTCATGGTACGGATGAATCACAATTGTTGGAGTGCATAGGAGAACAGCCTCGGCTCGTCAGAGGAAGCGACCTTAATTTTAAGATTACCTATTTGGCCGATCTGGAACGTGCTCGGTATATTGTTAAAAATATGCAGGCAATTGAATCTCTGGTTCGTCATGAATAGTCGGATAAGCGGGAAATTAGAAAATCATCACGAAATCGTTCAACGATTTCAGGAAGCTAGGTGTTTAATTGCGCCTCAGAGAAATAGGTTTGCATAAATAACCTCAAAAGGAGTTCTTTCGAACGTAATGTTAAGTCTGGTTCTAGTTATCGTATCGAGCTATATTATAGGCTCCATCCCCTTTGGCATCATTGTCTCCAAACGTTTTCGCGGTTTTGACATCCGTACGAAAGGCTCCGGAAATATGGGCTCGACGAATGCATTTCGCGTTCTTGGTTGGAAATTAGGGCTTCTCGTACAAGTACTCGATCTTTCAAAAGGGCTTGGTGCGGTTCTACTCGCTTCTTTTTTCTTTAGCGGTTTACCATTCCACAATGCGACGCCATTTCAAGACGTCACCGTTTTTCGATTGATCGCTGGAGCGGCGGCAGTAATGGGACATGTCTTTACCATCTTTGCTGGCTTTCGAGGTGGTAAAGGGATTTCGACAGCCGCTGGGATGCTGATCGGCGTGGCGCCAGTAGAAGTAGCAGTAGCAGCAGGTATCTTTCTAGTGGTGGTTTTATTAAGCGGCTATGTATCGCTCGGTTCTATCATTGCTGCTATCATGCTTCCAACGACGATGTTCCTTCGCCAGAATGCGTTCGACGCACAGATCACCGGATACCACACGCTCATCGTATTTGCGATCGCGCTTGCAGTCTTTTTGATATATACTCATCGCTCTAACATTAAACGCTTGCTTGCCAAGCGCGAAAACCGGTTCGACCACTTGCGGTTGTTCCGCAGTGCTTCCCGGTAGCTGGCGAGCGGTTCCGTTCTACGTAAAAAGTGAATGCGGCGATAATTGGTGCAGGTGGCTGGGGTACGACGCTTGCCCGAATTCTAGACGAACGTGGCCACCGGGTAACGCTCTGGGCTCGAAGAGAAACGTTTGCGGAAGAGCTTCGGCGGTCCCGAGAAAATGCGGTCTACCTTCCGGGTGTGTCACTAAGCTCTTCTATTGAGATATCGCATGAGCCGTCCTCTCTTGAAGGCAAAGAAGTATATGTGTTTGCTCTTCCGAGTCAGTCTACTCACGAAGTAGTTCAGGAACTGTCATCAAGCATTTCTCGAGCTAACGCTATATACGTCAGTGCATCTAAAGGCATTGACCGTAAATCATTGCTGCGAATGACGACGGTCCTAGCGAAGACACTCGGAGTCGATGATAGCCAGACCGTAGCGCTTTCTGGTCCCAGCCATGCCGAAGAGGTCGCGCGACGAATCCCTACTGCGGTCGTTGCTGCGGGTGAAGACCATGACATTGCTCGTGAAGTACAGAATGCGTTCTTTCTTCCGTATTTTCGAGTTTATTCCAGTCCGGATGTGTGCGGAGTAGAATTAGCCGGTGCGTTAAAGAATGTTATCGCCATATGTGCTGGTATAACGGATGGCGCCGGGTTTGGAGATAATACCAAAGCCGCCCTCATGACGCGAGGCTTGGCTGAAATACGAAGGTTAGGAATTGCATTAGGGGCTGAAGAACATACCTTTAGTGGGCTTGCCGGTTTAGGAGACCTTGTTGTTACCTGTGCAAGCCAGCATTCGCGAAATCGCTACGTCGGTGAGCAGATCGGAAAGGGACGTAAACTACCCGATATTCTCAAGGACATGAAGATGATCGCAGAAGGCATCTCGACAGCAGAATCCGCTAAAAGCCTCTCAAGTCTTCATAAGATCGAAATGCCGATCATCGAAGAGACCTATAAGATTCTTTTTGATCACAAAGACCCGCGTGAAGCTACGAATGACCTCATGACTCGTGATCCCAAGGCGGAGCGGTGGTAATCGCCAGGTGTTGTGAATTTTGCCTTCGTGCGCTATGTTTTAGTACCTCTGTAAGTTTTTATGTAGCTTTTTAGGCGATGCTTAAAGTCGGTGTTGTAGGAGTGGGGCACTTAGGAAAAGTCCACACAAAACTTTGGAAGGAAGTTGACAGTACACAGTTAGTTGGCGTATTCGATGAGAATCGTGCCACCGCAAGTGCCGCTGCGAACGAGTATCACACACAAAATTTCGATCACTTAGAAGAGCTCATTCGTTCAGTGGATGCTCTTTCGATCGTTACAACCACACCCGCACATTATGCTGTCGCAAAACAAGCGATCAATGCCGGTAAGCATGTTCTGATCGAGAAACCGATCACCGTTACAACCGAGCAGGCGGAGGAACTGATCGAACTTGCAAAACAGAAGGGTGTAAAAATCCAGGTCGGCCATATCGAGCGATTTAATCCTGCGCTGCTCGCAGCCGAAAAATATCTGGATGATCCTCGGTTTTTCGAATCGCACCGAATGGCGCAGTTCAAGCCCCGCGGAACAGATGTCGCGGTTGTCCTCGATCTCATGGTACACGATATAGACGTGATTCTTTCCCTCGTAAAATCCCCTGTAAAATCGATCGATGCTTCCGGTGTTGCGATCGTATCAGAACAGCTCGATATTGCGAATGCGCGTATTAAGTTCGAGAATGGGGCTGTCGCTAATGTTACGGCCAGTCGTATATCACAGACCCCTCTTCGCAAATTGCGAATCTTTGCTCGCGAAGCATATATCTCACTTGACTTTGGGCTAAAGTCTGTTGACGTTTTTCGGCTTGGAAAGAATGGCGAATCAGAGGAATCTACCACCGCCTTAACCATGAAGCTGGGAGAGATAGAAAAGGGCGATATCCCTCGGGCAATTATGTATGAGAAGCCAGATGTGCCAGAGCTGAATCCGCTTAAGTACGAGCTTGAATTATTTCGCGATGCGATAAAGAATAATACTCGGCCGATTGTATCGGGCGAAGATGGTCTGAAGGCGCTCGATGTTGCAGAAAGGATCCTACGGTCGATCGAACAGGAGCTTTAGTCTAATTGGACTCGATCCCAACCAGTACTTTTAACTGATGAACTTCCGAATTCGTCAACGAACGTGACTCCCCTCGTCCCATTCCTCGGTGGGTAAGTCCTGCGAAAGAGATGCGATCTAGTTTTTCGACCTGGTAATTCAGTGCCTCGAAGATTCGCCGGACCTCACGGTTCTTGCCTTCCCGAAGCTTAATAATAACATCACGATGTTCTTTGTGATCGAGAAGAATTTCGGCTGGTCCTGTGACGTCGCCATCGCCAATATTAAGTCCTCCCTCCGCAATTTTGTTGGCATCTCGGGTTTCAAGCGGTTTATCAAGTGTTACGTGATATTCGCGTTCAACCTCGAAGCTGGGGTGCGTTAACCGATTGGTAAGTTCGCCATCATTAGTCAGCAAAAGTACACCGGTCGTGTTGCGGTCCAGCCTTCCAACCGGATATACTCGTTCTTGCGTCTTTACATAATCGAGCACTGTGGTACGATCTTTTTCGTCGCTCGTGGTTGTGATCGTATCCTTTGGCTTATTTAGCAGGAGGTAGAGGTATCGGGGCTTAAGCGATATTGGCTCACCATTGACCGTAATATGGTCTTCATGCGGTTTAACCTGAACGCCAAGTTCGGTCACCACTTTGCCATTTACACGCACCGCTCCTTGAATAATAAGTTCGTCCGCTTTACGGCGTGATGTAATGCCGGCATTCGAGATAAACTTGTTCAGACGAATCGTTGAAGGAGTGGAGCCGACTTCAGGCGTCTCAACCTTTCGCTGTTTCTTGATCAGTTTTGGCGCTGAAGCCAACTTACGAGTTGAAAGACCCTTAACGCCTTTCGGTGCACCGGTGACGAATGATTTCTCGTTACGCCGGGGAGACTTGTTAAAAGGCTTCGAGCTTGTGCCAACTTTCGAAAATGCTTTCCTAACTGGCTTATTTGCCGAAGCGATCTCTAACTTTTCCTCTTTATTCGACCGTTTTACAAGTGTTAGAGGATTGGATTCAAATTTACGGAACGGGGCGGCGACCCGTTTACCTGCAGGTCGCGTCGCTTTACGGTCGCGTGTCGAAGTACTTGCTACTCGCCGATTACTAGTTTTATTCGATGGTCGCTTAGGACCGCGCAGTGGTGGACGTGGCACGTTATTCTGGTATGATGAGAGATAATACTAGGTTGCTTAGGCCTGATGCCCAAGCGATTCTTCTGATATACTGATAGCGATCTCTTCGGTAAGTCCCTCGGTATTTTCTTCAGGAGCTTCAGCTTCCTCGCGTTCGCCAAGTTCTTTCGCCACGGCAATCGCTTCATCAACAGTAAGATCATTTTCTGTCGCGGCGAATTCCGGGCTAACAAATTCTGTAGCAGCTTCTTCCAGAGTCGTCGCGCGAACGGATTCTTCCTTCATGAGTTCGTCGATCTCGCGGGGGCGTGGAAGATCCTGAATGCGCGGCAATCCGAAATGACGAAGGAAATCTATCGTTGTACCGTAAAGCAAGGGGCGACCAACCGTCTCAGCGCGCCCTGTGATCGTGATCAAATTCTTCTCGAGTAACGATTTGAGAACTTCATCGCAGTTCACACCACGGATATTCTCAATATCATTCTTGGAAACCGGTTGCTTATAAGCAATGATCGCAAGCGATTCGAGAGCCGCACCGGAAAGTCGCCGACGAGATTTCTCCTTAAAGAGTCTTGAAACATATTCAGCGTACTCGGAACGCGTCGCGAATTGGTACCCTCCGGCAATTTCAACGAGACGAAAGGCGCGGCCACTTGCCTCGTATGTTCCATTCAGCAGTTCGACGGCTGAATGAATAACGGAAAGCTCGAGTAACTGCTTCTTACGTTTCTTCTTTTCCGGCTGGGACGTTTCATCTTCTCCGTTTGCTTCGGGTTGAGCGAGGGAGTCGCCGGGGCCAACAGCAACGTCGATCTCCGGAGTTAGAGCGAATGGCGCTGTTGGTTCTGCAGTTTGTTCAGCAAGTAATTCGGTTTGGATCGGTGTAGGAATCGCTGGAGTTTGCTCGGCAACAGGAGCTTCCTCTCCTAAAATAATAGCGCGAAGCTCCTGAGCGCTAAGTGGCTCCTCGCTTGCAAAGAGGAGAGCTTCGATGATCGGTGCTAATGCTTCCGGTGACTGGTAGTCTAAACGCATTGTGTCTAAAAAATCTGCTTAGGGTTTGAACAAGATAATATCATCAAACACGCCATGCTGGCGCAAAGCAACGAGACGTGTGCGGACTAAGTCCAAAATCGCAATGAACGTAACCGCGATCCGTAAACGCATGGCAGATGAAAGCTCTTCAATGTCATTGCTTGTAAGAAAATCTGCAAAGATCTCTGTAAAACTGACTTCGCCTCGAAGCGATACGGTCGAAAGAATGATCTCAGACTGTTCTTCAACGGTGACGGGGATCATCTCAACGTCATGGGTCCGTTTAATGCGCGACGCCCGTTCCATTGTGCGGCGAAAGGCGTTCATTAGGTGGAAGATCGTGACGTTCTTTAATAGATTTTCTTCTTCCTGAACAGGAGCGGTCCTATCGTCCTCAGAAAAGTATTGGCGAAAATATACCTTACGTTGCTCCTCGCTCATCTGAAGCAGCTCTTCAGACATCTCTTTGTAACGGCGATATTCGAGCAAGCGGCGGACGAGATCGGTACGAGGATCTTCTTCCTCAGTGCCATCGGGACGCTCTTCTCGCGGTAACAGCATCTTCGCCTTGATTTGGCATAATTCCGCCGCCATGACGATAAATTCGCCAGCCACTTCGAGGTCCAAAGCGGCCATCAGGCGCAGATATTCAAGAAATTCCTGCGTAATCTGGGTGATCGGGATATTATAGATATCCAGTTCATCACGCTTAATAAAGAAGAGCAGAAGGTCGAGGGGGCCCTCGAATTCATTCAGTCGTACTTTATAAAGCGGCCCCGGCCGGCCGGGCAACCCGCTGGCTTCGGTCCTCGAAAGTTCGGACAAGGTAGCTTCCATGACTGCTCTCTTAAGCGTTTGAGGGCCGGATTAGATTCGCTAAACAAGAAATTTCTTAAGATTTACGCCACAAACTATTCGTATCTTTGTACGGATGCCTGCTGCCTCTTTCTTTACGTCACTTTATTAGTCATTTGTGTTGGCGAGCTTGCGTGGTGGCAGGCACTTGTTAAGCATTGGTTCTATTCGAAAATTTTAGCGATTCGATTCGTTTGGCATTAATGGAAAATCCGTCATCCCGCCCCCGCCGAATTCCCCTCAGAGATTTTTTCCGCAATCCTGATAGAACAGCTTATCGTATTTCACCGGATGGGCAATACGTATCACATACAGAGCCATTCGAACGTCGAATGAATATCTTCATTGAACCCCGAAATGCCATGGGCACTGGAAAGGCCGTTCGAGTAACCTCTGAAAAAGAACGGGATATCAATGCCTACTGGTGGAAAAATAACGACTGTATCATTTACACCCGTGATTTTGGTGGCGACGAGAATTTCCATCTTTTTGCTGTAAATCGGGACGGTACGATCCAGCGAGATCTCACTCCGTTTCCTCAAGTAAAAGTAGAAGTAGTTGATGAACTGGAGGAGATTGAAAATGAAGTGCTGATCGCAATGAATCAGCGCAATCCGGAAAATTTTGATGTCTATCGCTTAAACGTCATGACAGGGGCCATGTATATGGTCGCAGAAAATCCGGGCAATGTAACGAGATGGATCACCGATCATGAAGGGAGAATTCGGATTGCGGTTCTGACCGATGGTGTCAATACCACATTACTTTACCGGGCGAATGATAAGGAAGAATTTCGAGAAGTTCTGAGCACCAGCTTCAAGGAATCGCTCGAACCGATGTTTTTTACATTCGACAATAAGGAAATATATGCTCTGAGTAACCTTGGGCGGGATCGGCTGGCGATCGTTCGATATGATATCGAACATGGCCATGAATTAGAAGTTTTATTTGAGCATCCCGAAGTAGATGTGGAAGGAATGTCTTATTCCAGAAAGCGAAAAGTTCTATCGCTTGTCGCTTACACTACCTGGAAGCAACAAAAGGAATTCCTGGACGAACGGACGCGCCAACTCTTCGATCGATTAACAGTAAAATTACAAGGAAGTGAAGACGGGGCCGAAATAAACGTCATTGACTATACTAAAGATGAAAATACGTTTATTGTTCGGACGTATCGTGATCGTTCGTTAGGAGCCTTTTACATTTATGATTTTGAAAAAGACGATCTACAACGATTATCAGAAGTCGCTCCGTGGTTGAAACCGGAAGAACTGGCACCGATGAAGCCGATCAGCTATACGTCTCGCGATGGACTTACCATTCACGGTTATCTTACCCTCCCAGTAGGTAAAGAATCGAAAAACTTACCTATTGTGGTCAATCCGCATGGTGGTCCATGGGTAAGAGATAAATGGACGTATAACCCAGAAGTCCAGTTCTTGGCAAATCGTGGGTACGCTGTTCTTCAAGTGAATTATCGTGGCTCAATGGGTTACGGACGAAAGTTCTGGGAAGCGTCTTTTAAACAATGGGGCCGAAAAATGCAGGACGATGTCAGCGATGGCGTACTGTGGCTAATCAAAGAAGGAATTGCAGATCCTAAGCGTGTTGCGATATATGGCGGCAGCTATGGTGGGTATTGCACCTTAGCCGGACTTACATTCTCGTCAGAGCTTTATGCCTGTGGAATCGACTATGTTGGAGTATCCAATCTATTCACCTTTATGAAGACGATCCCTCCATATTGGAAGCCGTATCTCGAATCGATGTATGAAATGGTGGGGAATCCGGAGACCGACAAAGAATTATTGCATTCGGCAAGCCCGGTATTTCACGTCGATAAGATTCAAGCTCCGCTCATGGTTATTCAGGGGGCGAAAGATCCTCGAGTAAATATTAGCGAATCCGATCAAATAGTGGAAGCGCTTCGAAATCGTGGTATCGATGTTCCATACATCGTAAAGGAGAACGAAGGCCACGGCTTCCGTAATGAAGAGAACCGCTTTGAAGTCTATGAAGCGATGGAGAGCTTTTTAGAGAAGCATATAGGCTCTTAATTAGAGTTTCGCCGATAGATGAAAAACCCACCGATCATAGTATCGAATAAGTAGTGTGATCCTATAAGCTCGTCAAAACCCTTTATCTTATGCACGGCGGCTAAAGGTGTTTCCTTTACCCAATCCAAACTTCCTTTGGGGCCATCGCCGATGACGATGAAGTATGGCCGAGCAGATTCCAGTGAATCAATAAATTCCCTTCGCCAACCCAGTTGATATTGCGGCTGAAGACCAGAGGGTAAAGGCATATCAAGCGGATAAAATGTCGTGAATCGCGTAGCACTTTCGCGATGGGTGAGCCATCGAATTCCGGACGTTAAGGAGCAGCTTTCAAATCTTGCGTTTGAAGGCGAAAATTTATTAATATAATTAGCTATGCTCCTATCGACGCTCGATCGAAACATGGGCTCCGATACAGAAGCGTCCTGTAGATTTTCTATTAATCGATCGTTTCCAATGTTTTCAATCACCGATCGAAATAAAGGAAAAGGATAGATTCTGAAAAATGCATACACCAGTAACAGTGCAACTACCGATCGCCGAATGTATACGTTCGAGACCTTGATAAGCACACCTTCCGTAAACAGAGCGGCGAATGGGATAAGTATAAGAAAGATCGGTTCGAAATGGCAGGGCATAAACTTACCCATTACCATAAGAGAAGCAAGTCCACATATTGCGTAACCAAGGATCAAGACTCGCTCAGGTTTAGCGAGAGACTTCGTCCCTACAACCGACAGTCTTCGGCCAAGGAATGAATTTAGGCTAATTAAAACGCCGAGTAAGCCAGCGAAAATAAACCACTTTTGTGTCCTAATTTGATGTAAAAGATCATGCAAGGAAGAATGAATAGGACCGTAAATATCTATGTTATATTGAAACACCGCTATATATGCTTCTCTGACCCCGCCAGGAATAAAAAGATAAGGAAGAACAAAGGCGATAGCGATTATTAAGCCTCCTACAGTATAAGCCGCAATATCCTTTTTTCTATCTTCTGATCTTAGCCGTATGAATAGAAGTGGCACGAGTAAGAAACTGATGTACGTTGCTCGAATTGATCCTACAAGGGCGAGAGCCATACCACTACCACCGAGGTATAAAATATGGTAAAGAGGCTCGCTATTCCTGCGTATCCCCCTGAGGAGGAGAAGGGTGCCAAGTACCAAAAAGAACATGGCATAAGTATCTCGCTGCGATGCTAAAGCAAACCCACCAGCTACGTATCGAAGATTATAGAAGAGGACCGCGATCAACGCCGTCCGATCATTGAGCCAGAAGCGCAATAGTATGAAAAGAAGGCCAGACATTATTATGTGCAAAAGCACATCGAATGTCCGAAATCCAAAATGTGAATCCCCAAATACAATGATAGAAAGCCAGTGTATATATACGATGCCCGGAAAATCGTGAGCCCACGAGCCAATATACGGTAATCCATGATAATGCAAAAGATCCAGTGCCATGGATTGAAATAACTGGTCATCCCAACCTAAAGGCAAAACAAGATCAATTGCAAGAAGCCCTAAAGACCCAAAGAGCGCCCGTAGCAGGTAACTCCGCGCTTTGGTGAGATTCATAAAGCTTTCACGGTACTATTTACAGGACTAAACCCATCTTCTGCTTAACATCTTGGAGCCTCGGCTCTGAAATGGTGCGTGCTTTTTCAGCTCCCATCTTCATCAATCGTTCAAGTTCTCCACGATCCTTGATGAATTGATGATGTTGCTTGCGAACAGGATCTGTTGCGGCAATTACCACTTCTGCTACACGCTTTTTCAAATCACCATACCCACGAGCGTCCGCAAAATCCGCTTCTACGGCATCCGCGGATTTGCCAGTAAGTGTTTGATAGATCGTGAGTAGATTATTGACCCCAGCCTTCAGGGGATCTTTTGAGAATCGGATATCCGAACCGGAATCCGTTTTGGCACGCAGGATCGTTCGTTCGATCTCCTTAGGCTCATCGAGCACTCGAATGGCATGGCCTTTATTGGCGGCCATGCTCTTCGACATTTTTATCTGAGGATCATCCAATGCCATAATACGGGCACCGATCTGAGGAATTACCGGCTCCGGAATGATAAATGTCTCGCCGTAATGGAAATTAAAACGCTCGGCGATATTGCGAGCCAACTCGACGTGCTGTTTCTGGTCTTCGCCTACGGGCACTTCATGCGTGTCATAAAAAAGAATATCCGCCGCCATCAAGACGGGGTAATCGAGTAAGCCTGTAAGTATGGTCTCTTGCTTCTGCGATTTGTCCTTGAACTGGGTCATTTTATTTAACCAGCCAAGAGGAGTAATGCAATTAAGCAACCAGCCGCCTTCGGCATGAGTGGTTACATGGCTTTGAACGAAGAGCGTGCTCTTATTCGGATCGAGGCCGACGGCTAGAAAAAGTGCGAAGAGCTCCAGAATATGGCGGCGCAATTCTTCCGGCTCTTGCTTTACCGTAAGCGCATGGAGATCGACTACACAAAAGATATTATCCCGCTCAGGATCCTCCTGTGAAGCCACCCAACGTTTTACCGCGCCGATATAATTACCGATATGGATTACATCCGAGGGTTGTATGCCGCTAAAGATTCTACGCTTCATAGTGGTTTTTAAGAAGCCGAAATAGCAAGTTGGCTGCAAAGAAAGTTCAATGTTAGAAATCGAATCTTAGTGGCTCTAAATTCGTAGAGAAGCCTTCATGTGTGGAATAGGCGGGGTTTTTGATTACGGTTATAAGGCGCAGCCGGAAATAGGTCCGGAACTGCTCGTTCGAATGTCCGATGCGATGGTCCATCGCGGACCGGATGATTCGGGATATCACATATCGAAGTCAGGGGTATGCGGACTCACATTCCGACGCCTTTCGATCATCGATCTATCGCCGGCGGGCCACCAGCCGATGTCCACTCCGGATGGCCGATATACACTGGTTTTTAACGGAGAGATCTACAATCACCGCCTTATCCGAAGCGAGCTCGAGGCCAAAGGTTACCGGTATCGTTCGCATAGCGATACCGAAACAATACTTTATGCATACCAGGAATGGGGAGAGGCCTGCCTCGAAAAGTTCTTTGGCATGTTTGCCATCGCTATTTGGGATGAGGAGAAACAAGAGCTTTTCTGCGCCCGAGATCGGATAGGCATAAAACCATTTTATTACGCCACACCCAATGGCCGATTTTTGTGGGCCAGCGAGATCAAAGTCCTCCTTCAACATCCTGCGCTTAAAGCTTGTTTAAATGAGAATGCGCTTCCGCATTATCTCTCCCTAATGATGCCTCCTGCTCCTGAGACAATGTTTGAAGGAATTTATAAATTGGAGGCAGGGCATTCTCTCCGGATCGATTCTAATGGGAAAATTCATAAGCGTGAATGGTGGTCTTTGCTGAATGCTGGGGCGCCGCTCGATCGAATAACAGAGGAAGAAGCTATCGCTGAAATTCGCCGTTTGCTCCGACAATCCATTCTTGACCGGATGATGTCCGATGTGCCATTCGGTGTATTCCTTTCGGGTGGGATCGATTCTAGTTTGAATGTTGCACTCATGGCCGAACTCATGGACCGGCCGGTCCAAACATTTTCGGTCGGTTTCAAAGAACTGGAGAAGTACAATGAGATGCAATACGCCCGCTCGATCGCCGAGCGTTATAAAACCGATCATCACGAAATTCTTATCGATTCACGAGATGCCGAAGGTGTGATCTCGAGCCTGGCATATCATGAGGATGAGCCGAACGGCGATCCTGTATGTATTCCGCTTTATTTTGTCAGCAAGCTGGCACGAGAATCCGGCACGATCGTAGTACAAGTAGGGGAGGGGTCCGATGAAGAGTTTGCGGGGTATCCTTGGTTGGTGCGGGATATTAAGCTATACGATCGTCTTTGGCGACCCCTGGGTAAGGTTTCTCCAAAGATCATGCGTCGTGCCGCATTTCTAGCGACGAGTCCTTTGGTCAAAAATCCGCTTATTCGGGAATATATGCGCCGTTTCTCTCGAGGAGAAGAATTATTTTGGGGTGGGGCATTAGCGTTTACAGAAGAACATAAGCGTCGAATGCTCAAAAATTATGGTTCTGAAATGTCTTCTACGGCGTTTGCACGGCAATGGCATAAGGAAGTACGTACGGCATATCCTCGTAGCCAGTATACTCGTCGCATGATGTATCTCGAGTTTAAGCAACGGCTACCGGAATTACTTCTAATGCGTGTTGATAAAGTATCTATGGCGACGAGCATCGAAGCACGCGTGCCGTTTCTCGATCACCGCATTGTTGAATTTGCATTCCGGTTACCGAGGCAGATCAAGCTTGGTCCGAATTATGTACCAAAATATATTTTGAAAAAGGCAGCCGAAGGAATACTACCCAATGAGCATATCTACCGCAAAAAGATGGGATTTGCGGCCCCGGTCAATGAGTGGCTGAGAACGGATCTTAAGTTATTCCTCGACGATCACCTTTTTCAGAGCGACCTTATAAAGTCGAGAATGGATGAACAATACGTTCGACGACTCTTCCTCGAACACACAACTGGAGTTCGTAACAACGGTCAGCTTTTGTGGACTCTGCTCAATCTGACGCTGTGGGAAGAGCAGTTTCTAAAAAAGTAGCTAACTGTTCTTAGGTAATCTTCCCCCGAACGCATCACCAGAGTCACGACCTGCTTCGTTTGTTTGCATAACGGATCGGTCTTCATCCGCTCGCACCACAGCACGATTTCCTCTCATTTGAAGGACGGTTACGCTTGTACCAGGACTGATGAATTCCCCGTTAGTTACGGCATCTACCTTTCGGTTATCGATCGTTACGATTCCTGCAGGCCGTAACATCGTTTGTGCAAGACCATGCTTACCGATAAGTATTGCGCTTTCGGTAGCATAAAAGCTTGTGTCCGCAGTAGTCTCTTCATTGCGGAACCTTCGAAGCCATGTGGATTTGGGCCCATATTTTATTATCAGATACCCAAGCACAATTACGCCGACGAGAGCTATCGCAAGCGTTGTAAACGTTTCCGTCATTCGGCCCGGTGTCAATGTTCGCAGGTCTCCAGCAAGGGCAAGAAACAGTCCGATAGTAATTCCGATAATACCGAGCACGCCTGCAAGGCCAAAGGTAGGGACCGGAGAGACTTCTATAAGTAATAAGGTAATTCCAGCCAAAAAGAGAATGATAGCGACGAACGGTGCAACAGAGGTAATATATTGCCCGGTAAAGAAGAGAACGAAGGCCGCTATTCCCGCAATGGTAATAGCACCGAAGTGACCGGTCTTAATAGTATAGAACGCGCCAGCCATACCGATCATAATAAGCAGTGAACTTACAAGGCCCGAAGTCAAAAAGCGGATAAGCTTGTCACCGATCCCTTCTTCAGAATTGGTTAGGGTCGTCGGTGTAATTCCTGCCGCTTTCAAAGCATCTTCGATCGTTTCCGCTTGTGCATCCGCATATTTGACTTTAAGCGCATCGTCGTTCGTCAATGTTAAGAGCTTGCCGATCGGCAACTTTATACTATAATTGGAATCAAGACCGACCGACTCATCAACCATCGCTTCAGCGATTCTGGGATCACGGTGGTTGCGCTCAGCCGTCGAACGCATCTCCGCTCGCATATAAGAATTTACTTTTTCCGATGCTTTTTCACCACTCGAATAAATTGGTGTAGCAGCGCCCATCGTTGAACCGCTCGACATGA
>Ga0070738_10000589_pt1 | contig 98544 bp, 86 predicted proteins | sample Coa_R2_2_FD_66446 | JGI IMG/M metagenome (GOLD analysis project Ga0070738, IMG submission 66446) | Surface soil microbial communities from Centralia Pennsylvania, which are recovering from an underground coalmine fire - Coalmine... | ecosystem: Environmental > Terrestrial > Soil > Unclassified ...
TGCCATGGCAAAACTCCTCGTCTCGTCAATCACAGACGAGGAATCCACCAAGATTCTTCCGGTTCCATCCGGCTTCGCTTACCAAGAGAATCCGGATTCATGGAATCGGTCGTCTAGTGCTTAGGTCCCAAGACTAAAGTACTGCTAAGTCGGGTCCCCTTCATAGAGATAATTCTTTGATTCAACATAGATTTTAACTGCGACCCGCCATCGCGAGGGTCCCGTTACATCGGTACCTTTGGCTGATTTACCCGAAAGTGTATCGCAGAGAGCATTGCGGGGCAGGCACCGGGGCTGGGCGCCGGGGCCCGAACGTATTCAAGACGATCGCCCGGATCCGCGCCGGCCCGCTCGTGTCCGGGAACACGGCGCGAATATGCGCGCCGGAGAGCAGGAGAACAAATGAGCCGGTGACGGCAAATGCCGCCGGGCAGCTGCTGGGCCGGGCTGCAGGACAAGTGGGGTGCGACGCCAATGACCAATGAGCAAAGAGGTGCGTTCAAGGGTCCACCGCTTCCCGACGTGACCGCGGTGGACTCGCTCAAGATGCTGCTCAACTACGCGATGGCCGAAGGCTCCGAGCTCGGCATGCCGGTATTTGTCGGGCTCTTGCGGATGGCCAGCCTCGAATTGGAGAAGAGCGCTCTGCGCGCCGAGCGGCACGTGTCATGACCGATCACACCCAAGAGACCAAGCTCGCCGCCGTGCTCAAGCGCATGGTCGAGCAGTGTCAGAATCCCGCCGAGCTGATGGAGCTTTACTATTGGAGCGCTGAGCACGATCTCATCGATGTGATGCGCCAATACGTCGCCCTGTCGCCCGGCGTGCGCGCCGCGCTGCACGGTTTCCTGATGTTGGTTAAGGACGAGCCCGGCTCGGTGACCGCCGAGATCGGCGAGACCGGCGAGCTTACCTTCTCGGCGCCGGCCGCCGTGGAGCTCGCCAAGCGGTTAACAAATTCAGGAGCTGCGCCACCGTTTTTGCATTGACCCTCTCGATCTGGCGGCCGATAATGACCAATACAACCTGGCGATGGTGCCGGGATTGGGGCAAATTGGACAACCAGATCAACTCAAGAGCAAATTGCGATGGCGAAACGAATCGAACCTGTCGACAAGCTGGTTGGGCAGAACATCAGAATATTTCGTACGGCTAAGGGAATTTCACAAACTGAATTGGGTAATTCGGTCGGCGTGACGTTTCAGCAAATTCAGAAGTACGAGAAGGGCGCCAACCGCGTCGGCTCGAGCCGACTGGCGAAAATTGCCGCAATTCTCAAGGTTCCCATCAGCTCGTTCTTCGACAATTCTGCAGCCAGCGCTGACGGGCCGGTCTCCGGACCGATGGTCACAGACCTTTTGATCTCGCCCTATGCGGTGCAGATGCTGAAAGCCTTTGCGAAGCTGCCGAGCGACAAGCTGCGTCGCAGCATTGTTGTGCTCACGGAATCGATCGCGAAGAGCCCGGAGATTTGACACGGCGCGGGCGCTTTGAACGAGCGCCTCTTACCGAGGGTGGGCGGGCAGGTTGTTTCTGGCTTGGATTGCCGGGCAGAGGTGTTCGGCTACCAGTAGCGGACGGGTGCATCCGTTTTTTCCACAGCGCCTTGTGATCGGTGTCCGGCGGGATGACCTCGGACACGACAACGATATGCGACATGTCGTCCTGCGTCGGGTCGCGGATGACATGGATTGGTTCGCGGCCGGCTTTCACGTCCGCAATGGCGGTTAACAGCTGCCGGCGCGCCGCAACGATGCAGACGTCGCTTGCGCCGAGATGCTCGCGCGTACGATCGTGGATGGGGCCGGGCGATTCGGCGGCGAATGCATCTTGCGCTGAATAGAAATCACCCATGCCGGTGAAATTTCCCGTCCTCATCTGCTCGCGGTCTTGCAAATAGCGGTTCCGCTTGTTGCGGCGGAAACGATGGTCGACGACCTCCGCCGCGAGCTCTTGTTCGTAGCGCTCGCGCGCCACCGGCCGTACCCGATTGAAGTAGAAGTCGAAGCGGACATGATTCTCGTCGTCGATCGGCACACGCCAGTGAATCGTGTAGCCTTCACTGACGCGCCCCTCATTGCCGATCGCCGCAACCTTGTTCGGCATGATGAAATTGTTGATGCGAACGTACCTCTGGCCGTCCGCGGCATCGCGAATCGCGTAGTTGCGTAGCCCGAAGTCGGTACGCTCGGCTTCGAGCTGCGGCCGCCGATCTCCGCGCGTGAGCGTCGCCGCCGCCACGCTGCTGCCCGGCACGGTGCGCGCATCTTTGCGCCCCAAAGGACGCCGCCGCAGTGAACGGTGGAGGAAGGACAAGTGGGCCGGGTCGATATCGCCTTCGAGCCCCTGCAGATAGTTGCATTCGAGGTACGTCTTCACCAGGTAACGATGGTCCGGCTCGGCACCGAGAAACTCGTAGCTTGGCAACAACGGCGGCTCGCCGTTGCCCATATAGGCGAATACCAATCCACCGCGCTCCAGCACCGGATAGGCAAGGTGCCGGATCTCATCCTTGTAACAACTTCCAACCGCCTCGGCCGGCTGGTCCAGGCAGCGTCCGGATATGTCGTAGAGCCAGCCATGATAGAGGCAGCGTAACCCACCATCCTCGATGCGGCCGTAACTCAAGTCGGCGCGGCGATGCGAGCAGTAGAGGCCGAGTAGACCGAGGCGATCGCGTTCATCGCGGAACAGCACCAGCTCCTCGCTCAGGATCTTGACCGGCATCGGCGGCGCGCCAAACGGAATTTCCTCGGCTAGCGCGACCGGCTGCCAGTAGCATCGCATCAGCGCGCCGCCCGGGGTGCCGCGACCCGTCCGCGTGAGAAGCTGATTCTGATCTTTTGTCAGCATCGATCGCCTAACCGCTCGCCTGCGCCGAAGGGCTATTTTCGAAGCCCCTAGGGATGGAAAATCGAACCAAGACACCACCGTCGCGGAAAGGCGCTTCGCGTGCAAAATTAGAGAAGACAACTAGTTGTGGTCGTGTTAATAGCCTAGCCGAGGGACTGAACAATTGCACCACCGAACGACTGCGAGCATCGGGCGCCCGAAGCGTCCGTTCTGACTGTCGCCATCTTTGGGGAGCAGTTTGTGAAGATCGTCGGAAAGGCCGGCAACTGCAGAGCGTTTGGCTTCGACACCAATCTGCTGGCTCAGTTCGATTTCGGCGGGCAAATCGACAATAATTGCTTCGCCAGCGTATCGCCCGAGCAACAAAAGAAGTTTCAGGTCGATTTCGTCAGCCAATTTGAAAAGGTCAGAGATCAGCTGCTGAAATACAGGTGGCTCTCAGCCGAGGCTATCTTGCCTCCGCGGGTGACCACCGGACCCTGCTGCGCGCCATCGGATTTCCACGTGTTCATCTCCGATGCTTATGATTTGTCGCGATCATTGGTTCCGGCGTGGCAAGGGCAGCGCGGCTGGATGGAATTTCCGGCGCATCGGGTTATCGTCAATGCAGCCGCTATTGCGCATGAGTTGGTGCACGTCCTGTTTCCGAACGGGAACCGAATGCTGGCCGAGGGGCTTGCGACCTATTTGCAGCATAAGCTTCTCCCCAGGGTTCCGGTGTATCCGAATTACGGAGATGCGCTCGAAGTCGTGGTGGAAGAGTTCCTGCGCGCGACGTTCCGGGATGATCCATCCGGCGCCCTCTGGAATATGGACCTGGAGGGTTTGGAAGGAATCTCCACCCCGGATGATCTCTTCATGCGCGTTGGGACGCGGCCGTTTATCGGAGGAGATCCGGCAAAGGCTGAAATTCCCGATCCGGAGCAGACCAAATTTCTCTATGCGGTTGCCGGATCGTTCGTCGGCTTTCTGCTGGAAAATCCGATAGAAGACGCGATTTTGACCGAGAAGAATTTCGGCACACTTTATCTCTCGAGCCCGCTGCGACCTCTCGAGCGGGATTCCGGGGCTTCTGATCGCTGGCAGAAGGCCTACCAAGGCAAGGATCGTCACAACAAACGCAGTTACTATTCGTTCAGGGACTTGAGCCTTCTGTGGAGGACTTACATGCACTTCATCCTTTTCAGGGAAGACAAGGAAAAGCCCCCAATACCTGATAATTACCGGCGAAATAAGCTCGTCTCTGATCTATACGCCAAGCTGCTACAAGAGATTGCCGGGGAGGGCTCCCGACAGGAAGCGGCGCGTTAGCTGCAACTCTAACCTTGCAAGGAGAGAAATCATGGCATCACCCGACAGAACCCACCCCATTAAGCCGGGCGCCAAGCTCGACCCCAAAGGGACCGCGTTGGTAAAGAAGATTCAGGCGCTTTCCAAGCAGGCGCGCGCTGACTTTGGCGATCATGTGAGCCGGATCAGGATCATGCCGAAGAACCTGCCACCCAGCGAACACTGCAGCTGCAGTTGCGGTTGCTCCTGAGCAACCTAAGCGCCAAAGCGCATCTGCAACTCCGCAGCGATCCTTCACGCGCCGTAATTTTGGCAAGCTAAGCAGATTTGCTTCAGCTTTCGAGACCGGCCGCTGAGCTGCACAGCCTTGAGAATGCGGGCGCGCACCAGCCCGGGTGGCGGCTATTAGGTTGAGCCGTTCGATGAATGCATCATGTCCCGCCATCGGGTTCGGGTACCGACGGCACATCCACGAATGGACCTGCGCCAATCTCGCGCGCTTTGATGTGCTCGAGATCACTCTCGACCACTGCCTGGTCGGGAGCGATGCCGCCAAAGCAATGATCTTCGACCTGGTCGGCGAAATCCCGCTGACCGCGCATGGCATCGGTCTTTCGATCGGCACCGACGCGCCACTCGACCTTGCCTATTTGGATGAAGTTGCCGCCCTGCTCGATCGCCTGAAGGCGCCGGCCTACAGCGAGCATCTTGCCTTCACACGCGTTCCCGGTCGCGATCTCGGCAACCTGTTGCCACTGCCCAAGACCATGTCGGTCGCCGAGCAGGTGATCGAGAAAGTGCGTCAGGTGCAGTCGCGGATATCGGTTCCATTCCTGCTCGAGAACATCACCTACATCTTCGACTGGCCGGATTCGGAGCTGTCAGATGCGGATATCTTGAGCCTCATCTGCGCCGAGACCGGCGCCGGAATTCTGCTCGATGTCGAAAATCTCTACCTCAACTCGCAGAATCATCGCTTCGATCCCCATATCTTTTTAGACCGATTGCCCGCCAAGGCCGTCCAGGAAGTTCACGTAGCCGGCGGGGTCACCCTGAACGAAGATTTTCTGCCGCGGCCGCTGCTGCAGGATACCCACTCGCACCCTGTGCCGGATGCCGCGCTCGAACTGCTCGACTATGGGCTTAAGCGGCAGACGCCTGCTGCGATCGTGCTCGAGCGCGATGATCGCCTGGAAGCCGCAGGGGAAATCCTGGATGATATCGCGCGGCTGCGCGCTCGCTTCGGCCGCGCAATCGAGACGCCGGCTGTCGAGGCGACCTTAATCGAGACGCGTAATGTCAAACCAGCTGCTGCAGCGGCAGGCCAGACTCCTTGAGCATCTGACCGGTGGCGCCGGGATATTTGGCGGGGCGCGCGGCTTATCCAACGAGCCGTTGCTGCGGGGGCTTGATCTGGGCCTGCTCCACCTCGAGGCACGCTTCTCGCACGAGAAGCGCATGCAGAAGATCGAATGGGTGCTGAGCCACACGCTCGACCTGTTGGGGGATAAGCGGGCGGCCATCATCCGCGATTTTGTCGAGGCTTGCCCACCTGCAAGCATCACCTGGCTCGATAATGCCCGGCAGTTTCATGCCTTCCTTCAGTCGTATTGGACGCGCGAAGCCGCAGAACCCGCCTGGCTGCCCGACGTCGCTAATTACGAGATCGCCTATGCCACCGTGCGGGCCGGCGAAAGGCGAAGCTCCTTGCAAAACTCAACGGAGGCAGTCTCCGGCGCGGTTCGACTGCATCCAAGCGCGGTTCTGCTCCGCTGCAACTACGATATTCGCTGCATCCTCGATGGAGGCGCCGATCAAGTCCCCATGCAGCGAGAGATATATCTTGCCGTGGCGATCCTGCCGGGCAGCGATGAACCTTTCGTCTCGACGTTGTCCTCTCCTATAATCGAGCTGTTGGAAATGCTCACAGAATTTGTGAATTTCACAGCCTTCGTCGATACACCCGAAGTGGCCCATCTGCTCGAGGAGCTCACCGATGGCGGCCTCATCGAGGTGGTCCCTTGAGAATTTGCATTATTGGCAAGTTCCCGCCGATCCAGGGCGGCGTCAGCGCGCGCACCTATTGGACGGCGCACGGCCTGGCGAAACGCGGCCATGAAGTACACGTGGTGACCAACGCCAAGGAAGCGCGCCCGCCGTTCCGGACCCACATGCGGCGGCAGGACTGGGTGCGCTGCCAAGCCAAATACGACTCTTCCGGCTCCGTTACGGTGCATTGGACCGACCCGGTCGACAACTCGCAATTCTACATTCCGCTCGCGAGCGCGTTCGTCTCCAAGCTCGTTGGCACCGCCGCACGCGTGCACGCCGAGCATTCCTTCGACGTGATCTACTCGCACTACCTCGAGCCCTACGGGGTTGCCGGCCATCTGATCGCCGAGATCGCCGGCGTTCCGCATGTGGTGCGGCTTGCCGGCAGTGATGCCGGACGCCTTTGGCGTCACCCGCAGCTCGAGGCACTCTATGATCACGTGCTGCGCTCGGCCGCGGTCGTGATCGCGACCGGCGTGGTCGCGGGGCGTGCGATCAAACATGGTGTCCGTGCCGAGCGCATCGTGTCGGTCGGCGGCATCGATCTGCCGGAAGACCTGTTTCGGCCAGAGGGACCGGTACTCGACCTTGCCGCGCTGCGAAGCGAGGTCGAGCTCGATGATCCGGACTTGCGCCAGGAATTCTGGGGTTCTTTTGCTGGCGATGTTCCGTATCTCGGCGTCTACGGCAAGCTCGGAGAAACCAAGGGATCATTCGCGTTGCTTGCGGCGATGCAGCGGCTGAAGCAGTCGGGGCTCAAGGTCGGGCTGGTCGCCATGGGACACGGCTGGCCGGCACTGGAGGCCAAATTCCGCGCGCGCGCCGAGGAGCTCGGTATCGCCGACCGCGTGCTGCAGATCCCCTTTCTGCCGCACTGGCGGGTGCCGGAGTTCCTGCGCTCCTGCCTTGCGGTGTGCTGTCTCGAGCAGGACTTTCCGATCATATTCCATGCGCCCGCAATCGCCCGCGAAGTGCTCACTTGCGGGAGCTGCCTCATCGGCTCAACCGAGGTCATTCGCAAGCTGCCGGACTACGAGCATTTACCCAGCGGCTACGGCTGCGTCGCGATCGAGGATGTTCAGGATGTCGATGCGCTGAGCGCCCGCTTGGCTGAAATCGTGCGCGACCCGACGCCGATCGCGTCAGTGGCCGCGCGCGGTCGCGCCTTCGCCCAAGCAACACACATGGATGCGGCCGCACCCGACCGCCTCGAGCAGGTGCTCATTGCCGCAGCGCGACGGCGTGCTCTGCCAAAGCGGTTGCGGAGCGGCGGCGAAGGAACAGTCACTGCCGAAGATCCTCGGTTTCCGATCACCCAGCTCGCGGCTTGTGAGCTTGGCGTAAGCATACAGAAAGATGGCCGTCCGATTGATCTCGCCGCGGCGCAAGCCGTGCTGGCTGCTGTGGAATCGAGGGAACGGGAGGGCCATACCGACACCGGAGCCATAGCCACCGCCATTCGGCTTGAAATTGCGATTGCGGAAGCAGAAGAATCCCGACCCGAAGATTCGGGCGGGGATGGCGATCAGCTGTTCCGCTTTCACGCCGAGCGCTGGGCGATTGCGGATGATGATCTGGGAGCTCTGATACCGGTTCGTGACCCGCAGTTGCGCATCCTCACATCCGACGTCGCCCGCCTTGTGGACCCGCAAGGCGAACCGGACCAGAAGGCCGGACCTCGCATCCGTCACATCGTGGCCTTCGCGCAAGTGGCCGGAGAGAGGCGCGAGCCCCTTTTTGTCAGCGAGGAGATCGCGCGGATCCTGGAACTTTGCGATGGCAGGAGGACCGCTGCGGAAGTTGCTGCTGAGGCCGGGCCGCGGCGTGGCCGAATAGAGCGGAGATTGCAGCAGATCGAGGGACTGTTCGTGACCGGCTTGCTGTGGCTGCGAGATAGATCGCTTCAACAGGCGGAGACGGAGCGGCAAGCCTGAAAACAACAGCCTGACCGCAGCTTTGCCTACGGTTTCACACCGCCTATTTGGCGGTCTCAGCGAGCATCCGCCGATATCGCGCCTCCCACTCACGTGAACCGATGTCTGCCTGTTGGCGCAAGTTTGGCTCATGCAGTTTCAACCCTTCGGAAGGGATCTCGAGGAACTGCAGGACGCGCCGAACCGTGCCCTCGAGATCGCGCACGACTTGCTCGTGGGTAAGCTCGAGCGGCGAGATGCCGTGCTCCTGAAAATAACTTCGCCAATTCGCATCCTCGGTCTCGCCGATGCGAACAAAGGCATCGATTGCGTCGAAGTCGAACTCAGGCTCACCCTCTCCCCCGGTATCATCGCCGATCCAGCGTGCATCGGCCTGCCATCGGCCCGTCTTCTTGGCGCGATAATGGGAGATCGCACGCGCGACTTTGTTGGTGCGCGTCAGCCAGACATACCGCAGATCGGGAAAATGAAGCCCGAGTCGCTTCGGCACCGGCCCTGTGACGGCGATTCCGGCGGTTGTCAGTGACCGATCAACCTTCGCTACGAAATTCAGGAAATGCTGCCAGTGAACCTTCGCGGCGAAAACTCCATTCGGGGTGGTCGCCGCGGCGACGACTCGATCAAAGTATGAGTCATCGTCCTTCGCGCTGCCAAGAATTCGTTGGTACTTGGGACTGAAGTGGGCGGCGCGATTGAAATATGACCGCGGCCGGCCTGCGATCCCGGTACTCATCAGAGCGTCCCCGAGCAATGTGCTGCCGGTGCGCTCTGCACAGCAGATCAAATAGCTCGATCTTGGCGCCATGTTCCTCGTCGCCTCCCGTCGTTTTGCCCGCAAGCAAAGTGCTCGCTGCGGGCCGCGCGTTGCGACGCGCCGTAACGGGGCAATACTTTTGTCCTAGTACCGAAGTCTGGCGTTTGCATCCTCCCAATTCCTTGGCGCCGGCGTGAGCCCAGCGTTTGCCAACGCTGGCAGGAGACAAAGATTTGCAGTAGTGTTGTTGGTGCGCGACACTCCTGCGTCGATCAATGAAGGTGCTCAGATGAGACGGCGAGACTTCCTCAAGTTGCTGGCCGTAGGGACGGCTTGGCCCTTCGCTGCAGCAGGTCAAGAGCGGAACATCCCGGTAATCGGGTTTCTCGGCCTCGGGACACTCGACCCCAAGAATTTAGTCCAATTTCATCGGGGATTGAACCAGTGGGGTTTCGTCGAGGGCCAAAACCTGGCCATAGAATATCAATGGGCGACGGACGGCCAGCAAATATCCGAGCTCGCGGCCAAGCTAGTTCAGCACCGCGTGGCGCTCATTGTCGCCAGTGGAGGCATGCCTTTTGCGAAGGCCGCCAAGGAAGCCACTAGCACCATTCCCATCCTTTTCAGCGCTGTCGGCATCGACCCGGTTGAAGACGGCGTGGTGGCCAGCTTGAGCCATCCGGGCGGCAACGTCACCGGCTTGAGCCTCTTGACCGCAGAACTGTTATCGAAGCGCCTCGAGCTGTTGCAGAAGTTGGTGCCAGCGGCCTCGAAAATCGCCTACTTGATGAATGATGACAGTACGGGACTCGGCTCGAATGGAGCGAAACAACAAGACGAGGAAAAGCAAATTGCGGGCGAGCTTGGGCTTCGCATCTATTATGCTCGGAATGAGAGCGAAATCGATACTGCCTTCGCCGCGATGGCCAAGGACCAGACCCAAGCTCTGCTGGTGGCATCCGATCCCGTCTTCGGCCATCGGCATACGCAAATTTCCGCTCTCTCGGAGCACTATCATCTGCCGACGGGCTACACGCGACGCGAATATGTCGACGCTGGCGGTCTCATGAGCTATGGCCCGAGCTTTACCGAAGCCTGGCGGCAGATCGGCGAATATGCGGGCCGCCTACTCAAAGGTGCGCGCCCCCAGGACTTGCCGGTGCAGCTGGAAAACAAGTACGAGCTTGTGGTCAATATGAGGACCGCCAAGACGCTTGGGCTAACGGTCCCGCCATTGCTGCACGCGATCGCTGACGAGGTCATCGAGTGAGCCATCGCTTCATGAAGTATTGGTGAATGAGCCGCCACGCTCCCTTTCACAAGGTATCCGCCGCTGCCACGGTTCTCCCCACTTTGCGCAGTCGGCTCTTTCGCAAATATGTGACGTTGTTTGTTGTCGCGGTCGGCGCGGCGCTGCTCGCGAGCGGGATGGTGGAAGTCTGGTCTTCCTACCGAGACCACACCGCTTGGCTCATTCGCATTCAACAAGCACAAGCGCAGATTGCCGCTGCCAAGATCGGACAATTCATCGCGCAGATCGAGGCCCAACTTGGCTGGACGACCCAGATCTATTGGACCGAGCAGTCGCCGGAGGACCGGCAGGCGGACGCCCTGCGAGTATTGCGTCTGGTGCCCGCCGTCATGGAGCTCGCTCGCATCGACCCAACAGGACATGAGCAGCTGCGGGTCTCACGTCTCGCCGCGACGGTGGTCGGTAGCAATTTCGACTTCTCGCAAGATCCGACGTTCGTGGAGGCGATGGGGAGCGGCGTCTATTACGGCCCGGTGTATTTCCGCGACTCGACCGAACCCTACATGACGCTGGGGGTCGGGCGACGCGGCGCCGGCGCGACGGTCGCCGAGATCAGTCTCAAATACATCTGGGACGTGGTATCCGGCATCAAGGTTGGCGAGAGCGGCGCAGCTTACGTGGTCGATGCCAAAGGCAAGCTGATCGCCCATCCCGATCTTAGCCTGGTGCTGCGCAACACGGACCTGTCTGGTCTCGCTCAGGTCCAAGCGGCACGCGCGCCGGCGACGAACGAGCCACCATATTGGGCCGACGACCTATCAGGGCGCAAGGTGCTCACCGCCAATGCCGCGATCGCACCGCTGCACTGGCTCGTCTTCGTCGAGCTACCTGTCGACGAAGCCTATGCTCCGCTCTACGCGTCTCTGGCCACGCGCGGGGCGCTGCTCCTCGGCGGCCTGGGGCTCGCCGTGATGTTGAGCCTTACGCTCGCCCGCAGAATGGTGCAGCCGATCCACGCGCTGCAGGCCGGCGCTGCGCGAATCGGTGCCGGCGGACTTGATCACCGCATCGACATCACAACCGGCGATGAGCTGCAGGCGCTGGGAGATCAGTTCAACGGCATGGCCGCCCAGCTGCAGGACTCCTACGCCACCCTGGAAGGCAAGGTGGTCGAACGCACCCGGCAGCTCGAGCTTGCCAACCTCGCCAAGACGCGTTTCCTCGCAGCAGCCAGCCACGATTTGCGGCAGCCGCTGCACGCGCTCGGCCTGCTCATAGCCCAGATCGATGCCGAGGCTGATCCCGCCGAGCGCCGGAGGATCGTCGCCCTCATCGGCACGGCGATCGCCGCCATGAATCAGCTGTTCAATGCGCTGCTCGACATTTCCAAGCTCGACGCCGGCGCAGTCGAGCCGAGCTTGACCAATTTTCCCATCGAGCCGCTGTTGCGCCGGATCGAGAACGTGCTGACGGCCGAAGCGGCCGAGAAATCGTTGCACCTGCGCATCGTGCCCAGCACGGCATGGGTGCGCAGCGATCGGGTTCTGCTCGAGCGCATCTTGTTGAACCTGATTGCCAACGCCGTGCGCTACACCAAAAGCGGCGGCGTGCTGGTCGGCTGCCGGCGCCGCGGCAATGCACTGCGCATTGAGGTTTGGGATACCGGTATCGGCATTCCGGACGATCAGCGGCAGAATATCTTCCGCGAATTCTATCAGGTCGCCGGCTCCCGCGCCGCCGGGCCAGGCCTCGGGCTCGGGCTCGCCATCGTGGACCGCTTGTGCCGGCTGCTCGATCATCCGATCGAGCTCGCCTCGACGCCGGGCAGAGGATCGCGCTTCTCGGTAACGGCGCCGATCGCAGCCGCACAGATCGAGCCGGTCGAAAGCGACCGACCATTGCGCTCTGCGCTGCAACCCTTCGCCGGAAAGCGCGTCATCGTCATCGACGATGACCGGCTGGTGGTGGACAGCATGAGCGGGTTGCTGCGCAGCTGGGGCTGCGAAGTTTCCACTGCATCGTCTTCGACCGCCGCACTCAACGCCCTTGATCAGGCGAAGCGAAAACCGGATCTGATCATCTCGGACTACCATCTGGTCGATGGTGAGACCGGCATCGCGGTAATCGAGCGTTTGCGGCGCGCCGGCAACGTGTCGATCCCGGCCCTGCTCATCACCGGCGACGTCTCCGTTGAGCGCAAGCAGCAGGCCGCAGCCGGCGGCTATGAACTTTTGTTGAAGCCGGTTCCACCGATGACCTTACGGGCGGCGCTCCAGGCAATCTTCATGCAAGCGAGCCCGATTGCGGTACCGAAAGATGATAGAACATCGTTGGAAGCGCTTTAGCGGCATTCCCAATGCCCGCGCGCTGCTTCCTTCGGTGGCGGCATCCCGGCCCCAGCACCGATTCTTCTTTGCGCCTCAGTCCTCGGCCTTCAGCTGCCAGCCCATCGAGCTGGCTGCGATCACCGCCTCAGTGCGGTTGCTCACCTTCAGCGCCTTCAGGATTGCGGTGACGTGGTTCTTCACCGTCGGCTCGGCCAGATCCAGGGTCCGACAGATCGCCTTGTTGCTCTTGCCGCGCATGATCAGCGCAAGCACATCGACCTGGCGTGCCGTCAAGCCGAGATCGGCAGGCGACGTCGCCGGCCCTTCAGGCCGACGAGCCGGGACGTCTCCCGGACCGGCCCCAACCGGCGTCACTGCATGCGAAAAGATTTCCGGGGGAATATAGACGCCGCCGGAAATGATCAGCCGCAAGGCGTTCAACATGACGTCACGCTCGCCGGATTTGGGCAGAAACCCGACCGCGCCCAAGTCGTCGAGCGCCCTTACGACGCTGCCCCGGTCACAACTCGCCGAGAGAATGGCAACCGGTATCTTGGGATGGTGCGTACGCAGGTCGGCAAGGGCCGCAAAGCCATCGCTGTCGGGCAGGCCGAGATCGAGCAGGACAAGAGAGAAATCCTGATGCTGCTCAAGCAGCCTAGTGGCTTCCGCCCATCGGGACGCCTCGTGGACGGCCGCCGCGGGGTCGAGCTCTCTCAACACGCCGCGAACCGCCTCTCTGATCAGAGCATGGTCGTCCACCAGGAGAAATTTCATTGGAAAATCGAAACCCGCCGGCCATGCATCGCCGCTGGACGAAGGCATCGTCGCCGGCCAAGCCAATACCTTCGTACGAGGATCAAAGTACCACGTGAATGCCTGACAGGAAACTCGCTTGTGAGGTGGCGGACACACTGGCGTGGTCGCCACCGCCTTCGCCGCGCCCTGCGAGGCACATCTGCGTGATGGACGCTGTCCTGCGCTAATACGGTATTTGATGACAGCATTTGGCCGCTGCATCGCGGATGAGTCAGATCCGACAGCCGGACGCAATCGAACAAATCGCCGCCCGCGGAGTGATCCCAAGACCAAAGTACCGAGCGGAACTTCGGCGGTAACCACGAAAAAGCCCCGTATTATGCGGGTTTTCTGCCGCGCTGCGGCTTGCTGATCCTTTCAATGCAAGACATCCGGCTGATTTACCTCAAGCCCTGGCTCAGAGATTGTCCTACTCGCGCGGGCCTTCAACAACACGCGCGGCGGACAACGCCAAGCGTCCGCGCCGGAGAGTCGGGAGACGAGTGGAGATGCGTCATGGACACCGCCGCCTGCGAGCTCGCACGAATATCGGGGACCGGCGCTTCGGCCCGGCAAAAGTTGGACAAGACGCTGCTTGAGCAGATCGCCGCCGGTGATCGGCTCGCGATGCAGGTACTCTTCCAGCGACACAATGTGCGCGTCTACCGCTTCGTGCTGCGGCTCGTCGGCAACCCGGCCATCGCGGAAGAAATCGTTGGCGATGTCTTTCTCAATGTGTGGCAGCACGCCGCGAGCTTCCAATCTCGCTGCGAGGTGACCACTTGGCTTCTGACCATCGCCCGGCACAAGGCGATCTCACTGCTGCGCCGGCATTCCGAGGCGCAACTGACCGATGCTATTGCGGACATAGCGCACGACCCGGGCCCCAACCCGGAAACCATCATGGAGCAGGAGGATCGCCGCAAGCTCATGCGCGGGTTCCTGGCGCAGCTCTCGCCCCTGCATCGTGAGGTCCTCGACCTCGTCTACTATCATGAGAAGTCGATCGAGGAGGTCGCGCAGATCGTCGAAGCGCCGGTCGGAACCGTCAAGACGCGGATGTTCTATGCGCGCAATCACCTCGCCAAGCTGATCCGAGCCGCCGGCGGAATTTAAAGCTTCTGCCTTTCAAGCATTACCTGCTGCAGCGTTCCGGCCGAAGCGGATCAAAGAAAACTGTCCGAATGGCGGCAAGGCACGGCGCTCGATGAGGCGTACGCAGCCGTTGCGTTCGGCCCATTGGGTGAGCCGCGACCACTTGAATTCCGGGCGCCAGCCGAGCCGCCGCGCCAAGGGCGCGAACCAGTGCTCGAGCTCTCGTTGCAGGCCGGCCTCGGCGCCCAGATGATTGACCAGAATGATCTCACCTCCTGGCCTGATGACACGCACGAATTCATCCAGCGTCGCTTCCGGATCCGGCACGGTGGTGATGACGAACTGCGCCACCACGACATCGAAGAAGGCCTCGCGAAAGCCGAGCCGACGCGCGTCCATCACCGCCAGCGTGTCGATGTGGGAGAGCTTCTCGCGGGCGATCCGCGCTTGAGCCTTGCGCAGCATCGCCTCCGAATAATCCACGCCGACGATGCGATTGCGAGCCGAATAATCGGAGAGCGAGATGCCGGTGCCGACACCGACATCGAGGATGCGTCCGCCGATCCGCTCGGCCGCAGCGATCGAAGCGCGGCGACCAGCATCAAAGATCGCGCCGAAGACGAGATCATAGACAGGCGCCCAGCCCGCGTAGGCCTTGGCGATCGTCTCACTATCGAGCTCCCCGGTCATGTCGCCCCCTTCCCTCCCGGACTGAAGGGCTCACCCGCGCGCTGCTGCGCGTCCTCCCACCGCTTCCGGCGCTGGGGTTCTGCTGCTCGCCCCTGCACTGTGGATGATGCCGCCACCGAGCACACGTGCCTGGCCGGCCGGCGCGTCATAGAACACGCAAGCCTGCCCGGGCGATACGCCGTCTTCACCGGCAACCAGGTCCACTTCGACGCCGCGTTCGGAAAGCCGAAGCCAGGCCGGCTGCGGCGGCCTCGTCGAGCGCACGCGCACGAAAACCTCGCGCCGGTCGTTCCCTGCCGTCTCACCCGCATGTGCATCCTCGGCGAGCGCCTCTGCGAGCGTCCCGTCCCCGAGCCAATTGACGTCGCGCAGGCGGATCGAGCTGATGCGCAGCGCCTCGCGCGGACCGACGATGACGCGGCGTGTCGGCGCATCGAGCCGCACGACGTACAACGGATGTCCGGTCGCGATCTTCAGACCGCGCCGCTGCCCGACGGTGAAGTGGATGATGCCGTCATGCCGGCCGAGCACATTGCCCAGCGTGTCGACGATGTCGCCGGGCTCGGCCGCTCCGGGCCGCAGGCGCTCGATCACCTGGGCGTAGCGACCGGAGGGGACGAAGCAGATGTCCTGACTGTCATGCTTGTCGGCGACCGGCAGCGCGAAGCGGCGTGCCAGCTCCCTGGTTTCGGCCTTGCTGCGCTCGCCCAACGGAAACCGCAGCGGCTCGAGCTGCTCCGCAGTGGTCGCAAACAAGAAATAGCTTTGATCGCGTTCGCTGTCGCGCGCACGAAATAGACCGCGGCCTCCGCCTGGCAGCTGCCGCGACGCGACATAATGGCCGGTCGCCAGCACCTTGGCGCCGAGAGAGCGCGCGGTGCGCAGGAGGTCGCGGAACTTGATCGATTGATTGCATTCCACGCACGGCACGGGGGTCTCGCCCGCCATATAGCTGTCGGCGAAACGGTCGATGACCGTCTCCTTGAAGCGGCTCTCATAGTCCAGCACGTAGTGGGGAATGCCAATCCGCTCTGCAACTGCGCGCGCGTCGTGAATGTCCTGCCCGGCGCAACAGGCGCCCTTGCGGTGGGTGGCGGCGCCATGGTCGTAAAGCTGCAGGGTCACGCCGACCACGTCGTAGCCTTCATCCTTCAAGAGCGCGGCCGTGACCGACGAGTCCACCCCGCCCGACATGGCCACCACCACGCGGGTATCTTGCGGCCGCCCTTCGAGATCGAGACTGTTCAAGCCGGGGCTGTTCAGCATCGTGGTGGCGGCCTCTCGCCGCGCTCCTTAACCGAAGCTCAAGTCGATGTTCTTCTGTCGCCCCCAATATAGGGGCTCATCCGTGCCGTTGCCGCGACCACAGCAGCCGGGTCGGCAGTTCTTGCCGCCGGCCAGCAGGTCGTGCCGCGTCGGGCGCTCCTAGCACGCCCCTCGGACGCGGCCAAGTCTTTGGATTACAACGATTTCCCAACCGATCGCGAATGGCCCGCTGATTGCAGGCCGAGAATCCGTCGGATCGATTGCCTTAAGAGGTGGCTCGTGTCGAGTGCCGTGCCCGAAACAAGTGCCGTTCGTCAGGCCCCTCTCGGCCAAGTGTCGCGCAATAACCCCGCCGGCGCCGATTCTTCAGATCAGACGAGCCCTTTTGCGGCGCTCTTGGAGGCGACCGACGCCGGCACACAGCTCCCGCTGGCGCTGCTCGCGCAATCTGCGCCCGGGCTTGCGAGCCCGAAGCCTTCGCTGCGGCCGCACGACAATGTCCAACTATCGCCTGCCGCCGGGACGGCCGCGGCTCCAAGCTCGAGCAGCAAGAATGCCGCGAACGGCCCGGATGCTCCCCAGTCGCCGCAAAGCGGGACCCAGACCAGCGCGGCGCCAACACCAGCGCCGGTCGACGCGAGCTCCAACAGTGACGATGATAGCGACCAGACAAACGATGCCGGCGCGAGCACGGATCCGACGCCTGCCATCCCGGTCGCAGATGCGCTCGCAGCCAGCAGCACGGCGAGCGCCGACGTGGCGGGGAGCACCACCGCGGCAATTCCCGACACCCGCACCGACAAGCCGAAAGGAGACCCTAAAGGTAATCAGGGCGCGAGCCCGCCCGTCGATCCATCCGCCAGCCTGTCCGTGTTGACAACTCAGCCACCCGCAATTCCCCTCAGCGCGCCCTCCCTTCCCAACACGCCACCCGGTGCCCCGAGCGGGACCGATGCCGATGGCGGGACCGCGGCGGCGGAGGAGGTCGGAGCTGCGGGGGATGGCTCACAAGCGCCCGCCCCAACCGGCAAGGCTGACGGGCGGCCGGCACCCCAAGACGGAACTGCACCGCCGGCCAATGCTGCCCCGCCTTCGTCGGCCAACCCGCAATCTGAGCCTAACCTGATTGCGGCCGAGGCGAGCCAACAGGCTGGCGCGGCGCAGGCAGCCCAAAGCAATCAAGCGAGTGCAGGCAATGCAGGCAATGTCGCCAGCGCCGACGAGGAAGCCGCCAGTGAGGCCGCAAGCGCTCGCGCGCGTGAGCGCACCGCGAATAGCCAGGCGACCGACCAGCCAGACGCGTCGCAAAGCGGACCGAGTGTCGACCCGAACGCCGGCTCGACCGGTGCGAGCGCCAGTGCGGGCTCGAATGCCGCGCCAAGCCTCGATGCGAGTGGGAGCCCAACTAGCGATTCCGGCGGCACCAAGCCAGCGCCAACCAGCAGGATCGAAGACGCGGCCCGCGCGGCGCTCGATTCGACGCCGCAGGCGTCGCCCTTTGCGGCTGCCGGTTCGGCACATCCGGGCAACCTGCAAGCCGGCAGCAGCCAGGCCGCAACCGCGATGGGTAGCATCGGCAGCGCGGTTGTCCCCGCGATCCTGACCACCGCGGCCGCCCCTGCGGCTGCGCCAGCCGGCACGCCAACGCCTCCGGCCGTTCCGATCAGCGGGCTTGCGGTCGAGATTGCGGCTTCAGCGCAAGCCGGCAAGAACCAGTTCGACATCAGGTTGGATCCGCCCGAGCTCGGCCGCATCCAGGTGCAGCTGAGCGTCGATCACGATGGCAAGGTGACATCGCGCCTCGTCGTCGATCGCCCCGAGACGCTCGACCTTTTGCAGCGCGATGCGTCCGATTTGCAGCGTTCGCTCCAGCAGTCGGGACTGCAGACGTCAGACAATGGCTTGCAGTTCAGCCTGCGCGATCAGGGGGGCTTCGCCGGGCAGAATCCCTATTCCAACAATGGCTCTTCAGGCAGCGCCCGAATCATCATCCCGGATTCGCAAGCGCCCTCGGTCGATGCCGGCGCGTCCACCTATAGCCGCGCGCTCGGGGCGAGCGGCGGGATCGACATCCGCGTGTGAGGGATTCGCCGCGTGGGACATGCGCCGCCCGAGGCCGACGGCATCGCCGCACCTCCGCCCGGAACCCCGCGGGAGGCGCCACATTTCCCAATTGATAAGATAGGCTTAGGCAAATTTTAAGCCGCCGCGTGTAATTTTCGCTCTCGAGTTGGTCAGTCGAGTGCGTGAGTTTATTCAAATGACTGAGCCCCTTCGAGCAAGGGCGAAATACGTGATCGGACCGGACGGCAGCCCGTTGACGATCGCTGATCTTCCGGCACCAGGGACCAAGCGCTGGGTCATCCGTCGCAAGGCCGAGGTGGTGGCCGCCGTGCGCGGCGGGCTGCTCTCGCTTGAGGAAGCCTGCAGCCGCTACACGCTGACCGTCGAGGAATTCCTTTCCTGGCAATATTCCATCGACCAGCACGGGCTTGCCGGCCTGCGTACGACCCGCATCCAGCAGTATCGCCAATAGCATCTGGCCGCGAGTCGGCCAGCAACAGACCGCCAATCGCCTCGCCGCTCGCGGCGAGGTTGTTGCGTTTGGGGGCGACATATCACGCCGGCCGGGCCATTTCCCGTGCGCGGCATGGCTCACGAGCACCAATCTTAACGGCCATTAACCGGCCAGTAACCTTGTACTGGGCAAAACTTGCCGGGTCGAAGGCTAGGTCGGTTCGCCGTGCAGGGATTGCTCGACTTCCTCAAATCGCTCGGGGCGGCGCGCCTCGCCGCCATGTGCGCCGTCACGGTGGCGCTGGTCGGTTTCTTCGGCTTTCTGATCGTGCGGGTGACCGCCCCACAGATGACCCCGCTGTTCACCGATCTGTCGATCGAGGACTCTAGCGCCATCGTCACGGAGCTCGAGCGGCAGGGTATCACCTACGAGCTGCGCGACGACGGCGCCATCATCCTGGCACCGAAGGACCGGGTGCCGCGGCTGCGCATGTCGCTGGCGGAAAGCGGGCTGCCAAAAGGCGGCGGCGTGGGCTACGAGATCTTCGACAAGTCCGACGCGCTCGGCGCCACCAGCTTCGTGCAGAACATCAATCATCTGCGGGCGCTCGAGGGCGAGCTCGCCCGCACCATCTCCTCGCTCGACCGGGTGCAGGCCGCCCGCGTGCATCTGGTGCTCCCTGAACGGCCGCTGTTTGCGCGCGAGGCCCCGGAGGCGTCAGCATCGATCGTGTTGAAGGTGCGCGGCAAGCTCGAGCCGCAACAAGTCAATGCCATCCGCCATCTCACCGCCTCGGCGGTCGCCGGCCTCAAGCCGGAGCGGGTGTCGATCGTGGATGAGACCGGGCGTCTGCTCGCCGATGGCGCGCGCGGCGACGACGATTCGGTCGCGACCGCCGACGAGCGTCGCGTCGCCTACGAGCAGCGCCTGCGCGATCAGGTCGAGAATATCGTCTCCTCGGTGGTGGGACCCGGACACGCGCGGGTCCAGCTCACCGCCGATTTCGATATGAGCAAGGTCACACAGACTTCGGAGAAGTTCGATCCGGACGGACGCGTGCTGCGCTCGAGCCAGACGCGCGAGGAAACCAGCGATTCGGCCGAGGCAAAGCAAGGCCAGGTGACGGTCGCCAATGCGCTGCCCAACGCCCCGCCGCCGGAAGCTCCCGCCGGCACCCGCGACCAGAGCAAGAAGACCGAGGAGGTCGTCAACTACGAGATTTCCCGCTCGACGCGGACCGAGGTGGCCGAAGGCGGACGCTTGAGCCGCGTATCGGTGGCGGTGCTGGTCGACGGCAACTACACCAAGAATGCCCAGGGCGAAACCGTCTACCAACCGCGCGACAAGGATGAGATCGACCACATCGCTGCTCTGGTGCGCTCCGCGATCGGCTTCGACCAGAAGCGCGGCGACCAGGTCGAGGTGGTCAACCTGCGATTCGCCGACACCACGTCCACCGCCCTACCCGAGCCGACCGGCCTGATGGCGCTGCTGCAATTCAGCAAGGACGACATCATGCATTGGGCGGAAGAGCTCGTGATGCTGCTGCTCGGCGTCGTCGTGCTGATGATGGTGGTCCGCCCGCTGGTCAACCGCATTATCACCCCGGACCAGGGCGCCCGCGCCGGCGCCGCCGCCGCGCTGGCGGGCGCAAACGCCCAGGCGATCGCCGCCGATTCGGTTGAAGAGATCAAGGCCATGCCCAGTGCCACCGCCAAGATGATCGACGTGGCGCAGGTGCAAGGCCAGGTCCATGCTCAATCGGTGCAGAAGGTCGGCGAGCTCGCCGATAAGAATCCGACCGAGGCCGTCTCCATCATTCGTAGCTGGCTGCACGAAGGCGCGTGATCAGGCACCATGGCTCGTCTCGACAAGAACCATATCGCCAAGCAGCAAAACGACATCACGAGCGTCATCTCGGCGCTCGCGAGCCGCCAAGGCGACCACACGCAGCGCCGCCGCCTGACCGGCCCGGAACGCGCGGCCGTCCTGATGCTCGCGCTCGGACAACAATACGGAGCCAATATCTGGAATCAGCTGGACGACGACGAGCTGCGCGAGATCTCGATCGTCATGTCGACGCTCGGTACCATCGATGCCGAAGCGGTCGAGGACCTGCTGCTCGAATTCGTTTCGCGCATGTCCGCCTCGGGCGCGCTGATGGGCAACTACGACGCGACCGAGCGCCTGCTGCAGCAATATCTGCCGCCCGATCGCGTCTCCACCATCATGGAAGAAATCCGCGGCCCGGCCGGCCGCAACATGTGGGAAAAGCTCTCCAATGTCCAGGAGGGCGTGCTCGCCAATTACCTCAAGAACGAATACCCGCAGACCATCGCGGTGGTGCTGTCGAAGCTGCGCCCCGAGCATGCGGCGCGCGTGCTCGCCATTCTGCCCGAGGATCTCGCACTCGATGTCATCAACCGAATGCTCAGGATGGAGGCGGTGCAGAAGGAGGTGATCGAGCGGGTCGAGCAGACGCTGCGCACGGAATTCATGTCCAACCTGTCGCAGACGCGGCGCCGCGACGCCCACGAGGTCATGGCCGAAATCTTCAACAGCTTCGATCGGCAGACCGAAACGCGCTTCATGACCTCGCTCGAGGACGGCAACCGCGAAAGCGCCGAACGCATCAAGGCGCTGATGTTCACCTTCGACGACCTGATCCGTCTCGACACCGGCTCGGCGCAGACGCTGATGCGCCATATCGACAAGGACAAGCTCGCGGTGGCGCTCAAGGGCGCCGGCGAGCCGGTGCGCGAATTCTTCATGTCCAACATGTCGACCCGCGCCGCCAAGATGCTGGTCGACGACATGCAGGCTCTGGGCCCGGTGCGGCTGCGCGAGGTGGATGAAGCCCAGTCGCAGCTCGTCAACCTGGCCAAGGACCTCGCCGCCAAGGGCGAGATCATGATCTCGAAGGGCCGCAACGACGAGGAGCTGATCTATTGAGCGCGCCCATCCGCTATCGCCCGTGTCAGGGCCGGGCACGTCCCGGCCACCCAGGCCTTGCTTTCTTGACTAGATGCCAAAAGGCGTGGATGCCCGCGAATATCAGGGCGTTCACGGCCGCCTTCGACGGGCTTTGCGCGGGCATGGCCACGAAGATTAGGGCGGCGATCAGCGCAGGAGATGCGTGATGGCTGCTCCCGCCAAATTCCTGTTCGACCAGGATTTCGCCCCCAATGCCGAGGTGAAGCCGACGGTCGCGCTCGCCGCCCACGAAGCCAAGCTGAAGGAAGCGGAAACGGCCGGTTATCGGCGCGGCTATGCGGCCGCCAAGGCGGAGATCATCGCCGAAGCCGAGCAGCGCTCGGCGGCGGCGCTGCAGCGCGTTGCCGGCAAGCTCGAGGAGGTGGCGCGCGGCTTGTCCGGGGTCGAGGCGCGACTGGAAACCGAAGCGGTCGATGTCGCAGTCGCGGTCGCCAAGAAGCTCGCCGCGGCCTTGATCCAGCGTGAGCCGCTGGCCGAGATCGCGGCCCTGGCAACGGACTGCTTCCGCAATCTCGTCGCCGCACCGCACGTCGTCGTCCGCGTGAGCGAGGCCCAGCAGGCAACCGTCGCCAAGCCGATCGAGGACCTGGTGCGTGCCCGCGGCCTCAACGCTCACCTGGTCGTGCTCGCCGAGCCCGGGATCCAGATCGGCGACTGCCGCATCGAATGGGCGGATGGCGGCGTCAATCGCGATCGGGCCGCCATCGAAGCTACCATCGACGAGGCCGTGTCGCGCTATGTGAAGGCGCGGCTGGCGACAGCGGCGCCGTGAGCCGCACGTTCCGAAAAACCGGGTACTGGTTTCCGATCAGACAATGCGTCAGCGTTTGGTGAAAGTCAGGAGACAGAATCAATGAGCGATACCGACGGTCAAGTGCCGCTGCCCGACCTGGAAGGAAGCAATGGGGCAATGCCCCGGACCGACGACATGTCGGTTGCCGCAATGGACTCTGAGCCGACCAGCCGCAGCGCCGCCGATCTCGAAGCCGTATTTGACGTCCCGGTGAAAGTATCCGCGGTGCTTGGGCGCGCCCGCATGGAAGTGGGGGATTTGCTCAAGCTCGGACCGGGCGCGGTGCTGGAGCTCGATCGCAAGGTCGGCGAGGCCATCGATATCTATGTCAACGACCGCTTGGTTGCGCGCGGCGAAGTCGTCCTGGTTGAGGACAAGCTCGGCGTGACCATGACGGAAATCATCAAGGCGGAGCGGAACTAGCCCATGTTCCGCTCGAGGCGAGCCACCGTCGTCACCCGCGGGCTTGACCCGCGGGTCCATGTTTTTCGCAAGGAGATGGATTGCCGGGTCAAGCCCGGCAATGACGCGGCGCGGGGACAAGAAAGGACTTGAACGATGCGGCTCCTGATCGTCGGAACTCTCAAAGGCCAGCTCACCACGGCGACCAAGCTCGCGATGAGCAAGGGCGCGACCGTCACCCATGCGGATTCGATAGATCAGGCGCTGGCCGTGCTGCGCTCCGGCCGCGGCGCCGACCTGATCATGGCCGACGTCGGGCTCGACATTCGCGATCTGGTGCACCGGCTGGAGGCCGAGCACATCCATGTGCCCATCGTCGCCTGCGGCACCAGCAACGATGCGCGCGCGGCGGTGGCGGCGATCCACGCCGGCGCCAAGGAATACATCCCGCTGCCGCCGGACCCGGAGCTGATCGCCGCCGTGCTCGCCGCCGTCAGCAACGATTCGCGCGAGCTCATCTACCGTGACGAGCTGATGGCGCATGTGGTGAAGCTCGCGCAGCAGATCGCGCCCTCGGACGCCTCGGTGCTGATCACCGGCGAGTCCGGCACCGGCAAGGAGGTGGTCGCCCGCTACGTGCACGGCCGCTCCAATCGCGCCCGCGCTCCTTTCGTTCCCGTGAACTGCGCCGCCATCCCCGAGCACCTGCTCGAGTCCGAACTGTTCGGTCACGAGAAGGGCGCCTTCACGGGTGCGGTCGCGCGGCGGGTCGGCAAGTTCGAAGAAGCCTCGGGTGGCACGCTCCTGCTCGATGAAATCTCCGAGATGGATGCGCGCCTGCAGGCGAAGCTCCTGCGCGCCATCCAGGAGCGCGTGATCGACCGCGTCGGCGGCACCAAGCCGGTGCCGGTCGACATCCGCATCATCGCCACCTCCAACCGCAACCTGGTCGAGGCCGTGCGCGAGGGGAAGTTCCGCGAGGATTTGCTGTTCCGCCTCAATGTGGTGAACCTGAAGATCCCGCCGCTGCGCGAGCGTCCGGCCGACGTGATCGAGCTCGCGCAGCACTTCATCAAGAAATATTCCGACGCCAATGGGCTCAGCGCGCGCCCGCTCTCCGCAGAGGCGCGCCGCACCCTGGTGCTCAACCGCTGGCCGGGCAATGTGCGGGAGCTCGAGAACACGATCCACCGCGCGGTGCTGCTCACAACCGGAGACGAGATCGGCACCGATGCGATCCTCACGCCTGACGGCGTAAGACTGGATCAAGCCAAGAGCCTCCCCGCCGTCGCGCACGCCACCATGGCGGCGGAGGCGGTGACGCGAGCGCTGGTCGGCCGCACGGTTGCGGATGTGGAGCGCGATCTCATCCTCGAGACGCTCAAGCATTGCCTGGGCAACCGCACCCACGCCGCCAACATTCTGGGCATCTCGATCCGCACGCTGCGCAACAAGCTCAACGAATATTCCGACGATGGCGTGCCAATCCCGCCGCCCGGCGGAGCCGAGGTGCGCGGGGTCGCATAGAACTTTTCAATTTGCGTTGACTTCCTCCGTGGTCATACCCGGCCTTGTGCGGTCAAGCCCGGCAATGACTCCTGTGGGACCAGCGCGACAAAATGCTGTAAGCTTCGCGCCGCATGCCTGGCTCGGAAACCGCCCTAATCGTCGGCGCCGGCAGCGGGCTCTCCGCCTCGCTCGCCCGCGCCCTGGCGCGCGACGGAATCACGGTAGCGCTCGCCGCCCGCTCCCCCTCCGATCTCGCCGCGCTCGTAACCGAGACCGGCGCGCGCAGCTTCGCGTGCGACGCGAGCAGACAAGCCGATGTCGAAAAGCTGTTCACGGACCTCGATGCTGTCTTCGGCGCGCCCGACATCGTGATCTACAATGCGAGCGCGCGCTCACGCGGCCCTTTTGTCGAGCTTGATCCGGCTGAGGTCGAGAAGGCGCTGGCAGTCTCCGCCTTCGGCGGCTTCCTGGTGGCGCAGCAAGCGGCACGGCGCATGCTGAAGAAGGGCGGTGGTACAATCTTGTTCACGGGAGCGTCCGCAAGCGTCAAGGGCTATGCCCAATCGGCACCATTCGCCATGGGCAAGTTCGCCTTGCGCGGGCTCGCGCAAAGCATGGCGCGCGAGCTCTCACCACAAGGCATCCATGTGGCGCATGTGGTGATCGACGGCGGCATCAGGAGCGCGCGTCGTCCCGAGAGTGCCGGCGCCCCCGACAGCCTGCTCGACCCCGATGCAATCGCCGCAAGCTACTTGCACTTGATCCGCCAGCCGCGCAGCGCATGGACCTGGGAAATCGAGCTTCGGCCCTGGGTGGAGAAGTTTTGACGCAGCGTAGTCCTGGTTCCGGGCGCAGTTCAGCGCCGGCCGCTGCTTCGCGGCTTTCCGGTATCCAGCCTCGCTTCCGCGAGGACAGGCTTTTCGGAATCAGGCGCTGAGTGCTAATTGTCAACTCAGTCGGGGACACTCAGTCGGGGACCTGGGCGATACGTCCATGGAGGGTGATGCCAGCCGCAGCCAGCTCGTGGCCGCCCTCGCCCGAGTCGCTGGCGGGGACCGTGCGGCGCTTCAGATCGTCTATCGGGATACTTCGGCGAAGCTATTTGGCGTCTGCCTCCGTATATTGAACGACAAGAACGAGGCGGAAGAGGTGCTGCAGGAGGTTTACCTCACAGTGTGGCGCAAGGCTTCGAGCTTCGACCCGGCGCGGGCGAGCCCGATCACCTGGCTGGTCGCTATTGCGCGCAACCGTTCGATCGACCGCCTGCGCGCCGCCCTCGGCGGCCGCCGCATGGAGCCGATCGAGGCGGCCGCGGAGGTGGGCGATCCTTCGCCCGCCGCCGTCGACCTTGTCGAAGCCGCACAGGAGTCAACCCGGCTCGATCTCTGCCTGGAGCAGCTCGAGGCGCGGCAAGCGATGGCCATCCGCTCGGCATTCCTGGACGGCAATACTTACGAAGAGCTCGCGCTGCGCATGCGGGTCCCGCTCGGCACCATGAAAAGCTGGATCAGGCGCGGCCTGATGAAGCTCAGGGATTGCCTGGAACGATGACCGACGACCGCAACAAATTGCAGTCGGAAGGCGAGAAGCTCGCCGCGGCCGAGTATGTGCTCGGCGTGCTGGGCGCGGTCGAGCGACGCCAAGTGGAGCGGCGCCTCGTGCACGACCAGGCCTTCGCCGCGGAGGTCTCGTTCTGGGAGGAGCGCCTGGGCCCATTGGCGGATGCGGTCGCATCGGTTGCGCCGCCCGACCGCACCTGGCGCCGCATCGCCCGGGCGCTGCGCCTGCCCGCGGGCGCCCGCCCGCGCGAGAACCTGTGGCGGAGCCTCCCGTTCTGGCGCAGCTTCGCGATCGGATCGGCGGCGCTTGCCGCCTTGAGCATCGGCGCCTTGACGTTCATCGAGATTTCGCCGCCGCACGCAACCCTGATGGCGACGCTGGCTGTGAGCAGCGGACAACCGGGCTTTGTCGCGTCGGTCGCTCCCGGCGGCACCAGCATGCTGATCATGCCGGCCGCGCTGCTCGCCCCCGATCAGCGGGCGATGGAGCTATGGCTGATCCCGGCCGGCGACAAGCCGCACTCGCTGGGGCTGATCGCGCCGGGCCGACCGGTGCGCGTCGAGGTGCCGCGCGACCTCGCCGGACGTGTCACCGCGGACGCAGCGCTCGCTGTCTCGATGGAGCCGCCCGGCGGGTCGCCGACCGGGCAGCCCACTGGTCCGGTCATCGCCAGCGGCAAGCTTGTGAGCTTGTGACCGGAACCGGCTGCCGAAGAGGGCTCCCGCAGGCGGGCTGCACTGGGCTGCGTCCCTCTGTGGTGCTACAAATAAGGCCCAGCTGGTTCGCATGGACCAGGTTTGGCTGCGGCTGAGGAAAGTTGCACCGTCAATGCAGTCAATCACGGGATTGTCGACTGCGCGACTAGTGCCGCCGATTTGAAGTTCCTGTCGGATATGCGGCAAGCTCATTCAGGAACTGCAAATCGAAACGCGGCACCAGCATCAAAGGCTTGCTAGTTCGGAAACAGGACGCCGGCGCAGAACTTCGCAGGAGGAGACCAACTCGCAGGAGGAGATCAAAATGGCGATCTCGGCTACCTATGGAACGCTTTCACAGTCTGACCATGAAATCCAGCTTCGGAAAGCCGTCATCGCGGCGACGATCGGCACTTCCATCGAATGGTATGATTTCTTCATTTACGGAACCGCAGCCGGGCTGGTGTTCGGCAAGCTGTACTTTCCGAATGAAGATCCGCTGACCGGAACCTTAGCCGCTTTTGGGACCTACTTCGTCGGCTTCGTGGGCCGGCCGATCGGGGCGGCGATCTTCGGGCACTACGGCGACCGCATCGGCAGAAAGGCGACCCTCATCGCGACGCTCCTGTGCATGGGTATAGCCACCTTCCTGATCGCATTCGTTCCCACCTATCAGTCGATCGGGATCTGGGGCGCTGTTCTATTGACGGTTCTGCGCACGATCCAAGGCATTGGGGTGGGCGGAGAGTGGGGCGGCTCGGTTCTGCTCGCCATGGAGTGGTCGCGGCACAATGGCCACCGCGGACTCATGGCCTCCTGGCCGCAGTTCGGCGTCCCGTGCGGCCTGTTCCTGTCCAACCTGATGATACTGGCGTTCAGCACGTGGACTGGCGATCAGTTCGTGACCTGGGGCTGGCGAATTCCGTTTGCTCTGTCGATCATACTGGTCGGCATCGGCCTATGGATCCGGCTTGGAGTGCTCGAGACGCCTGTTTTCCGGCAGCTCCTCGAGGAGAACAAGATCGAGCGGGCCCCGTTGGCGGAGGTCATCAGGAAGCAGCCGAAGGAGATCATCCTTTCCGCTCTTCTGCGGATGTCTGAGCAGGCGCCCTTCTACATCTTCACCGCTTTTGTCTTCGCGTACGCGGTCAACACGCTGCATCTATCGCGAGACCTTATCCTGTCCGCCGTGCTCGCAGCCTCCTGCCTTGCATTCGTTGCGATTCCCTTGTCCGGTCACATCTCGGATCGCATAGGACGGAGGAAGATGTACATTATCGGAGCCGTCCTGGTCGGACTGATCGGCTTCCCGTATTTCGCGATGATAGACACTGCGATCCCTGCGGTGGTGTTCATCGCCATCTTCCTCTCAATTATTCCTCACAACATGCAATACGGGCCCCAGGCCGCACTGATTGCGGAAGCGTTCACGCCGCGACTGCGGTATAGCGGAGCCTCGCTCGGCTACCAACTCGCTTCGGTGATCGCCGGCGGCCCGGCTCCGCTGATCGCAACAGCGCTCCTCGCCAGATATCAAACCGGCTACGCGGTTTCCATCTACATCGCGGCCTGTGCCGTGGTGAGTGTGGTGGCGGCCTCCTTCATGCCTGATTACACCGGCAGGGATATCTCACGAGAGTACGACGAATAGCTCGTTCGCCTCCCTGGCGCCGCTTGTGCCAGCGGCGCCAGGGCGAATTGTGATCGAAGGCATACCGCATCACCCGGCAACCCCTTTGCGCGATTGCCACCGCGCACGAAAAATCTCATTCCCGCTCCGCATCCCTCTCCCGCCTCCTCCCGTAGCTGATTGCGTGACCCCGAGACCGGGGCGCGAAATTCCAAGCACTGGAGGATGAGATGACACTTTCACGCATCACTGCCCTGACTGCTGCCGCGGCCGCTGCGCTCACACTTTCCGCCGTCGTCGCCACACCATCAATTGCAGCCATGATGAGCGAGAAAACCGTCACGGTCGGCGGCGCCCCCATGTATCCATCGAAAAATATCATCGAGAACGCTGTCAACTCGAAGGACCACACCACGCTGGTGGCCGCCGTGAAAGCGGCCGGCCTGGTCGAGACGCTCGAGGGCGCCGGCCCCTTTACGGTGTTCGCGCCGACCAACTCAGCCTTCGCCAAGCTCCCGCCCGGCACGGTCGAGACACTGCTCAAGCCCGAGAACAGGGAGAAGCTCAAGTCGATACTGACCTATCACGTAGTGCCCGGCCGCATGAGCGCCAAAGACCTGATGGATGCCGCCAAGAAGGCGGGCGGCGAGGCCAAGCTCAAGACGGTGGAAGGCGACTGGCTCACCGTCACCGTCAAGGGCTCTATGCTCATGATCTCCGACGCCAAGGGCAACACATCCAGGGTCACCATCCAGAACGTGTTTCAGTCGAACGGCGTCATCCAAGTGATCGACAGCGTGCTTTTGCCGAGCTGAGGCCGAAGGAAAGCTAGGTCGCCGAAGCCGCATCCATCCTGCGGCTTGTCATCCGAAGCCTGCCGCAAAGGCATGCGGCGGGCTTTTGCGGACGGACTTTGCATCGTTCAGCGTGCTTGACGAAGGCAACCTTCGCATGGCTCCTTGTTGGAACGCCACGGCAACGCAAAGGTGATCGACGTGTATCTCTCGAACGAAAGCCTCTTGGTGATCCTGGTGGTCGGGCTCGTCGCCGGCTGGCTCGCCGGACAGCTGGTGCGTGGCGTCGGCTTCGGCCTCATCGGCGATATCGTGATCGGCGTGATCGGAGCATTCATCGGCGACTGGCTGCTGCCGCGCCTGGGCATTCACTTGGGAACCGGCATCGTCTCGGCGATCGTCAATGCGACAATCGGCGCCGTCATCCTGCTGGTGCTGATCAGGCTGTTTCGCGGCGGCTCCTGGGGCGGAGGTTGGCGGGGCGGCTGGCGGCGACGCTGGTGAAGCCGCCTATTCGCCGTCCTCGGCGCGCCTGGCGGCCTTGGCGAACTTCTTGATCACCATGTCGCGCTTGAGCTTGGAAATGTGGTCGATGAACAAAACGCCATCGAGATGATCGATCTCGTGCTGCAGGCAGGTGGCGAGTAGCCCGCTTGCCTCCAGTTCCTGCGCGGCGCCGCTCGCGTCGAGATACTTGACCCGCACCATCGCGGGCCGTTCGACCTCCTCGTAGAATTCCGGAATCGACAGGCATCCCTCCTCGTAGGTCGATTTCTCCTCCGAGCGCCAGACGACCTCCGGGTTGACGAAGACCCGCGGGGCTTTCGGCTCGTCCTTCTTGGCGAGATCCATGACCACGACGCGCTTGGGCACGCCGATCTGGATCGCCGCAAGCCCGATGCCGGGCGCCTCGTACATGGTCTCGAACATGTCGTCGATGAGCGCCGGCAGGTCGGAATCGGAGGCCTTCGCGGGCTTCGAAACCAGCCGCAACCGCTTGTCGGGAAGAATAATGATGTCGCGCCGCGCCATGCGCCGCATGTAGGGCCTCCGCCCCGCACGGTCAATTGTGTTCGCCCTTCGTTCCCAGCGCGGGCGAATCAGGCTAGAAGGTCGAGGATGAGCGAAAGCCTCCTCAACCTGGCCGGCGCCGTGGTCATCGTGGTGGCCGGCCTCGCGGTGCTCGTGGCGCTGGCGCTGTTGATGGCGCGGGCGCTCCGCTCCCGCGACGAGAGCTCCCGGCTTGCCGGCGAGTTCGCCCGCGTCCAGGCCGAGACCACTGCGCGCATCGAGGCGATGCGTGACTTGCTGGCCGGCCGCCAGGCCGAGCTCGCCCGCACGGTCAACGAGCGGCTCGATTCGGTCACGCATCACTTGAGCCAGTCCATGCAGACGACCCGGCAGCACACGGCGGAAAGCCTGCAGAAGCTCAACGAGAGGCTCGTGGTGATCGACGGCGCGCAGAGACACATCAGCGAGCTCGCCACGCAGGTAACCTCGTTGCAGAGCGTGCTCACCAACAAGCAGCAGCGCGGCGCCTTCGGGCAGGGGCGGATGGAGATCATCGTGCAGGACGGCCTGCCGAAGGGCTGCTACCAGTTCCAGTTTACGCTCTCCAACAACAGCCGGCCCGATTGCGCGGTGTTCCTGCCGGATCAGCGCCCGCTGGTGATCGACGCCAAGTTTCCGCTCGAGGCCATGATGGCGCTACGCGATGCGCGCGGCGAGGATGAACGCCGGCACGCGGCGGCGCGCGTGCGAGCCGATATCGGCCGCCACGTCGGCGATATCGCGCAGAAATACCTGATCCGCGGCGAGACCCAGGATCTCGCCTTGATGTTCGTGCCCTCGGAATCGGTCTATCTCGAGCTGCACGAGAGCTTCGACGACCTGGTGCAGAAGGCGCTGCGGGCGCAGGTGGTGATCGTGTCGCCGGCGCTGTTGATGCTCGCCATCAACGTCATCTCCCAGATCCAACGGGATGCCCGCATGCGTGCGGCAGCCGACCAGATTCACGCCGAGGTCGGCCACTTGATGGATGACCTGCGCCGGCTGCAGGAGCGGGTCGTCAAGCTGCAAGCCCATTTCAGCCAGGCCAACCAGGACGTCCAGCAAATCCTCATTTCGGCCGAAAAGGTGGAGAAGAGAGCAGCGCGGATCCAGAATGTCGAGTTCGACGATGAAGCCGGGGCTGACGCGGGCACCGGTAATGTGATCGCGGCGCCGATCGCGCGCCGTCTCGAGGCATGATGCAGCATGGTGTGGCAAGGCCGGCGCGAGTGAGCGCCGCAAAGGCGAGTGCGCGTCCGGCGTTCCTGGACGCGCTCGCCGTTTATCTCAAGCCGCGGGTGCTGGTGGTGCTGCTGCTGGGCTTTTCCGGCGGGCTGCCGTTCTCGCTCACCGGCATGGCGCTGCAGGCGTGGATGACTGAAAGCGGTGTCGACATCCGCACCATCGGGCTGTTCGCCGCGATCGGCATTCCTTACGTGATCAAGTTCCTGTGGGCGCCGCTCACCGACGCGCTCGACGTGCCGATCCTGTCGCGGCTGCTCGGCCGTCGGCGCGGCTGGCTGATGCTGACGCAACTCTGGCTCATCGCCGCGATCGGCGCGCTTGCTTTGACCAGCCCCGCGCTTTCGTCTGGCCTGGTCGCACTCGCGGCCCTGATGGTTGCGATGGCTTCGGCCACGCAGGACATCATCATCGATGCATTCCGGGTCGAGAGCCTGCCCGAGGAGGAGCAGGCGGCCGGCATGGCGAGCTATGTGGCGGCCTATCGGGTTGGCGCGCTCGTCGCCGGCGCCGGCACATTGTTTCTGGTGAGCGGCTTCGAGCACGCGGGCTTCGCCCAGCAAGGCGCCTGGACGGCGGGCTTCGTGGTGATGGCGTTGCTCGTCCTGGTCGGCATTATGGCGACGCTGTTGGCGGATGAGCCCGAGCAGTCGCAAGCCGCCGAAGCCGAGCACGCGACGCACGCGCGCGAAAATGGTATCCGCCGCGTAGGGACGGCCGCGCTCGGAGCGTTCGTGGATTTCTTCTCTCGAGATCGCGCGCTCGCGGTGCTCGCCTTCGTGGCCTTGTTCAAGCTCGCGGACGCGCTCGCGACCTCGCTCACGACGCCATTCGTGCTCGACCTCGGCTTTTCCCGCAACGCGCTCGCCACCATCGTCAAGGGGGTCGGCTTCGCCGCCACCCTGACGGGCGGCTTCGCCGGCGGCTACGTGGCGCGCGCCCTGCCGCTGGCCTCCAGCTTATGGATCGGGGGCGTTCTGCAGACCATCACGATCCTGGCTTTTTCCTGGCAAGCGGCCGTCGGCAATGACATCACGACGCTCACTTTCGCCATCACGATCCAGTTCTTCACCGATGCAGTCGGCACCGTGATCTTCGTCGCCTATCTTTCGGCGCTGTGCGGCAATCCGTTGCACACGGCCACCCAATATGCCCTGCTGACTGCGCTCACTGCTGCCGGGCGCACGCTGTTCTCGCTTGGCAACGGTTATCTTGCGCACGCAACCGGTTGGGTCTGGTACTTTCTGATCTGCGCGCTCGCTGCGACGCCGAGCTTCATCCTGCTCGCCTATCTGCAGCGGCGCGGACATTTCGCGACGCTGGCGGGGAAGCCCGGGTGAGTCATTTGTCCCCATTGACATTAAGTTTGGGTTCTTGTCCCGCGCGCGGCGCAGCGCGGTTGTGGAATTGGGGGGCGCGATGTACATGGTCCGCAGTGCGCTGCAGAACCGGGACCGTTCCAGGCTCCATTCTGGCCATAGCCCGGAACGGTCGCCAGGTAGGCGATGCACCACGGGGCGCACCGCGCCAAAGCGTGGCTAGCACGACGCGAGCCCCGCGCTGCATCGCATCCGGGACAAGACGGGCTATCTTGAGCCACAATGGCGCCTGATCCGGATCGTTCCACACTCCCCCTCCCTTCCTCTCGCCGCAAGCGGGGCGAGGGAGTGAGAGGCCTGCCGCGTCAAAACGGCGTGCGCTGGCGGATCGCGGCCGAAAGCGTGCCTTCGTCGAGATAATCGAGCTCACCGCCCACCGGAACGCCGTGCGCGAGGCGGGTCACCTTGACGGTCGTGTCATGCAGGAGATCGGTGATGTAGTGGGCGGTGGTCTGGCCGTCGACCGTGGCATTGAGGGCAAGGATCACCTCGCGCACGCCCGCCTCGTGCGCCCGCGTGACGAGCGCATCGATCGACAGATCCTGCGGGCCGACGCCATCGAGCGGGGAGAGCGTGCCGCCCAGCACGTGGTAGCGGGCATTGATCGCGTGCGCGCGCTCCAGCGCCCAAAGGTCGGCGACATCCGTCACCACGACGATGACGGAGGCGTCGCGCCGCGGGTCGGTGCAGACCGTGCACGGATTCTGGCTATCGATATTGCCGCACACGCCGCACACCTCGATCTTGTCAATCGCCTCGTCGAGCGCAGCCGCGAGTGGCGCCATCACCTGGTCGCGTTTCTTGATGAGAAACAGCGCGGCACGCCGCGCTGAGCGCGGCCCCAGCCCCGGCAGGCGGGCGAGCAATGCGATCAGGCGCTCGATTTCAGGACCGGCAACGGCAGCAGGCATATTGCGATCGGCGTCTGCGATCAGAACAATTTGAGCCCGGGCGGGAGCGGCAGCCCACCGGTGACGGCCTTCATCTTGTCCTGCACCATCCCCTCGGCCTTGCGCCGCGCATCCGCGTGGGCCGCGACGATCAAGTCCTCGATGATCTCTTTTTCCTGCGGCTTGATCAGCTGCTCGTCGATCTTGACGCTCTTCATCTCGCCCTTGCCGGACAGGCGCACCGTCACCATTCCCCCGCCGGCCGTGCCATCGACCTCGAGGCGCTCGAGCTCGGCCTGCATCGCCTCCATCTTCGACTTGAGCTCCGTGGCCTGCTTCATGAGGCCCAAAAAATCCGCCATGATTCACCTATGTTGGCTCGTTCCCTGTGTTTGTTTCGGTTTGCCGTTCAAGCTTCGTCGTCCGGTTCGTCGCCCTGCCAGTCGGCCCCATAATCGGCATCCCGATCTGCGAGCTCACGCTCGGCTTCGCCGGCAGGCGTCGGGCTTTCCGGAGCGCCCTGCCGCACATCGACGATCTGGGCACCGGGAAATCGCGCCAGTACCGCTTGCACCAGCGGATCAGCCTGCACGCCGGTCTTGAGCTCGACTGCCCGCGCCTCGGCCTGGGAATGCACAGTCGGCTCGCCCTGTTCCGCCGAGATCACAACCATCCAGCGCCGGCCGGTCCATTGCGAAAACTTGCGCGCAAGATCGTTGACGAGCGTCCTGGCGGCGCTCGGCTGCAGCGCGATCTCCAGCCGGCCGTCCTCGCAGCGGACCAACCTGACGTCGCGCTCGAGCGCCGACTTGACGCCGATGTCACGCTTCTCGCCGGCGAGCGCGATCAGCTCCGGGAAGCTTGCGATCGTGAGCGCCGGCACGTCAGGGGCGGTAAGCTGGACCGGATCGCCGGCGGGGCGCATAAGTGTCGCGACCGGGCCACGCGCGGGACCAAGCTGAGCCTCCAGACGCGGCGCGGCCGCAAGCACCGGCGCCCCTGCGGGTGCGCCGCCGCTGCGCTCCACCCGGGCAGGCGCCGCCGCCGGTGCTTTGTCGTCGAGCGCGCGGATCACGTCGTCGGGGGTCGGCAGATCAGCCGCATAAGCAAGGCGCACCAGCACCATCTCGGCGGCAGCCAGCGGACGTCCCGCGGCCTCGACCTCCGCAATGCCCTTGAGCAGCATCTGCCAGGCGCGCGCCAATACCCGCATCGAGAGCTTCTCGGCAAAGCCGCGGCCGCGCTTGCGCTCAGCCTCGGCGAGCGAGAGATCCTCGGCGACCGCCGGCACGATCTTCACCCGCGTCACAAAATGGGTGAACTCGGCAAGATCGGACAGCACAACGGCGGGATCAGCCCCGGTGTCGTACTGGTCGCGCAGCTCGGCGAGCGCGGAGGCGAGATCGCCGCGCATCAGCGCCTCGAACAGATCGATGATCCGCGCCCGGTCGGCGAGGCCGAGCATCGCCCGCACATCCTCGGCCCGCACCGGGCCGGCCGCATGGGCGATCGCCTGGTCGAGCAACGAAAGCGAGTCGCGCACCGAGCCCTCCGCGGCACGCGCGATCAGCGCCAGCGCTTCGCCCTCGGCCTCGATCCCTTCCTTGGCGGCAAGCGCGGCAAGGTGGCGCACAAGCAAGTCGGCATCGACCCGCCGTAGATCGAAGCGCTGGCAGCGCGACAGCACCGTCACCGGCACCTTGCGGGTCTCGGTCGTGGCGAAGACGAACTTGGCGTGCGGCGGCGGCTCCTCCAGCGTCTTCAACAGCGCATTGAAGGCCTGGGTCGAGAGCATGTGCACTTCGTCGAGGATATAGACCTTGTAGCGCGCGCTCATCGGCGCGTAGCGAACGGCATCGTTGATCTGCCGCACATCCTCGACACCATTGTGCGAGGCGGCGTCCATCTCGATCACATCGGGATGGCGGCTTTCCATGATGGCTTGGCAATGCACGCCGACGACCGGCATGGTGATGGTAGGCGCGGTCACCGAGCCGTCGGGCAGCTCGTAATTCAGCGCCCGCGCCAGGATGCGCGCAGTCGTGGTCTTGCCGACCCCACGTACGCCCGTGAGGATCCAGGCCTGCGGAATGCGCCCAGCCTCGAACGCGTTCGAGATCGTCCGCACCATGGCATCCTGGCCGATCAGATCGGAAAAGCTCGCCGGCCGGTATTTGCGCGCCAGCACCCGATAGGCGCCGCCCGAGCCCGCCGTGTTGGAACCTTCAGTTTCGGGACTGGTCATGGCGCGGACTTTACCGGACTATTCGGCCCCCTGCAGGACTCGCAGTGTAAGGGCTGCTTGGCGTGCACTGAAGGCGGTAACGGCGCCCGTCCCAGGCCGGCGCGCCGGCTTCCTGATCGGCATTCCGTCGACCAATGTACGATCATCGGATGCCGATTGCGCAAGTCGCAAGCGCGAGCCGCGGAGATGAAGTGGGAGGCTGACGAGCGACCCGAACCGGAGCTCGTTAGGGCTGCTTCCTTCCGGACCTGACCCGGTTGGCGAGTGGCTCGTCCACCGCCAACCTCCCGGGGGTTATATCGGCCGATAGGGTGGGGAAAGCAAGTCTGATACTTTCGAGCGCCACAGGGGAATCTCGACGGTGAAATCGACGGAACAGCCGGTGACGGGTGCGGCTTTCGCCCTCGATCCGCAACTTGCGCACGATACGCTAGTGATAGGCGATCTTCCGCTCTCGCGCGTGCTGTTGATGAACGATGCCAATTTTCCCTGGCTCATCATCGTGCCAAGGCGTGCCGGCACGGCGGAGGTCTTCGATCTCACGCCAGCCGATCAGATGCGCTTGATGGCCGAGATCGCGCGCGTCGGGGAGCTTCTCAAGGAGGTCACCGGCTGCGACAAGATCAATACCGCAGCCATCGGCAACATCGTGCCGCAGCTGCACGTCCACATCATCGCGCGCAGTCGCTCCGATGCGGCCTGGCCGCGACCAGCCTGGGGCGCGCTGCCGGCGTGCCCTTATGATGAGGCAGCGCGCGAGTGCTTGCTCGCGGTCCTGCGAAAGAAAATCCCCGGTTAGCTCAGGAGCCTTGTATGCCGCCTCGTCCCGATCTCGGTCCCAAGCCGCGCCTGGGCTATGCGGGAGGCCGCATCAATCACGCGGTCGAGCGCCGCGCCGACCTGGCTGCACTGGCCAAGCTGGCGGAGGATCCGGCAAGCCGTTTCTATCTGGTCGGCGGCGAGGTGGTGGTGCTGAAGAGTGGCTCGCACGGGCACGACCCGCTGTTTGCTTCTGCCGAGATCCGGAAGCTTGGCGAGCCGGCCGAAGTCGCGTTCCTCGGGCTTCTCGACGGCGCGCCTCGCTTCGCGGCCGCGCTTGCGCCGGACGCAATCGCGATGCTGCAGAAGCGAGGCGATATCGAGCTCATCGATCTGCGATCGATTGCAGTGCGCGGCCTTCTCGACGGAGATCATCTCTGTGCGCTCGCCGAGGCGCGGGCGCTCCTCAATTGGCACGCCCGCCATCGCTTCTGCGCCAATTGCGGGGCCGCAACCCGCGTCGTCGAAGGCGGCTGGCGGCGAGATTGTCCGTCGTGCCGGGCGCTGCACTTTCCGCGCACCGATCCGGTCGTGATCATGCTTGCGGTCGCGGGCGACCGCTGCGTGCTCGGTCGTTCGCATCGGTTTGCCTCCGGCATGTGGTCATGCCTTGCCGGCTTCGTCGAGCCGGGAGAGACGATCGAGGAGGCTGTCCGCCGCGAGACTGCCGAGGAGGCCGGCATTGCGTGCGGCCGGGTCGCCTATTTTGCCTCGCAACCTTGGCCGTTCCCGATGTCGCTGATGATCGGCTGCCATGCCGAGGCCTGCTCGGAAGAGATTGTCATTGACCGCACCGAGCTGGACGATGCGCGCTGGTTCAGCCGCGAGGAGGTCGCCGCAATGCTGCTCGGCAAGCATCCGGAGGGCTTGACCGCGCCTTTGCCGGTCGCGATCGCGCATCACATCCTGCGCGCTTGGGTGGAGCAGGACATTGTCTTCGACTGAGGGCGAAACCACCGCGGGCGGTCGCACGAGCTTCGCTGCCCGACAAGTGGTTTGCACCGGCATCGCGGTGGTCGACGCGGTCTTTCACGTGCAGCAATTCCCGGTCGCGGAGACAAAGACCCAAGCTTCCGCTTTCATGCTCATTTCCGGTGGTTGTGCCGCCAATGCCGCGATCGCGATCGCGCGGCTGGGCGGCCGCGCGTGTTTTGCCGGACCGCTCGGTGGGCCGGCAGGCTGCGAGCCGATGGGAGATCGCATTGCGGCCGCGCTCACCCAGGAGGGCGTGAACGTCAGCGGTTGCGTGCGCGTGCCCGGCGTCGCCTCGTCGATCTCGGCGATCTGCATCGATGCGGCGGGCGAGCGCGCGATCGTCAATTATCGCGACGATCGGCTAGCGGAGGCCCGCCCCAGCGACCCTGCGGCGATCGTCGCAACAGCCGACGCGGTGCTGGCGGACAATCGCTTCCCCGATTTCTCGCTTCCCATTTGTGTGGCGGCGCGCGACCGCGGCATTCCGGTGGTGCTCGACGCCGACAAGCCGACGCGGGCAACGGATGCTCTGTTTGGTGCCGCAACACACGTGGTCTTCTCCGCCGAGGGACTGCGCGCCACTGCCGCAACCGATGACCTCGCCCTCGGGCTCGAGCAGATTGCGGCGACCTGCCACGGCTTTCTCGCCGTCACCGACGGACCGAACGGCATGCTGTGGCTCACCGCCGGGGCGCGCCAGCGGCACAACTTGGCCGCATTCCCGATCAAGCCGATCGATACGCTTGCGGCCGGCGACGTATTTCACGGCGCGTTCGCGCTGGCACTGGCGGAAGGCCGCGACGAGACAGACGCAATGCGCTTTGCGGCCGTTGCCGCCGCAATCAAGTGCACGCGCTTCGGCGGCATCACCGGAGCCCCCAAGCGGGCCGAGGTCGATGAGTTTTTGGCCGGGAAAGCGCACTTGAAATAGAATTGTTTCCGGATTACGTAGTTGACACCACAGACCACTAAATGTAGATCGACCTCGACAGGCCGACGCTAAGGTGATTCGACTCCGGAATTCCGGTTCCAGCCGTGGAAAGGACGGACAATGGAACCGAGAGAAAAAATCAAAGTCACGCCCGAGATGATCAAGGCGGGGCTGGATCAGTTATGGGAGGACTGGAGCCTTCAAATGGTTTCGGAGCCAGAGGCCTTGGTAAGGGCGGTTTATAAGGCAATGGCCGCCGCAAGTTTCTCAAACCGGTCTCCTCCTCCATCCAGTAAGCATCGCGGAGCGTCATCCCCAGGTAGGAGCCGTACTCGGAAAACTCGTTCATTGCGTCCGCGATTGCGCGCAAAGCTTTGAGTGACGGAATGTACCGATTGGGAAGGTACGGAGGCTTCTTGCTGTCCTTGTAGAACATCACTCGTTTTCTTTCCCGACTGTCGGCCGCCAGACCGTAATAAACCTCAGCGTGAAGCAGAATATTTCGGTTTTCTGCGCAGATAGCATACCCCTTCATAAAGTGCTCAATGGCGCGCTTCTCTCTCTCATTGTATGGAAGGCCTGTGAGACAATGTCGGATGAGTTGCATCCGCTGACTGTTATCTAGCCGCGTGAAGAGAAAATTCGTCGCATCCGCCGAAAGTCGAACGCTTATAGCGAACTGGAGCCTTAGGATGCCCTCAAGCTTGTTGAAATTTGCGGAGATCGCGCCTAAAGCAAAAACGTAATCCTTGCGCCCAACCTCGTACCGAGGCCACTTACGCGATGCCACAAAGTCCCCCAGATGCAGATCGCCTAAAGCGCATTCTTCAGGGCGCCTTTAGCGGGCCGCCCACGCCGCTAAAGGATATACCGACCAAGACGGGCGAGTCTCGCAAGCTGCAACACAAAAAGTCTCAACGCCGCCCGCGCCGCGCCCGCAAGAGCCGGGCTGCCTGACGGCTGTAATCAGGACTTATGAGGTTGATGATAGGTGAGGCGCTTGCCCTCACCGCCCTTCACTGCCGCAATGGTGCGGTCTTCGTCGTTGTACCCAAGCGAGGCACGATAGTTGTAGCGGAAATCGAACTCCGCGAGATAGCGGTGCAAGTGCTTTTCACTGCAATGCTGGTAGATGCCGCGCATCCCGCGCTTGAAGATTGAAAAGAAGCCTTCAATCGTGTTTGTGTGAACGCGCTCGAAATAGAACTCCGTTTCATCTTCGTTGTGGCCGACAAGATCGCTGCGGGCGTACTCGCCACGCGAATGCGCCACGGTCTTGTGGGCGGCGAACTCTTTGCCGACACCCATGTAGTAGCGGCTTTCGTCTGTATGCAGGCGCGTTTCACGGGCGATGTTGGCGCGCACGATCGCGTTGACGGTCTCGCCATCGGCAACGGCAGGATGGAATGAGCGCACACTGCCGCCGCGCTCGACTAGTGCGATCACGGCGCGCTTGCCGGCAGGACCACGGCCGCGACCCTTGTAAGGTTCGCCCTTGCGCTGTGGAGACGGCTGCGGGTTTTCCTGCTTGCCGAAATAGGTTTCGTCCGCCTCGACAATTTTGCCTTCGCCGCCCATTGGCGGCAGATCAAGACCACCACGCCGCATTGCCTCGCGGACACGATGGAACATGAACCAAGCCGTGTTGTACTGGCAACCAAGCTCGCGGTGGAGCTGATGTGCGCTAAAGCCCTTCTTGCTTGAAGCGGCCAAATGAAAGGCAACGGCCCAATCGACAAGCTTTGCGTGGCTGCGCTCCATGACTGTGCCGGTCATGACCGTGAAGTCCTTCCGGCATTTGGAATTGCCGCAGCGATAAACGCCGACCTTCTTGGTCGCGTAGTGCTTGGCGCCCTTGCAATGCGGGCAGGTCGGACCATTTGGCCAGCGAGCAGCCTCAAACCATGCGCGAGCCGCGCCTTCGTCGTGGAAAAGAGGATCGGTGAAACCGTGCCTAGCCATGGAAAAGCCCTCCCGATGGCCAAACACTACATCTAGCGACCTGTGGTGTCAACTACGTAATTGCGAATTGTTTTCTATGTAGAAGGAAAAAATGCGCACAAAAAGGAATAAACTTCCGACATGGATATGACCGACCGCAAGATTCTCGCGTTGCTGCAGGAGGATGCCTCGCTGTCAGTGGCCGAGATCGGCAACCGGGTCGGGCTCTCCTCCACCCCCTGCTGGAAGCGAATCCAGCGGTTGGAGGCGGAGGGAGTGCTGACCAAGCGGGTGGCGTTGGTCGATCAGGACAAGCTCGGTCTCGGCGTGACCGTCTTCGTCTCCATCGAGACCGGCGATCACTCCCAGGAATGGCTCGATCGCTTCGCTCAGACGGTCGGCTCGATGCCCGAGGTCATGGAATTCTACCGGATGGCCGGCGACGTCGATTATATGCTGCGCGTCGTGGTGACCGACATTGCCGGCTACGATGCCTTTTACAAGAGAATGATCGCTGCGGTGCCGCTCAAGAACGTCACCTCGCGCTTCGCCATGGAGAAGATCAAGTCGACGACTGCGCTGCCGATCCCGGCGGCATGATTCATTTTCAATCTGCAAGGCAGCCCATACGCTTGCTTGAGACGAAGGAGCGTAGGCGGTCGGACAGGTGGTTGCCCCGATTCCAATATTTGACCAAGATCGCGCGTCGGACGAGATTCCCACTTCAAGGCGCGAGGTTGCATATATGTGGCCCGCGCATTCGATCTCGGAAATTGAGGACGCCGATGGCGATATCATCAGCATTGACGTGACGACGCCTGTCGGGATCGTGCAGATTGTCGCACAGGTTGAGGTATCGACCGCATCCTTTATCTTAGAAGAGCACATATCAGCGGATTGCGGTCCGGTGCGTTGGGCCTAAAAGGGGCTTCGTGCGATAGCTCTCAAGGTCATGGAAGAGGCCGATGTCGACGAAACCGTCATTGAAGGAAGCGCTCGATCGACTGGACGACACAAAAGCAGCGTCCCGAGGCCAATTCGGTTCCGGCGCTATTGACATCACGCTACGCGCAGGAGACGTCAGGCAGCCGGTTCAGCTTATTCGGTTCCTGCGTGACAACGGGCTTCGGCTCCGAATCGCACACGATGCTCTCAGCCGGTTGAGTGCTGGAGAGAGCGTCTCCGTGAAACTGCACCCGCTTAGGCGCCATAGCGTGATTGCCGATTTGGTTGCTCCTTGGTGCGATCGTTGAATCTGCGACGAGTCAAACTCCCAAAAATCCATGGACCCCACGTTATGTTAGGGCGCATCTTGCGGACGAACCGTCGAGCGGGTCTGATTGGCCCAACGTGATCACGTTGTCTTGGAGTGAGCACTTGGCGTTGCGCCACATCGGAACCGTGCCCTCTCAGATGTCCCTTGTTCGTTCGGAACTAACTGCGAATGCTTGGTTCCTTGCCTCAAGAGTTGAACGGGAAGGGGATGAGAAGCGCTGAGCGGACGAGCAACTCGGCGCGGCCGCGTTGCGCTGAGCGGCCATAGAACGGACTTCAAATCCACCACACTAGCCGTTGCTACTTCGCCGGAGCAGGCGGGGCGCCCCCGGCGGCGGGCGGGTCCTTGACATCGTTCGTCCCGCGCGACCCGGTACGGTGCTCGCAGCCAGGAGCGCAGGTGAAGGTCTCGGAGGTGACGCCGCGATACACGATGATCGAATCATCTTCCGGCGCCGGTGACGCGTCCGCCTGACGCTGCTTGCCGGAATCGACCAGGCTCCGCAGCGTGAGCGACAGCGTGCCGAGCTCATGCGCGAGCGCGAGCCGCTCGGCCTGCCGCTCCGTGACCTCGAGCGTGGCGGTCTTGCCCACCACGACCTTCTGGCCGTTCTTCTCCTCCACGGTCTGGTCGATCGCGAGCACACGCACATCGCTCATGATCGTCTCGCTGGTGTGGACCTCGACGCCGCCGTTGATCGCCTCGGCATCGCGATCGCGCCGGCTGAGGATGACGTCGACATGATCGTTGGGCAGAATGAAGCCGCCGGCTCCGGTCTCGACCGAAATATCGATCGAAGCAGCACGCATGCCGGTGGGCAGTATGGCCGCCATATACCCGGAGCCATCGGCACGGATCAGCTTGGCTTCGCGGATCGGCTCGCCGTCGGAGAATGGTGTTCGCGCAATCGCGCCCGCCAGCTGAGCGATGGCGTCGGGCCGGTCGCTCTTGCGAATGAAGTTGGCGCTGGCGGCCGCCGCCGGCCAGGTCTGCCAACGCAGGTCCTCAGGCTTGACCGCGCTGCCCATGCCGATCTCAGCATTGGCGACCAGGACATCGGTCGTCTCGAGCTGTGCCACCGGCGCGGCCGGCTCCGGGGGCGGAGCCTGATCGGAACGGCTCGCCATGAAGGCGGCCACGCCGCCAGCCGCCAGGGCGATGAGGAGCACGATGATGCGGGCGGGCTTCATGGGTGACACCCATTAGCTTCCGGCCCGAACGGATACGCCATGACACACTCCCGCGCCTTACGCGTCGGCCGCATCCCCACCCTCACCAACAGACGCGGCGGAGGTGACGAGGGATACTGCGACTGGGCAGGTACTCAAGCTCGCGACTTGACGCCAAATAGGTGAACGAAGTGCAAAAGGTCACATTTGGCGGAACGGATACAGCATCTGCGCACCGAATCCTTCCGGGAAGGCGCGATCGGCGATCCCATAGAGGGCCGGCAGCTTGTTCTCCGGCATGTAGAAGGTCCCGAACAGGACATCGAGGATCGGGAAGGTCGAGGCGTAGTTCTTCTCGCCGCCCTCATCGGCCGCGGTGTGATGCCAGCGGTGGAAAACCGGGCCCGCGAGCACGTAGCGGAACGGCCCCAGCGTCCAGTTGAGGTTGGCGTGCACGAAGGCCGAATGCGCAACAGTGAATGGGCCGAGGAACACCAGAACGTTCGGGGAAATTCCCGCCAGCAGCAGCACGACGTCAGTCGCGACGCTGCCGAGAAAGATATTCACCGGGTGAAATCGCGCAGCCGACAGCCAGTCGAGATCTTCCGAGGAATGGTGCACCGCGTGATACTTCCACATCACCGGACGATGGAAGGCGCGGTGAATCCAGTAGTTCATCAGATCCGAGCCGATGAGGAACAGGGCGGCCTGCACCGCCAGCGGCAGCTCCGCCAAGGGACCGTGGCCGTTGTCGTAGAATTCGATGAGCCCGTCCGCGGTGGTGATGCCGAAGAGAAGAGCGGCGCCCATGACCAAGAGACCGATGCGCAGATAGCGTGCGAACAACGGAATGATGATCCAGTAGCAGAAGTCGGTCACCAGCTCGCGCTTGCGCCACCACGGCTGGCCCGGATTGCAGGCCCAGAAGAACGACAAGATTGCGAAGCCGATTCCGAGTGCGATCGTGATCGGCACGAGCTTGAAAACCGTATGACCCATACCGTCGATGAGCGCGATGAACTCGTCGAGCATCAAATGAACCTTGAATTCCGGTTGAACCAATTGTCCCGCACTCAGGATAGCGCGACGCGCTTAAGAGGCGATGAATGGGTTGCGCACGAAGGCGCACCCTAAGATGGCTCGACATCATCTGCGACTGATTGGCGCTTGCAGGTGAAGATGATCGTCAGCAGCAGCTGCGCAGATCACCGTCTCCGACATGTTCTTGGTTACGGTCGGCAACATACTCTGCCGACTCGGATACATATTCTATTGGTTATCGCGATTGCCGTAGATAACCTGTTAACTACGGACCTTAATACCGCAGAATCGGGGAGTTTCTCCGCCCCGGTTAACCGTGGCGCAACGGGTCGCCGGTAGGGTTCGTCACGGTCCCGGATTGGCCACAACAACAGGCTCCGGGGTCACGCTCAGACAGCCACGTGTGGACCAATGGAGCTTAGTATGAAGAATCTCGTGAAGCGCTTTGCGAAGGATCAGTCGGGAGCGACCGCCATCGAGTATGGCCTCATCGCCGCCGGCATCTCGGTCGCGATCATCGCGGTCGTGAAGGGTGTCGGTGGAAACCTGAACACCACCTTCGGCAGCGTCCAGACCGCCCTGAAGTAAGAGCTTCGCTGAATTCAATCGAAAAGGCTCCGGACGTCGCCGGGGCCTTTTCTTTTTTGACGATGCTGGATCGCAAGGTGGCGGCCGGATGCTTTCCAGGCAATTCCCTGTGCAATCGCCGCAAAGCCGGGCAATTCTCGTTTTGCTCGTCCGCTAACCGATCCGCAACGACATCGGCGCTAGAGTGGCCACGCAGAAGCCGCCGTCGCGTGATGATGGACCCGGGAATGATCGTCGACTTGATCCGATTGCTGCTGTTCCCGGGCCTGATGGCGTTCGCGGCCGCGAGCGACCTCCTCACCATGACGATCTCCAACCGGGTATCGCTTATCCTGATGGGGGGCTTCTTCGCGCTGGCGCTGATGAGCGGGATGAGCGCAGCGGAGCTCGCTTGGCACATCGGCGCCGGAGCCGCCGTTCTCGTGGTTGCGTTTGGCTGCTTCGCCTGCGGGTGGATCGGCGGCGGCGATGCCAAGCTTGCGGCAGCGACCGCCCTGTGGCTCGGCTTCGGCTATCTGCTGAACTATCTGCTGTACGCGTCCCTGCTCGGCGGGGCACTGACCCTCCTGTTGGTGCAATTCCGCCTCGTTCCGCTTCCCGGGTTGCTGGCCGGCCAGTTCTGGGCGCAGCGGCTGCACCGGCAGGGCGGCGACGTTCCCTACGGTATTGCCCTCGCGGCGGCTGCCCTGCTGATCTATCCGGACACGCCCTGGATGCGGGCAATCGGAATTTGACCGGACGCGCATTGCGTGCAGGCGGACCTTGCCCGGTGAGGATCCATTAACTCGATTTGGATACGCCTTATTAACCATGCCTTGACGTTTACCTGCTGAAATTGCGCTGGCGCGACCAACTGGCCGATGGGGCATCGCACGCGCGTGCCCGCGATCCGGGCATGTCGGCGCGCCATGTGGAAGTGAGCGTAATGAAAGCCGCGCGCAGCAACGTGCACGCCGACGATCTCGGGACTGCGAAGGCGAACGGCGCCGGGGTGGTGACGGCCGGCTCGGCAAATGCCGCAAAAGGCGCTGCGCCGGCACAGAATGCGTCGACAGGGGACCGCAAAATGGCCAAAACGCTCTTGATCCGCACCACGTCGCTCGCGACCTTGATCGCGGCGCTGGCAATGAGTGCGAGCCATCCGATCGCCGCCGCCGACCAGCGCCCTGCCGCCGCCCCCATCACCGCGGTCGGCAGCGAAGTGGCCGGCAGCGACATGACTGCGCGCTTCATGTCGCTCGGCGTCGGCAAGGGAATCGTCCTCGACCTGCCGCGCGACATCAAGGATGTGCTGATTGCCGACCCCAAGATCGCCAACGCAGTGGTGCGTTCGTCGCGACGCGCCTACATCATCGGCGCTTCGGTCGGACAGACCAATATCTTCTTCTTCGATGCCGACGGCCGGCAGATCTCCGGCTACGACATCGCGGTCACCAACGATCTCAACGGCATCCGAGCCGCGATCAAGCAGGCGCTGCCAGCCTCCGACATTCACGTCGAAGCCGTCGGCCCAGGCCTGGTGCTGACCGGGAATGTGGCCACGCAAGCCGAATCGCAGATGGCCTTCGACATTGCAGTCCACCTGCTCGGCTACCAGACCGACAAGGCGACCCAGGAAGGCGGCAAGGTCGTGAATGCCATCACGGTGCAAGGTCGCGACCAAGTGATGGTGAAGGTTACGGTCGCGGAGGTCAGGCGCGACGTCATCAAGCAGCTCGGCGTCAACTTCGATGCCAGCCTCGGTTATTCGACCTCGGTGCTCAACCTCAACACGTCCAATCCGTTCTCGGCGATCGGCAGCGCACTGAGCTCCACCCCGATCGGCGGCTCCGGTGTGCGGGCACAATTCGGCGGCGTCCAGGCAACACTGCTCGCCATGGAGCGCGCCGGCGTCATCCACACACTGGCGGAGCCGACGCTGACCGCCATTTCGGGAGAAAGCGCGTCCTTCTTGGCCGGCGGTCAGTTTCCGGTGCCGGCCGGTCTCAATTGCAACACCAACACCAATCCCCCGGTCTGCCAGCCGACGATCGATTTCAAGCAATTCGGCGTCAGCCTGAACATCACGCCGGTCGTCCTCTCCGAAGGTCGAATCAGCCTCAAGGTGATGACCGAGGTCTCCAACCTCTCGGCCGACAACGCTTTGACCGTGCAGTTCGCGGGCTCCTTGCAGCCCTTGACCATCCCGTCGGTCCTCACCCGCCGTGCCGATACCACGGTCGAGCTTCCCTCCGGCGGCTCGCTCGCCATGGCGGGCATGATTCAGGACCAGACCATTCAGTACCTAAACGGCGTTCCCGGGCTCATGCAGCTGCCGGTGCTCGGTCCCTTGTTCAAGAGCCGGGACTTCAAGAACAACCAGACCGAGCTCATGGTCCTGGTGACGCCCTATTTGGCGCGCGCCGTGGCGCAGAAGGATTTGGCGCGACCCGACGATGGATTTGCCGACGCGAGCGATCCCGCGACCATCCTGCTCGGAAATCTCAATCGCATCTACGGCGTTCCGAACACGCCTGAAAGCAAGCGCACCTATCACGGCAATTACGGCTTCATCCTGGACTGAGGCGGCAGGAGATTTCTTGCGATGAGTAGAGCGCACCATCCCGACCTTCGCGCCGCTGTCGCGTCTGCGAAAGCAGCGAGCCATCCTCGCATGCGCTCTCGATGGCGTGCGGGGCTATCGGACACGTGTGAGACGAAGGGTTTGATCCGGCTCATGGCGATCGCCGGCTGTGCGGCGACGCTCGCCGGCTGCGTGTCCGATCAGGCCGGAATGCCCGAATACCCGCCGGACCTCCGTCATCGCCACCCGATCGCCATCCGCGAGGGCGTGCACACGGTCGAGCTGTTCATCGGCTCTCGGCGCGGCGAACTCACACTCGATCAGCGCGCCGACGTGCTCAGCTTCGCTCATTCCTGGAAACGCGACGCCGCCGGTGGAGTGATCATCGACATGCCGACGGGCACCAGCAACGAAGCCGCCGCCGCCAACGTGCTGCCTGAGGTGCGCTCGATCCTGGTCAGCATGGGGGTGCCGGCGCAGTCGATCGGGATTCGAACCTATCAGCCGAGCGATCCGCGCACGCTCGCGACCATGCGGCTCAATTATCCGCGCATGGTGGCGAGCGCCGGCCCCTGCGGGATGTGGCCGCACGACCTCGGTCCGACCATCGACCGCGAGCACAGCGACAATCTCGAATATTGGAACTTCGGCTGCGCGGCGCAGCACAACCTGGCCGCCCAGGTGGCCAATCCCGCCGACCTGGTGCAGCCGCGCGGCGAGACGCCGGCCTATAACCAGCGCCGGACCAAGGCGATGGAGGCATACCGCCAGGGCATGACCCCGGCCACGGTCTACACGATCACAAACAATAACGAAGGCAAGATCAGCGATATCGGCAAATGATTACGCAGGCCTTCTCCGCCGCGCCGGCCGAGGTCGAAACCTCCGAGCCGCCCATCATCGAGCACATTGCACCGGCGCCGCGGGTGTCGGTGCAGGCGTTCTGTGAGACGGTCGAGGCCGCGGCGGCAGTGCAAGGGGCGGGCGAGGATCGCCGTCTCGGCAAAGCGCACCTCAAGATTCAGATGGGCGGCATCGCTGCCGCCATCGAGGCCTACAAGACCTCGCCGACCCCGAACGTCATCGTCATCGAGACGGAGAACCGCGGCGAAGGGATCCTGAGCGGCCTCGATGCGCTCGCGGAAGTCTGCGATGCCGGCACGCGGGTGATCGTGATCGGTCACGTCAACGACGTGACGCTCTATCGCGAGCTGGTGCGCCGCGGCGTCAACGATTATTTGATTGCGCCGATCGGCACCATCGACGTCGTGCGCTCGGTCTGCGGCCTGTTCACCGCGCCTGACGCCAATCCGGTCGGGCGCATCATCGCTGTGATCGGCGCTAAAGGCGGTGTCGGCGCCTCCACGGTCGCCCACAACATAGCCTGGGCGGTCGCGCGCGAGATCAAGCTCGACACGGTGGTGGTCGATCTCGACCTCGGCTTCGGGACGGCCGGGCTCGATTATAACCAGGACCCCCCGCAGGGCGTCGCCGACGCGGTATTCTCGCCGGATCGGATCGACAATGCGTTCATCGACCGGCTCCTGTCGAAGTGCACCGACCACTTGAGTCTCCTGGCGGCACCGGCGACGCTCGATCGGGTCTATGACTTCACGCCCGAGGCTTTCGATCCGATCGTCGATTCGCTGCGGGCGACAGTGCCGTGCATCGTGCTCGACGTTCCGCATCAGTGGTCGGGCTGGACCAAGAAGGCGCTCATCAGCGCTGACGAGTTATTGGTGGTCGCGGGACCGGACCTCGCCAATCTGCGCAATACCAAGAACTTGCTCGACATGCTCAAGGCGGCGCGCCCCAACGATCGCCGTCCGCGCTACTGCCTCAATCAGATCGGCATCGCAAAGCGGCCCGAGATCAAGCCCGCCGATTTCGCCAAGGCGCTCGATGACGAAGCGGCGGCGCTGATCCCGTTCGAGCCGCAGGTGTTCGGCACTGCCGCCAACAACGGTCAGATGATAGCCGAGTTGTCGTCCTCGCATCGGGTGGCCGAGATGTTCCGCCAGCTGGCGCAGGATCTGACCGGCAAGGCCGATCCGAAGAAGGCCCGTTCAGGTTTTTTACCGCCGTTCATCGGCAAGCTGCTGAAGCGATAGGAAGGACTAAGGTAGAGGCCGATCAGGCCGGAGATCAGTCGCGTGTTTGGAAAGCGTAGTACGTCCACCCCCGATGCCGGCAAGGCGCCTCCCGCGCCCGCGCCGCGCCTGGCTTCGCCATCGCTGCAGCCCGCGGCCGACCCGGCGCACGCGCCTGCGGCCAAGGGTGGCAGCATGAACGAGGGCGGGCGCGCGCCCATTCCGTCGATCGGGCTGGGGGCGCCGCTGGTGACGGCTCCGGCCCCCGGGCGGCAAACCTCGGCCATGCCGGCTCCGCCGCCGGTCGCGCCGACCGCAACCGACTCGCGCCACACCGACGCCTATTACGACACCAAGGGAGCGATTTTCGGCGCCTTGATCGAGGCGATCGATCTAGGCCAGCTGGCCAAGCTGGACGCCGATTCCGCGCGCGAGGAAATTCGCGACATCATCAACGAGATCATCGCGATCAAGAACATCGTGATGTCGATCTCCGAGCAGGAGGAGCTGCTCGACGACATCTGCAACGACGTTCTCGGCTACGGTCCGCTCGAACCGCTGCTCGCCCGTGACGATATCGCCGACATCATGGTGAACGGCTCCGGCACGACCTTCATCGAGGTCAAAGGCAAGATCCAACGCACCGGCATCCGCTTTCGCGACAACCAGCAGCTGCTCAATATCTGCCAGCGCATCGTCAGCCAGATCGGCCGGCGCGTCGACGAATCCTCGCCCATATGCGATGCCCGCCTGCCCGACGGCTCACGCGTCAACGTCATCGTCCCGCCGCTCGCCATCGACGGCCCGGCGCTCACAATCCGCAAGTTCAAGAAGGACAAGCTCACGCTCGAGCAACTGGTCAAGTTCGGCAGCATCACGCCGGAGGGCGCTCAGATTCTGCAGATCATCGGCCGCTGCCGGGTCAACACCCTGGTCTCCGGCGGCACCGGCTCCGGCAAGACCACGCTGCTCAACTGCCTCACCCGCTATATCGATGACGACGAGCGCATCATCACTTGCGAGGACGCGGCCGAGCTGCAGCTGCAGCAGTCTCACGTGGTGCGGCTGGAGACCCGGCCGCCCAATCTCGAGGGCGAGGGGCAGATCAGCATGCGCGACCTGGTGCGCAATTGCCTGCGCATGCGCCCGGAGCGGATCATCGTCGGCGAGGTGCGCGGACCCGAAGCCTTCGACCTCCTGCAGGCGATGAATACCGGTCATGACGGATCGATGGGAACGCTGCACGCCAACAGTCCGCGCGAGGCGCTGTCGCGATTGGAATCGATGATCACGATGGGCGGGTTTGCGCTTCCATCCCGCACGATCCGCGAAATGGTCTGCTCGTCGGTGGACGTGGTCGTGCAGGCGGCTCGCCTGCGCGACGGCTCGCGCCGCATCACCCACATCACCGAGGTGCTGGGAATGGAAGGCGATGTGATCATCACCCAGGATCTGTTCCTCTATGAGATCATCGGGGAGGACGCGCAGGGCAACCTCGTCGGCCGCCATCGCTCGACCGGCATCGGCCGCCCGAAGTTCTGGGATCGCGCCCGCTACTATGGCGAGGAGCAACGGCTCGCCGCGGCTCTGGATGCGGCCGAGGTGGTAGGCGAACGCGACAGAAATTGACTGAACCGAGGCCGTCATGCCGATGCAAATGATCGCGCTGTTCTTCTTGGTCGCCGCCTCGATCGGGGGCGTCGCCTGGGTCTTCATCTATCCGTTCCTGTCGGGCGAGCGGAAGGCGGAGCGGCGCATGGAGTCGGTCGCGCGCACCGGCGCTCCGGTGCGGGTGGCGACGCAGCGCGGCGGCCAGAAATCACGACGCGAGCAGATCGAAGGCAGCCTGAAAGAGATCGAGCAGCGGCGCACCAAGAGCAAGACCCCGGCGCTTTCCGTGCGGATCGCGCAGGCCGGCCTCAACTGGTCGAAGAAACGCTTTATCATCACCAGCGCGATCCTCGGCCTGGTGGGCTTCGTGGTCGCGCTCGGCCTCCATGCCGGCCTGCCCGGGGCCGTCGCGCTGGCCTTTGCGGCCTCCTTCGGGCTGCCGCGCTGGGCGCTCAAATTCCTCAAGAAGCGCCGCGAAGCGAAGTTCCTCGCCGGCTTTCCGGATGCCGTCGACGTCATCGTCCGCGGCATCAAGGCCGGCCTGCCGCTTCTCGACAGCATCCGCGTCATCACGAACGAATCGGGCGAGCCGATCCGCAGCGAGTTCCGCGCAATCCTGGAGACGCAGTCGTTCGGCGTACCGCTGGGCGACGCCTGCGCCAAGCTGTACGAGCGCATTCCGGTGGCCGAGGCCAATTTCTTCGGCATTGTCATCGGCATCCAGCAGAAGGCTGGCGGCAATCTCTCGGAAGCGCTCGGCAATCTTTCGCGGGTGCTGCGCGACCGCAAGAAGATGCAGGCCAAAATCCAGGCCATGTCGATGGAGGCCAAGGCCTCGGCCACCATCATCGGCTGCCTGCCGCCCGGCGTCATGTTCATGGTCTACATCACCAGCCCGCAGTACATCGAGCTTTTGTGGACCGAGCCGCTCGGCCGCATGATGATGGCCGGCTGCATCACCTGGATGTTTATCGGCGTCATGGTCATGCGGAAGATGATCAACTTCGATTTCTAATCAGCGCCATGTACGACATTCTCCTTCAAGCCGTCTCCAATCCGCGCATCTTGACGATGGCTTTCTCCGCCATCGCCGCGATCGCAACCGTGCTCACGCTGGCGATGCCATTGCTCGCGACCGACACGCTCGCCAAGCGGATGAAGTCGGTCGCGCTCGAGCGCGAGCAATTGCGCCAGCGCGAGCGGGAGCGCATGGCGCGCGGCGAGAAGATTGCGCTACGGCGCACGCCAAAGCAGTACATGCAGTCGATCGTCGATCAGTTCAATTTGAACAAGTGGGTCGGCCAGGAAACGGCGCGAGCGCTGCTGGTGCAAGCCGGCTATCGCGGCCACGCGCCCTATGTCACCTACCTGTTCTTCCGCATGGTCATGCCATTCGTGATGCTGCTCTTGTCGGCCCTCTATGTCTTCGTCATCCTCGATCTCGACCAGCCGCCGCTCATCAAGATCGGCATCTGCCTCGGCGCCACCTATGTGGGCATGCAGCTGCCGAGCCTGTTCCTTAAGAACCGGATCGCCCATCGCCAGCTGTCGATCAAGCGCGCTTTCCCGGATGCTCTCGACCTGCTCTTGATCTGCGTCGAATCCGGCATGTCGATCGAAGCAGCATTCAAGCGGGTGGCGGCGGAAATGGGCTCGCAATCGATCCCGCTGGCCGAGGAAATGACGCTGACGACGGCGGAGCTCTCCTATCTGCCGGATCGCCGTCAAGCCTATCAGAATCTCGCCACACGCACCAATCTCGAGGGCGTCAAATCGGTGTGCATGGCGCTGCAGCAGGCGGAGCGCTACGGCACGCCGCTCGCGACCACGCTGCGGGTGATGAGCCAGGAAAATCGCGACATGCGCATGGCCGAAGCCGAGAAGAAAGCCGCCGGATTGCCGCCAAAGCTGACGGTGCCGATGATCCTGTTTTTCCTGCCGGTGCTGTTTGTGGTGATCCTAGGCCCGGCGGCGATCCGGGTAATGGCGGTGACGCACTGAGGCGCGGCCAGATCGTAGGGCGCAATCGCCTTCGCGCCATTCTGCACGACAAGCCCAGCACATGAATGGCGCAATGCCCGTTGCTTATTGCGCCTTACGGGCTACTGCCTTGCCGCGGAAGTCCTCGGTTGATCGAACAGAGTGATTGCGGCCTACCCGCTCAACCTTTTGAGTGAACCGGGTCAATCGGCGGCAATTATCTGACGCGTGACGCTTTCACCGGCGTGGTCGAGGCGATTTCCGGCTCGAATGCGATATTGATGCCGAGCTGGCCCCCATAGGTGGTTACGTTGTGCTCGGCGAACTGGCTGACGAATGTGGCAAGGCCGGTCACATCACGCGACATCTTCAGCGACGTTCCGAGCGTGGCCGTGCCCCAATCCTCGCCGAACACCACTGCTGGCAACGAATAGCCCGGCGCGAAGCTCGTCGTCGTCAGGAACGCGGTCACCGTGCGACTGGTATCGGCCAGCTCATGGTTCCAAACAATCTTGCCGAACGGGCGCCAGACACCGAGATCGACATGCGCCTGATAGCCAAGCTCGGTCACCGCCGAATTTCGGGTCTGGCTTGCAAACGAAAGCGCCGTGAACCCGCCCGCATCATCGGCGGCGAATTGGTCCGTTTCGGTGAAGCCGTTGACCCGGACCTGCTGCAGCGTAATGCCGACCACCGGGCCGTGCGTGACGGTGATTGCGGCCGGCGCGGCCTTTGCCGCCTTCACCGGCATCACCGGCATCACCGGCATCACCGCATTGGCCCGCCCTATCGGGCTCGCGAAGTCGTAGCCGGTCTCGAGCATCAGCGAGAAGTCGCTTCCCTTGGTGCTGCCGGTGTTCGGCTGCACGGTGATTCCAATCGGGACCTGCCGGTTGGTATCGAAAAACAGGCCGCCGCCGCTCGCGATGGCATTGCCCCAGAATGGGCCGCTTACATAAGCCGCATAGGCGCTGATCGCGAACTCATCGAGGGTGAAGTCGCCACCCAGGCTGAACGATTGCCGCGTGCTGCCGCCCGAGAAGGCGACGCCAACCAGCCAGTTCGGCGTCAGCCTGAAATCGAATCCGGCGGTGGCCGAGACCGGCGTGCCGGGATCGTCCGGGAAGCTCGAATCGGAGCTCATCTTGAGCCACGACACGTCGCCGGAAACCCAAGCATGGTAGAATCCGGGTTGGGCGAGCGAGACCGGTATCTGATTGTCGATGCTGCTGATCACTACATCGCGCGTCTTCACCGGGACCTCGGCCAGATAGGACATCTCGCTCGGGGCGACGATCAGGCTGTAGATGTAGTCAGCCTCGATCTTCTGACCGGCCGCCGAATAATGCTCGTCATCGGCGAACAAATATGTCTGCTGCGCATTAGGCGCGACCAGCGTGGTGCACTCCAGCGCCCACGAGTTGGGGATCGTCGCGGGCGAGGGATTGATACAGGCGCCACCTTGCCGGGTGACGGTCGACCCCGCTGTGATATTCGTTAGTCCGAACATGGCCGGATTGAACCCGACCGCGTCAGCCACTGCTTTGCCATCTGCGGGGATAAAATTGATGCCTGCTGCCGTGAGGCCGTTATAGAGGGCGTGATTGTAGGTCTGTTTGACATCCGCGCTGGGCGTGCCCGGGGTCTGCTGCGCCGGTGTCTTGGTCCCGAGATTGATGGCCACGACGATATATTGCGCACCTGCACTGCGGAGCTGAGCAACGCCATTGATCAGGAGATTGGCGGCCAAAGCTGCCTGCTGCTCGGCCGCTGACAGCACTCCGCAATTGCCGTTGGGACAGATCACTTTACCGACGTCATTGCCGCCGGAGCTGATCAGGTACAGAGCATTGGGATTGGCGAGCCCGCCGTTGGCATTCAGATAGCTCTGCATCTGAGTAGGCGTTGCGGGCGCGAACGGATTAGCGAGCGAGAAGCCGCTCCCATTCGATTCATTGGTCGCACCGCTGGCCGCATAATTGGTCCCTCCAGGCATACCGACCGGAATCGCGCTCAGCCCAAAATAGGAGGCCAGCACTTGCGAGTTCATCGGGCCGCCCGGTGTGGTCGGAAGGCCCCCGCCGATCGCAGCCGAAGCGTTGTATGCGCTCTGATTGGTAGGATTGGCGCTGATCTGGTGCGTCAGAAAATAGCCACTGTCGATCGAGCTATCGCCGAACCCAATGAACTGATTGATCTGTTGCGCGTTCGAAACCTGCACCGAGAGCAGCAGCGCCGCGCTCGTCAGCAAGCGGCGCCTTCGAAACAAGACAAGCCGGAACCTCATGAAGCCTCCCCCTCACGTCGGCAGTGAATCACTACCTCAGTACCAAGGGGAAGTCTGTTGCCGAACCGCAACAATCGTTGGAAATTACGTGATTATACAGTCGCTTAGCGTGCAAAGGCGCCGAGCACATCCATCCGTTGATTGCGCTGGGAAGTCTGCTCAAGGACCGCCCAGCCTGGGCAGCGCCAAGCAGCGCTGACCTGACCAAGTGATTGCGCACAAGCGCGACTGACCTGACGCGCCGCTGGCCCGCCGGCACATCGCTCGCCGAGGCTCAGCTCACCCCCGGCGGTTGCCATCGGCCGCGGAAATGCGGCCGCCCTTGAGGGTGCCGTTCTCTCGCGACAGCATATCTCGCAGATAAGCAACATTGGCGGCGGCTTCATCCGGCGGCAGGTCGGCACGGGCGATGGTCTCGGCTTCAGCAAAGCGGCCCTGCAGCCCGACCACGAGCGCGAGATTCTGGCGGACGCGCGGATCGACATTCCCGCCGGCGGCAGCGCGCTTCAAGGTCGCCTCCGCACGCGGCAGGTCCTTGGAGAGCGCGTAGGAGAGGCCGAGATTGGACAGCACCGTCGGCTCATCGGGGACGATCTTGAGGGCCGTCTCATAGTAACGCTGGGCTTCGTTGTGGCGCCCCATCTGATCGAGCACCGCACCCTGCGCGGAAAGGATGCGCCAATCCGGATGATCGGGCGTATGCGCGCGCGTGAGCACATCGAGCGCCTGCTGAAAATTGCCGACGTCGGCGAGCGCCCGCCCGTAGGCGCCGAGCAATTCCATGTCTGTGGGATTGCGCAGCGAAGACTGCTCCAGCACCGCGACCGCCTGCGCGCGCTGGCCGTTCTTGCGCAGTTCCTGCGCATAGGCGATTGCGGCTTTCGGATCGCCCGGATTGGTCTCGTAGCGCTCGGCCAAGCTATCGACAGCCTTGCGCCCGCCCTCCCCGCCCCCTGGCGAGGCGGTGGCGGCAAGCGAGCTCGATGGCTCGACCGAGCGGAAGGCGGCGCATCCGCCGAGCGCGCCGGCCAACATGGTCGCTGCCAAAAGCGCGGCGATCGGGCTTTTCCCTGGAACACGTTCTGAACGCTGCTGCATCACTCGGCTCCCCGCCGCCTCTCGGCATCAGCAATAAAACGTTAACCCTAACGGATGGTTAAACCCCGACAGCAGACTTGCCTTCACCGCGATGGCGGCACGTGCTAGCCACAAAGCCATGCCGCATCCCTCGATTCCCGTAGTCTTCGTCCCGCGCAGCAGCACAGGCAACGCAGTGCCGGTTACGTTCGTGACTGCCGCAAGCTGGGGCGAATTGCGCGCCAGCCTCGATGCGCAGACGAGCACCTACGCGACCGCCGCCGGCTTCGAGCCGCGCGCGGGCCGGCACCTGCTCCTGCCCGGGAAGGAGGGCGCGCTCGCCGGCGTGCTGTTCGGCCTCGAGGACGCGGATGATCCGGCAAAGGACTTGCTGCGGCCCGGCGCGCTGCCAGCGCTATTACCTGCAGGCACCTACCGGTTCGCCAATGCGCCGCACGATGCGCGTCTTGCGGCGCTCGCCTTCGCGCTCGGCAGCTATCGGTTCGCGCGCTATCGCAAGGCTGAGGACAAGGCACTCAGCCTGGAATTGCCCGGGAATGTCGACGGCGTCGATCTCGCCCGCATCGTCGAGGGCGTGGCGCTCGCCCGCGATCTCATCAACACACCCGCCAACGACATGGGGCCGGGCGAGCTCGAGACCACCGCACACGAGCTCGCGCGGCGTCATGGAGCAACATTCCGGGCGATCGTCGGCAGCGATCTCCTGAGCGACAATTTCCCGCTCATTCATGCCGTCGGCCGCGCCGCCGATCGGGCACCGCGCCTCATCGACATGAGTTGGGGCAATCTCAACGCTCCGAAAGTCACCCTGATCGGCAAGGGCGTCTGCTTCGACACCGGCGGGCTCGACATCAAGCCTGATAGCGGCATGCTGAACATGAAGAAGGACATGGGCGGCGCCGCAACCGTGCTGGCGCTCGCCCACATGCTGATGGACGCCCACGCCAAGGTGCGGCTGCGCGTGCTCATTCCGGCGGTCGAGAATGCGATTTCCGGCGCGGCGTTCCGCCCGCGCGACATCTACCGCTCGCGCAAGGGCATCACGGTCGAGATCGGCAATACGGACGCCGAAGGCCGGCTCATCCTCGCCGATGCGCTGGCACTCGCCGACGAAGAGGCGCCGGAGCTGATCGTCGACATGGCGACCCTGACCGGAGCCGCGCGCGTTGCACTCGGGCCCGAGGTGGTGCCGTTCTACACCGATGATGATGCGCTCGCGGACGCGCTGGTGCGCAGCGGGCAAGACGAATGCGATCCGCTCTGGCGTCTGCCGCTCTGGCGCCCTTACGATCAGATGCTCGATTCCAAGGTCGCGGACATCAACAATGTGTCGTCCGGCGGTTTCGCAGGCTCGATCACGGCCGCGCTGTTCCTGCGTCGCTTCGTGACCGCCGCCAAGGCGTGGCTGCATTGCGATATCTTCGCCTGGAACCAAGCCGCCAGGCCTGGGCGGCCGGAGGGCGCCGAATGCCAGGGCGCGCGCGCTCTCTACCACCTCATCGCCGAACGATATGGCTGACGCGCCCGGGATTCGCGCACGCGAAGTCATCGAGCCGCAGGCGCCCCTGCGCCGACACCCCTCACCCGACGCTGCGCTGGACACCGAGGCGCTCAAGGGCGAGCACGTCACCATCGATGAAACAACACCCGAAGGCTGGTGCCACGGCACGCTTGCTGACGACGGCTATGCGGGCTGGCTTCCCGCCAACGCGCTCGCTCGGCCCGGAGAAGCGGCGACCCACAAGGTCGCGGTGCCACGCACGCTCGTGTTCCCGGGCCCGTCGATCAAGCTGCCGCCCATCGAAGCGCTCTCGCTCGGCTGCCGTCTCGCAATCGTTCGGATCGCAGAGCCGTTCGCGGTGACGGCAACCGGCGGGCATGTTTCGACGCGCCATTTGGCGCCGATCGATGATTTCGCGGACGATCCGGTTGCGGTCGCCGAGACGTTCCTCAATGTGCCGTATCTCTGGGGCGGCAAGACCTCGTTCGGGATCGATTGCTCCGGACTCGTGCAGCTCGCATTGACCGCCTGCGGGATCGCGTGCCCACGCGACAGTCACACGCAGGAAGCGGCGCTCGGGCGCGCGGTGTCGATGGGAGCTTCGGCATGCGATCTATCTGCCCTCAGTCGTGGCGATCTCATGTTCTGGAAAGGCCATGTCGCGATGGTGCGCGACCGGGATACGCTGATCCATGCCAATGCGTTCCACATGGTGGTCGCGATCGAGCCCATCACCGAGGCGCTCGCGCGCATCGCGGCGACCGGAACAGACTTCACCAGCGTGCGGCGGATCGAGCGCTAAAAATCCGGCTTGGCGGCCATCGGCACCGGGAACAGACCCTGGCTGAAATAGTCGTTGTTGTTCTCGGCGCAGACCGTCTCGATCATGCGACCCTTGGTCTTGGTCCAGCGCTGCTTCATGGTAAGCGGCGCGTTGAAAGTATCCGGGTCCTCGACGCGGGCGATTCCGGTCAGGTGCGTGCCGTCGGCTTCGAGCTGGAGGCGCTCCACCACGTGCAGCTTGTCGGTGTGTGGCGTGCGGAAATTGTCGATGTAGCTGTCCTTGGTGGAAAGCCCAATGGTGTCGATCACCAATGTGTCGCCGTTCTCGTAGTGGCCGATCGACTCGCCGAACCACGACGGCTTGATGTTCTCCGAGTGCTTGTCGGTCATGAATACGCGCCGCACCATGTGGTCGCGCTGCCAGATCATGTAGACGATATTGGGGAGCTGGATGAAATAGATCGGCTCGAACGGAAACAAGAGCTGGCCCGGAACACCGCCCGGATAGCAACGCGCCTGCGCCGCAAAGGGAATCTTCTCGACGCTCGACAGCGCCTCGTCATTGGAGGCTTTCATCTCTGCGGCGGCCCACGGCTTGAGCACCGGATCCCTGTAATCGCCGAGGCGCTTGGTCGGCTGTGTCCCGGTTCTGCCACCGACCGCGTTGCTGGTGTAGGGGTGCTCGGGATCAGGCTTGATCGGGCCATGCCCACTGCCGGGCGGCGGCTCCTGCCAGTCAGCGACATTGGATTGCCAGCCGAAATCCGCCGAGGTGAGCTGAGGGATTTTGCTGCTTGGCACCGCGACCGCCGCTCCGGCGACAGCGGCGAGCCCGGCCAATCCGGCCGCACAGACCACAAGGCTCACTCCGCGGGCGCGCGCAGATCCTGCTTCGGGCATCGAGGTCTCCTTTCCCGATGCCCTATTTTTTGTGACGTTCGCGATAAGTATGCAAGCGGCCTGGAGAGAGGGGTCATCGAGGGTCGCCGTATCCGCGAATTCGCGTATTGCTCTCGCAGATCACTGCGCAGAGGCGGTCTTCCACGCCTGCCCGAGGTCCCTCGACCACGCGGCTTCGATCTGCGCGATCACGTTGTCGGGCAATGGCACGTAATCGAGCGCCTTGGCTTGGCTCTGGCCATCCTTGAGCGCCCAGTGGAGGAAATTCAGCACAAGGCGGTTCTGGTCTGGGGGATTGTCTTTGCGCAAGAGCATGAAGGTGGCTGCCGTTATGGGCCAGCTTTTGTCGCCCGGCTGATTGGTCAGGATCAGGAAAAAGTTCTGCGCATGCGCGAAATCGGCGTTCGCCGCCGTGGCCTGGAACGTCTCCATGGTCGGGGCAACCCGCATGCCGGCCTGATTGATCATGTCCGTGTAGACCAGGTGATTCTCGATCACGTAGGCAAATTCCACATACCCGATCGCTCCATCGACCTGCTGCACATACGAAGCGACGCCGGGATTGCCCTTGCCGCCGACGCCGTTGGGCCAATCGACGGAAGTCCCCTCACCCACCTCTGACTTCCATTCCGGGCTCGCCTTGGACAGATAATTGGTGAAATTGAACGTGGTGCCGGAACCGTCGGAGCGGTAAACCGTGGTGATCGCCTGGTGCGGCAGCTTCAGCGCGGGGTTGAGCCGCTTGATCGCAGCGTCATCCCACTGCTTGATCTTGCCGAGATAGATGTTGGCGAGCGTCGGCCCGTCGAGCACCAGCTCGCCCGGCTTGATGCCGGTGAGATGCACGACGGGCGTGATCGAAATGATCACCTGGGGAAATTGCACGAGATTGTTTTTTTGCAGATCTTCGGGCTTGAGCGGCATATCCGTGTTGGCGAACAGCACGGTTCGGTTCCTGATCTGCTCGATGCCGCCGCCCGATCCAATCGCCTGGTAATTGACGTTGTTTCCTGTTTGCTTGGCATATTGCTCGGCCCATTGCGACAGGACCGGATAGATCGCGGTTCCGCCGGCGCCCGTGATGTTGGCCGCATGCGAGCTTCCGACGAGGGCGAGGGTCAGCGCGAGAGTAGCCGAGAAAAGACGCATCATACATCTCCGAGTTTCGCTACTCGAAGGGGAACGTTGCGGACGCGGGAGCAGTTGCATGTCAATTCGATGAAAAATGAACGCAACCGCGCTGTGCAAGCGCATTGCTGCAGCAGCATAAGCAAGCGAGATCGCCAGCAAGCGAGATCGCCGGATCAGCCGGCAGCGAGCTTCCGCAGCCGCTCGCGATTGAGCGCAAGCCATTGCAGCGCTATCACCAGAAGTCCGTTGCGCATTGCGCCGGCGGCGAGCCCGGTGACCGCCTCATCAATGGATACGCGCATCGGCCGCGTTTCCTCGCGCTCGGCGGCGGCGCCGGCGCGATCGGGCACCTGGGTTGCATCGACGATGCCGAGGAACAGCGTAATCTCCTCGTCCGATGCACCCGGTGTTGGCAGATAAGTGAAGAGCTCGCGGAGCGCGCGCGGCGCGACGCCGATTTCCTCCAGGCATTCCCGCCGTGCCGCCTCGGGCAATTGCTCGCCCTTCTCTACATGGCCGGCCACGATCTCGACCAGCTCACCCTTGCCATTGGCGAGCTGCGCGGGCAGGCGAAATTGGCGGATCAGCACCACCTCGTCGCGCGCGATATCGACCGGCAGCACCGCCACGATATGGCCGAAGCGGACGAGATCGTGGGTGCGCGCATCCTTGTGCGGATCATCGCCCGGCAGGATATAGCGATAGCGCTCATAGATGCGAAAGCCCCGGCCCAAGAGCTCCGGGGCAGATAGGGTGACATCGACCGGAAGGTCGGCCAGCGGTTCGGGGGGCGGCGGCACCAGCGGGAGATCCTATTCGGCAACCACGCCCTCCGGCGCGGTCTCGAGCTTGAAGGCGGCAGCAAGCAGCGCCCGCGTATACTCGCTTTGCGGACGGGCGAACAGGTCCGCGGCAGGCCCCTCCTCGACAATCTTGCCGGCGCGCATGACCACAAGCCGGCTCGCGAGCGCGGCCACGACGCGCAAGTCATGCGAGATGAAGAGGTAGGTGAGGTTGCGCCGCTTCTGCAGCGCGCGCAGGAGATCCACCATCTGCGACTGGATCAGCATGTCGAGCGCGCTGGTCGGCTCATCCAGCACCACGAAGGTCGGTTCCAACACCAGCGCGCGTGCGAGCGCGATACGCTGTCGCTGCCCGCCGGAGAACTCGTGCGGATAGCGAAAGCGCGTGTCGGTATCGAGGCCGACATCAGCCAGCGCTTGGATGACCCGCTGATCGCGCTCGGCCTTGGACAGCTTCGGGGCATGGACCCTGAGGCCCTCTTCCACGATATCGGAAACCGACATGCGCGGGCTGAGCGAGCCGTAAGGATCTTGGAAAACGATCTGCATGTCGCGGCGGAACGGCAGCATGTCGCGAAATTTGAGCCCGGTGATCGGCTTGCCGAGGAAGACGATGCGGCCCTGGGAGGAGACGAGCCGCAGGATGGCGAGCCCGAGCGTGGTCTTGCCGGAGCCCGACTCGCCGACCACACCGAGCGTCTCGCCCTGACGCACCGCGATCCTGACGCCGTCGACCGCCTTGATGTGGCCGACCACGCGGCGCAACAGGCCGCGCTTGACCGGGAACCAGACCTTGAGGTCGTCCGTCTCCATGACGATCGGCGCGCCCGGCTGCACCGGCGCCGGATCGGGATGCGGCTCGGCGGCGATCAGCGCGCGCGTATAGGCATGCTCGGGCGCGCGAAATACCTTCTCGATCGCGCCCTGCTCGACGATATTGCCGGACTTCATCACGCAGACCCGCTCGGCCAGCTTACGCACGATGCCGAGGTCGTGGGTGATGAACAGCATGGCCATGCCGAGGCGGGCTTGCAGATCCTTCAGGAGCTTCAGGATCTGCGCCTGGACGGTCACGTCCAGCGCTGTGGTGGGCTCATCCGCGATCAACAAATCGGGTTCATTCGCGAGCGCCATGGCGATCATGACGCGCTGGCGCTGCCCGCCGGAAAGCTGGTGCGGATAGCTGGAGAGCCGCGTGCGCGGCTCAGGGATGCCGACCTCGGTCAGGAGCTCAAGAATCCGTTCGCGCGCGGCCATGCCGGTGAGGCCCGCATGCAGCAGCAGGATTTCGCCGATCTGCGCCTCAATCGTGTGCAGCGGATTGAGCGAGGTCATCGGTTCCTGGAAGATGATGGTGATATCCTTGCCGCGCACCTGCCGCATCTCACGCGGGCGCAGTTGCAGGAGGTCGCGCCCCTTGAAGCGGATCACGCCCGAAGGATGATGCGCGGAGGGGTACGGCAACAGCTTCATCACCGACAGCGCGGTCACGGACTTTCCGGAACCCGACTCGCCGACCAGCGCCAGTGTCTCGCCGCGGCGGATGTCGAAGGAGACGCGGTCGACCGCCAGCGTCTCGCGCCCCCCCTGGCGAAAGGCGACCGAAAGATCGTTGATCTGCAGTAACGGTGCGGCGGTCGCATCCATGGGCGTTGCCCCGTCAGCGGAAGGTTTTGCGTGGGTCGAACGCATCGCGCACGGCTTCGCCGATGAAGATCAGAAGCGACAGCATGGTGGCGACGGTCACAAACGCGGTGATCCCGAGCCAGGGCGCCTGGATATTGTCCTTGCCCTGCTTGAGCATTTCACCAAGCGAAGCCGAGCCGGGCGGCAGCCCGAAGCCAAGGAAGTCGAGCGCCGTCAAGGTCATGACCGAGGACGAGAGAATGAACGGCAGGAACGTCATGGTCGCCACCATGGCGTTCGGCAACAGGTGGCGGAACATGATCACCCGGTTTGCGACTCCGAGCGCGCGTGCAGCCTGGATGTATTCGAAATTGCGCCCGCGCAGGAACTCGGCACGCACCAACCCGACCAGCGACACCCAGGAGAACAACAGCAGAATGCCCAGCAGCACGAAGAAGCCGGGCACCAGGACCGAGGAAATGATGAGGAGCAAATAAAGCTCCGGGATCGAGGTCCAGATTTCGATGAAGCGCTGGAACAGAAGGTCGGTCCACCCGCCGAAATAGCCCTGCACCGCGCCGGCGGCGACCCCGATGATCGATGAGATGATGGTCAGAGTGAGCCCAAACAAGACCGATATCCGGAAGCCGTAGATTACGCGGGCCAGCACATCGAAGCCTTGATCGTCGGTGCCGAGCCAGTTGTACTCGAGATCGCGGCAGCTCTTGAGCCCCTTGCGCTCGACCACCGGGCGGCATTGGTCTTCCGTCAGCATCCAGGTCGGCGGCGACGGCGCAGGCGTCGGCAGATCGAGATTGTGAGTGTCATAGGAATAGCGGATCGGCGGCCAAACTATCGAGCCGCCCTTCTCGGCGATGAGCTGTTGCAGATAGGGATCGCGATAGTCCGGCGCGCTCCCCGCGAGCTCATCAGTGACGCCAAAATCGGCTTGGGTGTAGTCGAAGAGAGTGGGGAAGAACAGATGCCCGTCGTATTTGACCAGGAATGGCCTGTCGTTGGCGATGAATTCCGCGAACAGCGACACCGTGAAGAGTGCCAGGAAGATCCACAACGACCAGAAGCCGCGTCGGTTGGCCTTGAAGTTCTCCCAGCGGCGGCGGTTGATCGGCGAAGGCGTGAGCAGGCTGACGACCGGCGGCGCCATGTCCTGCGACGGCAGCGTGGCCGGCTGGGGCGGCGCGGGCGGAGCAAGCTTGGTTCGGTCGTCCACCTCAGACCTCCCGGGTCTCGAAATCGATGCGCGGATCGACCCAGGTATAGGTAAGATCGGCGATCAGGTTCACCACGAGTCCCATGAGCGAGAAGATATAGAGAGTCGCGAAAACGACCGGATAATCGCGGTTGAGCACACTCTCGAAGCTGAGCAGGCCGAGGCCGTCGAGGGAGAAGATGGTTTCGATCAAGAGCGCCCCGGCGAAGAAGGCCCGAATGAACGCGCCGGGAAATCCCGCGATCACGATCAGCATCGCGTTGCGGAAGATGTGCCCGTAGAGCACCTGAGTGTCAGTGCAACCCTTGGCGCGAGCGGTGAGCACGTATTGCTTGCGGATCTCGTCCAGGAACGAATTCTTGGTGAGCATGGTCATGCTGGCAAACGCGCTCACCCCCATGGCGATGACCGGCAGCGTGAGATGCCAGAAGTAATCGAGGATCTTCTGCCACCAGGGAAAATCAGCCCAGCCATCGGAGGTCAGACCGCGCAACGGAAACCAGTCGAGAAACGTGCCGCCCGCGAACAGCACGATGAGCAGGATCGCGAACAGAAAGCCCGGTATGGAATAGCCGACGACGATAACGCCCGACGTCCACACATCAAAAACTGAGCCGTCGGCGACCGCCTTGCGGATACCGAGCGGTATCGAGATCAGATAGGTCAGCAGCGTGAGCCAGAGGCCGAGCGAGATCGACACCGGCATTTTCTCGCGGATCAGCTGCAAGACGCTCACATCGCGGAAATAGCTCTTGCCGAAGTCGAACCGGCTGTAATTCCACAGCATCAGGAAGAAGCGCTCGTAGGCCGGCTTGTCGAAGCCGAACTGCTTTTCCAGGCTGGCGATGAATTCCGGATCGAGGCCCTGGGCACCGCGATATTTCGAGTTGACCTCGCCTCCCGGCCCGGTGCGCAGCTGGCCGCGCGCGCCGAAATCACTGGACGGCCCGGATACGCGCGAAGCTCCCCCGGTATCGGCGCCGCTCAGTTGCGCGATGATGCGCTCAATCGGCCCGCCGGGCGCAAACTGCACCACCACGAACGAGACCAGCATGATCCCGAACAGAGTCGGGATCATCAGCAACAGCCTGCGAATGATATAGGCGGTCATGTCTTAGCCCGCCCGCTCGAGCTTGGCCGCCTTGTCGCGGTCGTACCACCAGGTCTCGGGTGCACCGAGTGCATAGCGCGGCTTGGTCGCCGGGCGGCTGAACACGTCCCAGTGAGCGATCCAATAGGCGGGATTGTACCACTGGGGAATCCAATAGCGGCCGGCACGGAACACGCGGTCGAGCGCCCTGCAGGCGAATATGAGGTCTTTCCGCGTCGGCGCGGCGATGACCTGCTCGGTCAGCGCGTCGATGACCGGATCGGCAATGCCCGCAAGGTTGTGCGTGCCCTTGGTGGCGGCGGCCTGCGCGGTGAAGTAAGGCCGCAAGCCGTCGCCCGGAGTGGAAGAGAAGGAGAAGCGATCGACCGCGATATCGAAATCGAAATTGTCAGTGCGTGCGTGGTATTGCACCGGATCGACCAGACGCAAGGTCGCGTCGATGCCGAGCGTTCCCAGGTTCTTGATGAAGGGCAGATGGTGCGGCTGGAAGGCCTGCTCGTCGCTGAGGAACTCGATGGTCACCCGCTCGCCCTGCGGGGTCATGCGCTTGCCGTCCTTGAGCGCAATGCCGGCGGACTGCAGCAGCGCCGCGGCCTTGCGCAAGAGCATGCGGTCCTGCCCCGAGCCGTCTGAGACCGGCGGCAGGAACGGCGGCCCGAACACCTCGTCCGGCACGCGCCCGCGGAACGGCTCGAGCAGCGCGAGCTCTTCCGGGCCAGGCGGGCCTTCGGCCATCATGTCTGAATTCTGGAACACCGAGACCGTGCGCTTATAGGCGCCATACATGATGTTCCGGTTGGTCCATTCGAAATCGAAGGCGTAGATCAGTGCTTCGCGCAGGCGCGGATCGGCAAACTTCTGCCGCCGCGTATTGATGAACCAGCCTTGCGCGCCCGAAGGCGTCTGGTCGGGAAGCTCCTCGCGCTTGACGCGGCCGTCGCGGATGGCGGGGAAATCGTAGCGCGTCGCCCAAGTCCGCGAGGTGAATTCCTCTCGGAACAAATAGCTCTTGGCCGTAAAGCCTTCGAAGGCCACATCGCGATCGCGATAGAATTCGAACCGCACAGTGTCAAAATTGCTCGTGCCGCGTGCGACCGGAAGATCGGCGCCCCACCAGTCCTTGACTCGCTCGTACTCGATAAAGCGCCCCGCCTCGAAGCGGCCGACCTTGTAGGCGCCGGAGCCGAGCGGCACATCGAGAGTGGATTCGTCAAATGCGCGATTGGCGTAATAGGCGCGCGAAAAGATCGGCAGGGTGGCCACGAACAGCGGGACGTCCCGCCCGCGCTTCGGCGCAAAGCGGACCAGAAGAGTGGCGTCATCGACCGCCTCGACGCCGCTCATATCGCGCAGCAGCTGTCGGATGATCGGGTGTCCCTTCTCCTTCAATATGCCCAGCGAGAAGGCGACGTCATGGGCGGTGATGGGGCTGCCGTCGTGGAACTTAGCCTCCTTGCGCAACAGGAACCGATAGGCCAACCCGTCGTCGGAGATGATCACGGCGCGCGCGGCGAGCCCATACATGCTGTCCGGCTCATCTTCGGCGCCGGCCATCAAGGTCGCAAAGGTCACCTCCATGCCCTGTGCGGCGTCGCCCTTGAGAATGAAGCTGTTGAGGGAATTGAAAGTGAGGAAGTTCTGATTGTACTGCGCGTTCGGCCCGACCAGCGAGAACATGCCGCCCTTCGGCGCATCCGGATTGACGTAGTCGAAATGCTTGAAGTCGGGCGGGTATTTGAGATCGCCGAACGCCGACATGCCATGCCGCTCGATGTCTGCCCCGCTTTGTTGGGCACCCGCGCGCTGCGCCGCGAGCGCCGCCGCCCCGCCGGCAGCGAGTGCAAGCGTCTGTCGCCGATTGAGGAGCCGCGGCCCTTGCTTCGATCGCCGCAATGTCACTGGCGCACGCTCGTCATTGGCGAGTGCCGGCCTTGGCGGCCTTCGCCTGATCCCACCACCAGATCGTCGGGAAGGCGTCGCGCCCATATTTGGGCATGACCTCGGGATGGCTGAAGCGATCCCAGCGGGCGGTGCGCTGCTTCCCATAGGTCCATTGCGGCACCACATAGTTGTTCCACAGCAGCACGCGGTCGAGTGCCCGCGTGGCGGCGACGAGATCGGCGCGATTCTTGGAGAAGATGACCCGGTCGATCAGCGCATCCACCGCCGGATTCTTGATGCCCGCATAATTCTCCGAGCCCGGCATATCGGCGGCCGCCGAGCCCCAATAGCCGCGCTGCTCGTTGCCGGGCGACAGAGACTGCCCCCAGCTCTGGATGATCATGTCGTAGTCCCAATTGCGCAAGCGATTCTCGTATTGCTCGGGATCGACGGTGCGCACCGTGACGCTGATGCCGAGGCGCTCGAGCTGCGGCTTGTAGAACAGCACCACGCGCTCGAAGGAGGGATCGTCGAGCAGCACCTCGACGTTCAGTTGCTCGCCGGTCTTGACGTTGACGAGCTTGCGGTCGCGGATCTCGTAACCCGCCTCCTTCAACAGCCGTATCGCCTCGATCAGGTTGGCGCGCGCTTTTTCCGGGCTGCCGAAGCTCGGATTGGCGTACGGCGTGGTGAACAGCTCGGGCGGTACCTTGTCGCGCACGCTTTGCAGGATTTCGAGCTCGGCCCCCTCGGGCACTCCCGAGGAGGCGAGCTCGGTGCCATCGAAATAGCTCGTGATGCGATGATACTGCCCGAAGAAGAGCTGCTTGTTCATCTCATCGAAATCAAAGGCGAAGTTGAAGGCGCGGCGCAGGCGCGAATCGGAAAACTTCGGCCGGCGCGTGTTGAACACGAAGGCCTGCATGATGCCGAGATCCGCGATCGGGAATTCCTCGAGCACGACGCGCTTTTCCTTCACCGCCGGAAAATCATAGGCGGTCGCCCAATTCTTGGCGACGTTCTCAATCCGCCAGTCGACCTGGTCGCCCTTGAAGGCTTCAAGTGCCACGGTCGAATCGCGGAAGTACACGAATCGGAGCTCGTCGAAGTTGCTGGTGCCGATCGCAACGTTGAGGTCCTTGCCCCAATAGTCCTTGACCCGTTCGTAGACGATGCTGCGCCCGGCTGCGAATTCCTTGATTCGATAAGGACCGCTGCCCAGCGGCGGCTCGAGCGTGGTCGCACCGATGTCGCGTTTCTTGCCGGAAGCATCCGTGCCTTCCCACCAATGCTTCGGGTATATGGCGAGCTGGCCGACGATCTGCGGCAATTCGCGGTTGCCCGGACCGTCGAAGGTAAAGGTCACCTCGTGCTCAGCGGTCTGCGCTGCCTTCACCACGTGCCGGTAATAGGCGCCGAGCTGCGGATTGTATTTCTTCTCGGCTTCGAAGGAGAAGATCACGTCGTCCACGGTGATTGGCTTGCCGTCGTGCCAACGCGCCTGTGGGCGCAGCCGATAGATCACCGACGAGTAGTCCGGCGGATGCGCGACCGCCTCGGCGATGAGGCCGTACATGGTCGATACTTCGTCGGACGCTTCGGTCAGCAGCGCGTCGGTCAGCAGTCGCGATCCGACCACAAGCGACCCCTTCACGGCCCCGACCGCAGGATTGAAATTATCGAAAGTCCCGATCGCCAACATGCGGACCGTGCCGCCCTTGGGCGCGTCGGCATTGACATAGTCGAAATGCGGAAACCCTGCCGGATAGTGCGGCTCGTCGAGCAGGGCGAGACCGTGCCGCCATTGCGGGGCCTGCGGCGTCGGCGACCCCCCCTGCGGAACTTGCGGTGCCTGGGCCAAGGCGGGGCCCAGCCGGCCGAGCGCCGGCACGGCGAGGCCGAGAAGCCCGGTGCGGATGAGGGATCGGCGGCTCGGGTGCACGGAACTCCTCCGGAATTTCGGCAGAAAATAAGCATCCTGTGCCGTTCAGGATGCGATTATGCCCGATTCAGAGCGCGGCGGACACCCGCCTGCTTGCCGCAGATAAGCGGTCGATTGCCCTGAAGTTCCGCGCGCGCCTTGTCCATAACACTTGGCCGGGCGAATGGCCCGGCGCAAGGCGCAGCCTAACTGGTCAGGGAAAAACGCGGCTCGCTCAGCCGCCGCCGGTCGCCTTCGGCAGTGGCTGCGGGTTGTCCGAGAGCGTGTTGAGGTACGCGATGACATCAGCCCGGACCTGCGGCCGGGGAAGCCCCGGGAAAGTCATCTTGGTGCCCTGCACGGTCGCCTGCGGATGCGTCAGGAACTCGTTCAGGTTTTCGACCGTCCAGGTGCCGCCCATGCCCTTCATGCCATTCGAATAGTCGAAGCCCGGCATGCTGGCGCGCGCACGTCCGACGACGCCCCAGAGGTTGGGTCCGACCTTGGTGCCGCCGCCCTTTTCGAAAGTGTGGCAGGCTTGGCAGACCTTGGCGGAATCCTCACCGCGCTTGGGATCGGCGGTCGCCAGGAGCTGTGCGATCGGCGGCTCCTGCTGGGCCGGCGCTTGCTCCTTGGTCCCGCCCGCTTCCTTCGGCACCACGATGTTGAAGCCCGGCTTGGCGGGCATCTCTGGCGCGAATATCGCGCCAGAAGCGATATTCAGCGCGACCACGACCAGGGCGGTTCCCAGGATCGCCCCGAGAACCTTGTTCATTTCAAACGAATCCATCGTGTTCGGGCTCCGAACGAAAGGCTTAAGAAGGCAGCTGCCGGAGGGGCAAAAGCTCGGCGCGGCGCACAATTAGCCGGTTTGCCTGTCCCCTGGCAACACGTATAACCGCAAATGCAACGAATACTGCGCGAGCTGTGCTTTGCAAGCTTTGCCGGTCTTTTCCCATCTTCCGGATGACAAACCGCAGCGACGTTCTGATCCTCATCCCGGCCCGGATGGAGTCGACAAGGCTCCCCGGCAAGCCGCTTGCCGATATCGGAGGCCAGCCCATGATTGCGCGTGTGCTGCAGCGCGCACAGGCAGCCGGCATCGCACCGGTCGCGGTTGCAACCGACTCGGAAGTGATCGCCGCCTGCGTCGAGAAGGCCGGGGGGTGCGCCGTGATGACGCGCTCCGACCATGTCTCAGGATCGGACCGGATTTTCGAGGCACTGAACGCGATCGATCCGGAGGGCAACGCCAAGATCGTCGTGAACGTGCAGGGCGACCTACCGATGCTTGCGCCCGATTCCATTGCGGCCGTGCTGTCCCCGCTCGCCGAGCAGCGCGTCGATATCGCGACGCTTGCGGCTGAGATCACCGATCTGCGGGAACGCTCCGATCCGAACGTGGTCAAGGTAGTGGGTTCAGCCATCGCGCCCGGCCGCCTCAGGGCGCTCTACTTCACCCGTGCCGAAGCACCGCATGGCCAAGGGCCGCTCTATCATCACATCGGCATCTACGCTTATCGCCGCGCCGCGCTCGCCCGCTTTGTTGCGCTGCCCCCCTCGGCGCTCGAGCTGCGCGAGAAGCTCGAGCAGCTGCGGGCGCTCGAAGCCGGAATGCGCATCGACGTGAGCATCGTGGAGGGGGTTCCGCTCGGGGTCGACACGCCTGCGGACCTCGAGCGGGCACGCGCGTTTTTTGCATGAGCAAAGTCGAAATGCTGGCCAAGTTGACTTGGCCAGCCGAGTGCGGCTACCGGAACCGCAACTTTTGGACAGCAGGATGCATGAGCAGAGTCGCATGAGCAAGGCTTCGAGCAGATCCATGCGCATCGTGTTCCAGGGTGAGCCGGGCGCGAACTCCCACCTTGCCATTGCGGAGGTCTATCCGGAGGCGGAGGCGGTGCCGTGCGCAACGTTTGAGGATGCCTTCGCGCTGATCTCCTCGGGCGAGGCAGAGCTCGGGATGATCCCGGTCGAGAATTCGGTCGCCGGTCGCGTTGCCGACATTCACCATTTGATGCCGGAAGCCGGCCTGCATATCGTGGCCGAATATTTCATGCCGGTGCGCCATCAATTGCTCGGGATGAGAGGCGCCAAGCTCGAGGACATCAAGACCGTCGAGAGCCACGTACATGCGCTCGGGCAATGCCGCAAGATCATCCGCAAGCTCGGCATCAGGCCGGTGGTCGCGGCCGACACGGCAGGCTCGGCGCGCGAGATCGCCGAGGCCGGCGACAAGACGCGCGCGGCGATTGCCTCTAGCCTCGCGGCCGATATCTACGCGCTCGACACGTTGGCACAGGACGTGGAGGACGAGGCCCATAACACCACGCGCTTCATCGTGCTGGCGCGCGAGGCCAAATGGGCGCCGCGCGAGGCCGGACCGGTTATCACCACATTCCTGTTCCGCGTGCGCAATGTGCCGGCCGCGCTCTACAAGGCGCTGGGCGGCTTCGCCACCAACGGCGTCAACATGACCAAGCTCGAGAGCTACATGGTCGAGGGCAATTTCTTCGCCACCCAGTTCTACGCCGACGTCGAAGGTCACCCGGAAGATCGCAAGCTGGTGCTGGCACTTGAGGAGCTCGCCTTCTTCTCCAAGGAGATGAAGATACTCGGCGTCTATCCCGCGCATCCCTTCCGCGCGACGTTCGAGGAAGGCCCGAAGGAATGACGCGGCTGGTGAGGCGAGGCGCTTAATATTCCGTTTTGAGGCACGCGCCTCAGTCGCTGCGCTGCTCCAGCATCTGCCGCGCCTTGCTGACCTCGCTTGCGTTGACCGGCGGCGCCGAATTGCCCCAGGCATTGCGGATATAGGTCAGCACGGCGGCGACCTGGTCATCGCCCAGCACCCAGCTGAATGAGGGCATCGCCGGGCCGGTCGGAGCTTCCGGCGTGCTGGCGCTTTGTGCACCGCGCAGCACAACGTGCAACAGCGAGGTCGGATCGCTCTGCTGCACCAGCGGCGAGCCGTTGAGCGAGGGAAACATGCCCGGAATGCCCTTGCCGTCAGGCGTGTGACAGCCGGAGCATTCATCCGCGTAGATTTTTGCGCCGCTGTTGGTGACCGCCTGGTCGGGAGCCTGCGGCGGGCTCTGCGTGCCGCCGGCCTGATCCTTCAGGTAGACTGCAATCGCACGCAGGTCGGCATCGCTCATGTGCGACGTCGACAGGTTCAGCGTTTCAGCCATCAGCCCAGTCGCCGCGGTGGTGCGATTGTGGCCGATCTTGAGATAATTGACGATGTCCTCGATCGACCAGGCGCCCAGGCCGAGGCGCGCGTCATTGGTGAGGTTGGGGGCGAACCATCCTTGCAGCGCATAACCCTGGAGCCGCTTGCTCGTATCATCCGCGCCGAGGAAGTTCTTGGGCGTGTGGCACATTCCGCAATGACCCAGACCTTCGACGAGATAAGCGCCCCGATTCCACTCGGGGCTTTTGTCGGCGACCGGCTGGAAAGTGCCGGGCGTGAAGAACAGCCAGTTCCAGGCTGCCATGGTCTGGCGAATACTCATCGGGAATGGCAGCTGGTCAGGGTTCACCTCGTTGTGCACCGCTGGCACCGTATTGAGATAGGCCCTGATCGCGAGCGCGTCGTCACGCGTGATCTTGGTGAAATAGGTGTACGGCATGGCCGGGTAGAGACGCGTTCCGTGGCGCCCCTTGCCTTGCGTCAGCGCGCTGACGAATTCATCGTCGGTCCAGGCACCGATTCCGGTTTGCGGATCGGGCGTGATGTTGGGGCCGATCAGGTTGCCGAACGGCGTCTCGATCACCCGCCCGCCCGCGTAGGGACGGCCGCTGCCGGGCTCGGTGTGACAAGCCGCGCAGTCGCCAACGATGGCGAGATAATGCCCGCGCTCGACCTGATTGAAATCCTGCGTGTCGATACCGGCTGCGGCGGCCAGGCCCGGCACGGCCCCGATGGTTGCGCAGAGCAGGGAGGCACCCAGTGCTATCGATCGCCTAGGCATGCACGAGCGGGCCCGGATTCTTGAGATACTGGGACTTGATTGCGGCTGCCGACCAATAGGCGAGCGCCGCCACGGTGCCGGTCGGGTTGTAACCGGCATTCTGCGGAAAGGCGGTCGCGCCTTGCACGAACAGATTGGGCACGTCCCAGCTCTGCAGGTAGCGGTTAAGGGCGCTGTTGCCCGGGTTGTCCCCCATGATGGCGCCGCCGCACAGGTGCGAGGTCTGATATTGGGTGACGTCGTAGGGGCCCTTTCGCGGTTGCTTGACCACCTGCTTCGCCCCCATGCGCTGGATGATCTCGGCGTATTTGTCGGTGAGATACGCGCTCATCTTCAGCTCGTTCTCGGGGAAATCCATCGTCATACGCACGAGCGGGCGTCCGAACCGGTCTTTGTAGGTCGGATCGAGATCGAGATAATTGGTGCGATAGCTGTAGCAGGAGGCGTGCACGCCGGCTCCCGAGTAGACCGTGCTCAGATAGTTGTCGCGCACCGCCTGCTTCCATTTCGCGCCCCAGGCCGGCGTGCCCGGCGGCACCGGGGTGGCCTCGATCGGGCGGCCATTGGTCTGCACCTGGCCGAGATAGCCCCCGCCGACGAAACCGAGCGGACCGTGGTCGAAATTATCGCCGTTGAACTCATCGATGCACATCCCGATCGCGCCTGAGGCGATGAAGGGGTTGAAGTTGAACTTGTCCTTGTCGAAGAACCCGATCGCGCCCGACACAGTTTGATGCGAGAAGTTGCGCCCGATCTGCCCCTGGCCGGTCTGCGGATCGTACGGCGTGCCGATGCCGGAAAGCAGCAGGAGCTGCACGTTGAAAAGCTGAAACGCGCACAGGATGACGAGGTCGGCCGGCTGCTCCCATTCCGTTCCGGACGTGTCCACGAACGTGATTCCGGTCGCGCGCTTCTTGGCGGCGTCGAGATTGATGCGAGTGACCTCGCAGTCGGTGCGGGCCTGGAATCCGGGATTGCGCAGGAGTGCGGGCAGGATCGTGGTTTGCGGGCTCGCCTTGGAATAATTGGCGCAACCGAACCATTCGCAGAATCCGCAATAGGTGCACGGCCCAAGCGTGACGCCGAGCGGATTCGTATAGGCCTGCGACAGGTTCCCGGACGGCTGCGGGAAGGGCTTATAGCCCAGCTGCCGCGCGGCATCGCCGAACAGCGTGTGACTGAAGGGCTGCTTCTGCGCCGGCGTCGGGTAAGGTCGCGAGCGGGGGCCCTCGAACGGATTTCCGCCGTCCTGGATCTTGCCTTTAAGGTTGCCGGCAGTGCCTGACGTGCCGCACAGATATTCGAAGCGATCATAGTGCGGCTCGAGATCGTCGTAGGTGACGCCCCAATCCTGGATCGTCATGTCCTGCGGTAAGAAGCCGGCGCCATAGCGTTGGGTCAGGTGGCTGCGCAACGTGAAATCGGTCGGCAGGAACCGCCAAGTCTCTCCGTTCCAATGCACGCCGGCGCCGCCTGCACCGTTGCCAAGCATGAAGGCGCCCCACTTGCGAACCGGAAGCGCCATCTGATCGGCATTGTTGCGGAAGGTCAGCGAAATCTGCGAAGGCCGCAGGAACAGCTCGTGGTGGATGCGATAGCGCAGCTCGTCCTGCGCATATGAGATTGAAAAGTCGGTTGCGGTATCGCGCCAGGGACCGCGCTCGATCGCAACAACATCGAGACCCGCACCGACGAGCTCGTGCGCCAGTATGGAGCCGGTCCAACCAAGCCCTATGATAGCGACATCCTTCGGCGGCAGCCTGCGACTCATCTTCGCCTATTCTTTTTCCGTGCGATCAGATCGGACCCAGGCACTCGGGCGATTCGCGCCGCGCTATTGCGACCAGCTCGGGTGATTGTTGATGCCGACCGGCGGCAATGGAACGCGTTGGTTATGGCGGTCGATCCACTCGCGATAATCGTAGTGGGCGCCGGGGAAACCGATCATCTTCCAAGCCGCCAGGTCCTTGTTGCCGCCATAGATCGGATCGGCCCAGAAGCCGTTCTGGGTATCCTGCAGAATGAGCTTGAAGAATTCCTGGGCGTCCACGTCCTTGAGCTCGAGCGAGCCGTTCTCGAGGCCCGAGATCGCCTCGTCCTTCTGCGCGTCGGCCAGCTCCGCGAAAGCCTTGCCGCCGAATTTACCGCGGCACGCTTCATCGAGCGCGGCCAGCGCCTGGCGATATTGCTGCGCGGGCGTGACCGGCGATTGCGGTCCCTGCTGCTTGGTTCCTTTATGGAACGGGCCGCTCGTGAACTGTCCGGCGTTGCTGCCGTATGGACCGGCAAGCTGGCGATCGATGAAGACTGCGCAGCCGAGATCCTTGCCGCCTGGAGTCTCAGGATCGGGCGGGATCAGTCGATCGACGAAGGCTTCGACCGTCGCGGCTTCCTGCGGGGTGAAGTAGCGCCAGCCACCGGCGGTCACGACTGCGGGCGGATCGGCAACGCCCGGCTTCCAGGGAACGCTACCTTCGATGAGGACCGCGCGCGCAGCCCTGGAATTCAGCAACACAAGAAGAGCGCTGGAGCCCAAGAGCTTCCGCCGGTTCACCTGAGACACAATTGGCTCCGGTCTGATCCGCACTGCCGGTGTAAACGTCCAATTTGTTAGTCGGTTCCCCGCTTCGCGCTGATGGCGAGGCTTGCTCAACGGCCTCAAACAACGCGAAGAGTCGCGTGCGTGACGCAAGTCTCAGGATGGGGCAAGGCCGAGGCGGTAGGGCGGGGTAAGGCGCACCCTACGCGCACCGTGCCGAGGTTTGTCGTGGCTTGGCGCACGGCAAGGCGCGGACCATCGGCCCGCCGAATCGAAGCTCTCCGGCTGCGCTGTCGTTGATCAACAATCAAATCGTCTGGTTGTAGGCACCGACCTCCGGATGGGTGCGCAGCACCGTGTCGACAGCCTTGAACATGTCGCGCATGCGCGCCTCGGAGACCGGGCTTTCCACGACGACAACCAGCTCTGGCTTGTTGGAGGAGGCCCGCACCAGGCCCCAGGTGCCGTCCTCGACGGTGACGCGCACGCCGTTGACGGTGACGAGATCGCGGATCGCCTGGCCGGCGACCTTCTCGTGCGCGGCCTCGGCGTCCGCAAAGCGCTTCACCACCTGATCGACCACGCCGTATTTCACCTCGTCGGCGCAGTGCGGCGACATGGTCGGCGACTGCCAGGTCTTGGGCAGCGCGTTCTTCAAGTCGGCCATGCTTTTTCCCGGGTTGCGGTCGAGCATGTCGCAGATCGCCAGCGCCGAGATGAGACCATCGTCATAGCCGCGGCCGATCGGCTTGTTGAAGAAGAAGTGGCCGGACTTCTCGAAGCCGGCGAGCGCGCCGAGCTCGTGCGTGCGGCGTTTCATGTAGGAATGGCCGGTCTTCCAGTAATCGGCGCGCACGCCGTTCTTCCGCAGCACCGGATCGGTCATGAACAGGCCGGTCGATTTGACGTCGGCCACGAATGTCGCTTTGCCGTGCTGGGTCGAGAAATCGCGCGCCAGCATCACGCCGACCTTGTCGGCGAATATCTCTTCACCCGTATTGTCGACCACACCACAGCGGTCGCCGTCCCCGTCGAAGGCCAGACCGACATCGGCCTGCGTGCGGCGGACCTCTTCGGCCAGCGCATGCAGCATCTTCAGGTCTTCGGTGTTGGGATTGTAGCGCGGAAAGCTGTGATCGAGCGTGCAGTCGAGCGGAATGACCTCGCAGCCGACCGCCTCCAGGACGCGCGGTGAGAAGGCGCCGGCCGTGCCGTTGCCGCAGGCGCACACCACCTTGAGGCGGCGCTTGAGCTTCGGCCGGTTGGTCAGATCAGCAATGTAGCGGGCCGAAAAGTTGTCGACGAATTCGAGCGCGCCGCCGGTCCGCGGCTTGAAGCGGGCGTTGAGCACGATCTCCTTGAGCGCCGTCATCTCATCGGGCCCGAAGGTGAGCGGCCGATTGGCCCCCATCTTCACGCCGGTCCAGCCGTTGTCGTTATGCGAGGCAGTCACCATGGCGACGCATGGGACGTCGAGATCGAACTGGGCGAAATAGGCCATCGGGGTGACCGCAAGCCCGATGTCGTAAACCTTGACCCCCGCCGCCATGAGGCCGGAGGTCAAGGCGAATTTCACCGAGGAGGAATAGGAGCGATAATCGTGGCCGGTCACGATCTCAGGCTTGGCGCCGAGCTCGTGCAAGAGCGTGCCGAGCCCAAAGCCCAGCGCCTGGACGCCCATGAGATTGATCTCCTCGCCCAGGAGCCAACGCGCATCATATTCGCGGAAGCCGGTCGGCTTCACCAGCGGCTCGGATTCGTAGGCCAAGGTATTGGGAACGAGCGCGGGCTTCGGCTGAGGGAACATCATGCCTCTCGGGGGCTCTATTGCGCATGATCTTTTCCGAAAACCGGTATCCACCCCGATCACGTCGGGGACAATCTTTTCGGGATCATGCCATGGCTGCCGGCGCCGAGGACATAACGCAAGTGCACGTGAAGTGAAAGCTTACTGTTCGAGCACCATCATGCCGCCGTTGTAGGTGAAGTGAACCCGCGAGAGAAAGGACATGCCGAGCAGGTTTTCACTCAAGGCCTCGTCTGGTGACACCAGCGCTGTCACATTTCGGACATTGAGATTATCGACCTCAACCATGGCGAGGTAGGCCGGCGCAGCTCGCGTCGACCCGTTGGCGGTGCTAACCTGGACGGTGAAATCCCGCGCGCCCGGGTGAATGCCGAGCAATGCCGCATCGCGGGCCTTGAGCGCGACCATCGTTGCGCCGGTGTCGATCAAGAACTGCAGGTGGCGCCCATTGACTCGGGCATCGACCATGAAACGTCCCTGCATATCGGGCCGGACCAGGACGCTGCTGCCGGTATTGACGAGTTGCGGCGGCGGCCGCCCCACCGCGGCCGCGGCTGCGGTGGCAGACGGGGCACGGGCATTGCGTCCGGCCTGATCAGCCATGTGCGCGGCAGCAACAGCCATGCCGATCACCGCCCCAGCCATGATCATGATTTGGCGCATTCAAGTCCGCTCCGTATTGGCGATGCCATCAGAACATGCGCGTAGGGAAAGAGCCGCTAACCCATCGCCGGCCGGGCCGGCTTTCGAGCGCCTTGGTGAGAGGAAGATGAAAGGAACAATTAGAATTGCACCAGCGCGGCCGCGCTTGCGGCACCGTATGCGCCCCGCTACGTTGTTGGGCATTCAGGCATTTCGGCTCGAGCCAAAAGAAGCCCGGCCGGGGAAACCGAAAGGGAGGACAAGGAAGCTCCATGCGTGCACGAAGCTTGGGGACGATTGGGCCGATCTTGGCCGCGCTGGCCATGAGTGCGACCGCCGCTCGCGCGCTCGACGATATGGCGAAATATCCGGATATGCGCGGCGCATGGGAGCGGCCTGGCGCCGCGCAATGGGATCCGACCAAGCCGGGGGGCTTGCGCCAGCAGGCGCCGCTCACGCCGGAATATCAGGCTGTATTCGAGCGAAACCTCGCCGACGCGGCCGAGGGCGGGCAGGAATACAATCCGCAGGTCCTGTGCCTGCCGTCCGGCATGCCGCGGGTGATGATCGCCTACGAGCCGCTCGAGCTCATCATCACGCCCCAAGTCACTTATATCCGCTTCGACCAGCTCGGCGAGAACCGTCGCATCTATACGGACGGTCGCGCCTGGCCGGACAAGATCACGCCGAGCTTCGAGGGCTACTCGATCGGCGAATGGGTCGACCCTGACGCAAGCGGCCGCTTCACCGCGCTCGAAGTGGAGACCCGCGGCATGAAGGGACCACGCACCCTCGATGCGAGCGGTCTGCCGCTGCATGCCGACAACGAGACCGTGGTCAAGGAGCGCTTCTTCCTCGACGGCGCCAATCCCAACAAGCTGCATGACCGCATCACCACCATCGATCACGCCTATTCGCGTCCGTGGACGGTGACGCGCGACTACAACCGCCTCAAAAATCCGCGCTGGGTCGAGACCAATTGCGCCGCTGAGAACGCCTACGCGATGATTCAGGGACAAACCTACTTCATCAGCGCCGACGGCTTTTTGATGCCCACCAAGAAGAATCAGACAGCCCCGGATTTGAAGAACTTCAAGGCGGGCGCGAAGTGAGGCTTGGGGCAAAAGTGGTCGCTTGTCCCCTGCAACACGCACTGGGTCGTTCCGGCGAAAGCGGGAACCCGTAGGTTCACGCACCATCGAGAGCGCGTCGCAGTATGGATCCCGGCTCTTCGCTGCGCTCGGCCGGGACGACGCCCGTCAGAGTCGTTCCTGCGAAAGCAGGAACCCATACGTCTACGCGCCATCGAGAGCGCGTCGCAGTATGGATCCCGGCTCTTCGCTGCGCTCGGCCGGGACGACGCGCGTCAGAGTCGTTCCTGCGAAAGCAGGAACCCGTGCGTCTACGCGCCATCGAGAGCGCGTCGCAGTATGGATCCCGGCGCTCGCTGCGCTCGGCCGGGACGACGCGCTGAGTGCTAATGCGCCCGCGGCTTGGCGCGGCGCGTGGCCGGCGCGGCGAGCGGATCGTCGGGCCAAGGATGGCGCGGATAGCGGCCCTTCATCTCGGCTTTGACCGACGCATAGCTGCCGCGCCAGAAGCCCGGGAGATCGCGCGTCACCTGCACCGGTCGATGCGCCGGCGACAACAGCTCGACCAGAAGCGGCGCGCGCCCGCCGGCGATCGTCGGATGGCGATCGAGGCCGAACAGCTCCTGCACCCTGATAGCAAGCTTGGGCCCGCCTTCCACCTCGTAGTCGATCGGCACCGAGGAGCCCGAGGGCGCAGAAAAGTGCGTCGGCGCCTCGATGTCGAGCCGGCCGCGCAACCCCCACGGCAGGAGCGCGGCGAGCGCATCAGCAAGGTCTTGGGCGGACACCTCGGCGAGCGCGCGCTTGCCGATCATCAGGGAGGCAAGCCAGTCGGACGCTCCCGCAAGCGCCGCATCGGAGAGATCAGGCCACTCTCCAGCTTCCGCGCGGCGCAGGAACATCACGCGGTCGCGCCATTGGCGTAGCGCCTTGGTCCAGGGCAGCCGCGCGACCCCTAGCCTCGCGATACCTTCCGCCAAGATCCGCGCGCTCTCTTCGCTCGGCACGACCATCATCGGCTGCTCCGAGAGGACAAGTGCGCCAAGGCGGCGGGTGCGGCGGGCACGCAGGCTTGTGCTGGAAGAATCGAAAATGAGCTCTTCGCGCGCCTCGATGTGCTCGGCTTGGGCGGCCTCGATCTCGGCGAGGCTCAACGCCGCAGCCAGCATGATGCGTCCCTGTGCGGCGCTGCCGGCGATCTCGGCGACCGCGAGGTAGGGCTCGCGGGAGAGCGGTGAGAGCGGATCGATGCGGGCACCACGACCGTTGGCGAGCAGGAAGGCGCCGTCAGCCCCGCGGTTCTTGGCAATGCGGTCCGGATAGGCGAGCGCCAGGATCGCGCCCGGGCTTGACACGGAACGAGGCGATAGGCCCGCGAGATCATCCTTCGCGGTTTCCGCCCAGCGCCGTGCCAAGCCGCGTGCCTCAGTGGCGCGCGGGGAGCGGTCGCGGGCAAAGGCTTCGAGCCGGAGCGCAAGATCGACGTCGTTGCCGCCGAGCCCGCGCTCGGTCAGCAGCACCGCGATTTCGGCCGCGCGCCGCGCCTCACCGGCCGCTCCGGCGTCGATCACCATGCGCGCAAGCCGCGGCGGCAACGGCAATTGCCTAAGCTTCTTGCCCACTGCCGTGATGAGAGCCTGTGCATCGAGCGCGCCGAGCTCGGTCAGGAGCGCCTTGGCCTCGGCGATTGCCGGAGGAGGCGGCGGATCGAGAAAATCCAGTTTCGCCGGATCACGAACGCCCCAATGGGCGAGGTCGAGCACCAAACCGGAGAGATCGGTGGCGAGGATCTCGGGCCGGTTCTCGGCCTCGAGCGAAGCGGTTTGCGGTGCATCCCAAAGGCGATAGCAAACGCCCGGCTCGGTGCGTCCGGCACGCCCACGCCGTTGATCGGCCGCGGCGCGCGAGACGCGGACGGTCTCGAGCCGGGTAAGCCCCACGTCGGGCTCGTAGCGCGGCACGCGTGACAAGCCGCAATCGACCACGATGCGCACGCCTTCGATCGTCAGCGACGTTTCGGCAATCGAGGTTGCGAGCACGATCTTGCGCTTGCCCCGCGGCGCCGGCGCAATAGCGCGGTCCTGCACGGCGGCTTCGAGCGCGCCATAAAGCGTGACGACATCAATGCTCGGATCAGCAAGCCGCTCACCAAGCTGGGCGGCTGCGCGGCGGATCTCGGCAGCGCCCGGCAGGAACGCCAGCACCGAGCCGCCCTCGGCACGCATCGCTGCCAAGATGGCGTCGACCACCTGCCGCTCGATCGGCGCAGCAGGGTCGCGACCGAGATAACGGGTCTCGACCGGAAAGGCGCGGCCCGCGCTTTCGATGATCGGCGCATCGCCCAGCAGTCGCGCCACCCGCGCGGCATCAAGCGTCGCCGACATGACCAGGAGCTTGAGATCATCGCGCAGGCCGCGCTGCACGTCGCGGGCAAGCGCGAGGCCGAGATCGGCATCGAGCGAGCGTTCGTGGAACTCGTCGAGCAGGAGCGCAGCGACGCCTTCGAGCGCGGCATCCTCGAGCACCCGCCGCGTGAAGATGCCTTCGGTGACGACCTCGATCCGGGTTGCGCGTGAAATCTTCGAACCGAAGCGCACCCGGTAGCCGACCGTCGCGCCCACGTCCTCGCGCAATGTTGCCGCCATGCGGCTTGCGGCCGCGCGCGCGGCGAGCCGGCGGGGCTCGAGCATGATGATGCGCTTACCTCGCGCCCATGGCTCGCCCGCCAGCACCAGCGGCACACGCGTCGACTTGCCGGCGCCCGGCGGGGCCACCAGCACCGCGACATTGCGGGCGCTGAGCGCCCGGCAGAGATCCGGAAACGCCGCATCGATGGGCAAGGCCTGTTCAAATTGCATTACTTTCCGTCAAGGGCCCGATCGGCCTCTCCAGTTCCCATTGGCCCCAAGATAGGATCTTGTCCCTGGCGAAGTGCAGCGCGCCCTTGAGCTTGCGGTTTTCATGGAGCTGGCGCCGCGATGCGCTGCAGAACCGGGACCGTTCCAGTCACAACACTATCCGTCGCCTGGAACGGTCCCGGCTCGGAGGCCGCGACAAGCGAGCTGTCTTGGCGCCGAGCGCGAAATCCCAAGCTCCTATTTGCCCTTGAACAAGCCGAGATCGACCGACTTGCCCAACAGGAAATAGCCGTAGGGCGAAGGATGCACGCCGTCGCTGCAATCATAGGCCGCATTGATAATATCGGGATTGCCGGGGTCGCGCATCAGCTTGTCGAAGTCGAGGACCGCGTCGAAGCCGGCGTCCTTGCGAATCCAGTCGTTGACCTCGTTCTTGACCTTGGTCTTGTCGTCGCTCCAGCCGGTGTCGGCAATGCCCGGAACAACGCTGTCGCGCGGGATGATCGTCACCCCGATGATCTTGATGCCCTTCTGCTTAACGCGCGCGATGATATCCTTAAGGCCGGCGATGACCTGCTGGGCGGGTGCTCCGCGGCGGATGTCATTGGTGCCGAGGAACACGATCACGTGGCTGACGCCCGCGTGAGACAGCACATCGCGATCGAGTCGCTCGACCCCGGCCGGGCTGTTGAGCGGCGGCTTCATATCGGGGCTGCTGGTAACCGTGTTGCCGCCGATGCCTTCGTTGATCACCGCATGGGTGTCCTTCTTGCCCAGGGCCAAGCGCTCGGCCACTGCATCCTCCCAACGCTCGTGGGCATCGAGCGTCGTGCAGGTGCCGTCGGTGATGGAATCGCCAAAAGCCACAATGGCGCCGGCACGGGCGGCCGCCTGCACATCGATTGATTTCAGCCAGAACATCGAGGTGGTCTTGGCCGTGAAGGGCTTGCCGTCTGTGGAGGCCGTCTGGTCGCCGCCGCCGTTGTCGGTCAGATAGGAGGTGACCTGCGCGTTGTTGTGCTGGCTCGGCTGCACATCGGCATCCGGAACAAACAAGCTGACCGCGACGTCCTGCAGCGCCTCGACATGCAGTGGGACGGAGTCGCTTTCCGCCGAAGCGCCGGGTGCGATCGTGACGCTATCCTTCCCGGCGAACGTCAGCGGCTTGACGAGAGGAGCCGCCACGGCCGGACCGCGCACCCGCAAGCCGATGCTTGCCTTGGCGAAGGTGACGGGCACGGTGCCGAAAGTATTGTCGAGGCGAATGCGGACGGCATCGCCCGGCAGCGTCACACGCGCGATCATGCGCACGGTCGCATTGGTGATCTTGGTCGCACCCAGCCCCTGCTGCGAGGTCGCCCAGGCGGTGACCCAGGCCGGTTTCGGAGCTTTGGCGAACCCTGCGGTGGTCAACACGGCCGTCAACAATCCGGCGGCCACCAGTAGAGCCAAGTGTAACGTCCTCATCACATCCTCCTCCCTGTTTTGCGCGCGTTTGTTATGCTTGGAACGATCCCTGCCGGTCACTCGGCCGAATGCGAATGGCTCGCCATGAAGTAAGCTCCGCGCTATCCCGCAGATACCACGGGGCTTGACGGCACAACAAGGCAGCAACCAAAGTGCCGATGCGTGGCGGAACGGCGAAACAGTCGCGAGCGGATCGCGCAGAGAAGCCCGCGCAAAAAGATTCGTGGGGCGTCGGCTGCCGCCGGTTCGAGGAAGAAATCTGCCGCTGCAGACCTTCATGCTGCGACATGATAGTTATTCGACGCTTTGCGCTTTGCGTGGAGGAGAGGACCGATGACTGGACGGCTCGTCGCACTGCTCGTTCTGGCGGGCCTGTGGGTTCCTGCGGCGGCGGTGGCACAAACCTATCCGGCGCGGCCGGTGACCGTGGTGGTCACCGCAGCGGCCGGTGGGCTCACCGACCTCATCGCCCGCGGCGTCGGCGAGCACCTTTCCGAGCTATGGGGCAAGCCGGTCGTCATCGAGAACAAGGGCGGCGCCGGACACAATATCGGGGCGGCCGCGGTCGCCAAGGCCACACCCGACGGCTACACCTTGATGGCGAGCGAGAGTGGCACCTTCGTGACCAATCCGTTTCTCTATGCCAAAGGCGCCCTGCCCTACGATGCGGATACGGACTTCACGCCGGTCAGCGGGCTCGCAAGCTATACCCAGGCGCTCATTACTCATCCGTCGCTGGGAGCGCACAGCGTTGCCGACCTCATTGCGCTCGCGAAGAAAGCACCGGGCACAATCAGCTTCGGCACCGCCGGCATCGGCAGCGCCCCGCATATGAATATCGAGCTCCTGGAGAACATGGCGGGCATCAAGCTCGAGCCGATACACTATCGGGGCGCCGCGCCCGCGCTCACAGATCTCATGGGCGGACACATCCAGCTGATGTCGGTCAGCATGACATTATCGCTGGCGCCGGCGCGAGCCGGGCGCGTCACCATGCTGGGCGTAGGCAGCCGGGCGCGACTGCCGCAAGCCCCGGAAGTTCCGACCGTCAGCGAGAGCGGGCTGCCCGGCTACGAGGCGGTCAGCTGGATCGGCCTGTTCGCGACCAGCGGAACGCCGCACGACGTCGTGGCCAAAATCAATGCCGACGTGCAGCGCGTTCTCGCGGATCCCGCCTTTCGCGAAAAATTCCTGACGCCGCAAATGCTCGATGCCATGCCGGGTTCGCCGGAAGCATTCGCGGCCGAGATCAAGGCCGAGTCGCAGAAGTGGTCGAAGGTCATCCGCGAGCAGAACCTGCATATCGATTGAGCCAGTGTCGCCGCGCTGGTGAGCCACCGAACCGACGCCGCTAGGGTTAACGCGGCGCTAAGCGCGCCCCTGGCATTCTCCTTGAATGGGTGAAGGTCCAGGCAACCGCCATCCGAATATGAGACGGACGCGGATCGAACCGGGACAGGTGCACGCACGTCTTTTGGCGGGCGTCTCGAAAGTGGTCACATGAGCGTTGACAGCAAAGCCGGCACGGACGGCCGCGTCGATTGGGTCGACTACGCCAAGGGCTTTTGCATCGTCGCGGTGGTGATGATGCATTCGACGCTCGGGGTCGAGCAGGCGGTCGGACGCGAGGGCTTCATGCATGCGGTGGTGGCGTTCGCCAAGCCGTTCCGCATGCCGGATTTCTTCCTTATCTCCGGACTCTTCCTGGCCCAGGTCATCGACCGCGACTGGCGCACCTATCTCGACCGCAAGGTCGTACACTTTCTCTACTTCTATCTCCTGTGGACCGCGTTGCAGTTCGCCTTCAAGGCACCCGTCATGATGCAAGAGCACGGCGCGGCCGGCGCCGCGCGCATGTATCTCGAATCGTTCCGGGAGCCGTTCGGCACGCTTTGGTTCATCTATCTGCTGCCGATCTTTTTCACGGTGACCAAGCTCGCCAGGAGCTATGCTGTCCCGCCGGCGCTGCTTTGGCTTGCCGCTGCTGCGCTGGAGAGCGCGCCGATCGCCACCGGCTCGACCGTGATCGACGAGTTCGCGGCCCGCTTCGTGTTCTTCCTTACGGGCTATTTGTGCGCCAGGGGCGTGTTTGCACTGGCTGCCGCCGCGCAGGCGCAGCCCGAGACCGCCATCGCCGGCCTCACGATCTGGGGCCTCCTCAACGCCGTCCTGATCGCCAATGGGCTAGCCGAGCTGCCGCTAATTTCGCTCGCGCTCGGGCTTGCCGGCGCCATGGCGGTGGTCACGGTTTCCGCCCTGATGGCCAAGAGCGATCTGTTCTCCCCGCTGCGCTACTGCGGGCGCAATTCGATCGTCATCTATCTCGCCTTCTTCCTGCCCATGGCGGCCTCGCGCGCTTGGCTCATTCGTACCGGCTGGATCACCGACATCGGCGCGCTGTCGCTGGTTGTGACCGCCTGCGGCGTCGTTGGCTCGCTCATCCTGTTCTGGACGGTGCGGACGACCTTCCTGCGCTTCTTGTTCGCGCGGCCGGCGCGATTCTGGATTGCGCCCAAGGGCGCGCTCGCTCCGGGCGCCGAGGCAACCCTGTCGCTGCAGCCTGCCGAATAGCGCCCACGTCTCGCCGAAAGGCGGGGACGGTCGCGCCAGAGGACGTTGCCAAGGCGGCACGGACGGCCCACATTCGCCCTTATGTCTGCACCCGCGAAATCTACTTCGGCGAAATCCACCGCCGCGAGCTCTGCGTCGGCAACACCCGCTAAGGCAAAATCCGGCGAAAAATCCGTGACCGTGCTGGATGCCGCCGCGTCACCCCCGCCCAAGGCGGGCGATCACGTGTTTCTGGTGGACGGATCGTCCTACATCTTCCGCGCCTACTGGCAGTCGATGAACCAGGACCCGAAGTATAATCGCCGCTCGGACGGGCTTCCGACCGGCGCGGTGCGGATGTTCTGCATCATGCTTTGGCGAATTCTGGCGGAGATGAAGCCGGAGGAGAAGCCGACGCATCTCGCCGTCGTGTTCGACAAATCCGAGAAGACATTCCGCACCGATATGTATCCGGAATACAAGGCGCATCGGCCCGACCCGCCGGACGAGCTGCGCCCGCAATTTCCTCTCATTCGCGAGGCGGTCCGCGCCTTCGATCTCCCTTGCATCGAGATGCTGGGCTACGAGGCCGACGATTTGATCGCCACCTATTCGCGCGAGGCCTGCGAGGCCGGGGCGAAGGTGACCATAGTTGCATCCGACAAGGACCTGATGCAGCTCGTGAATGATTGCGTGGTGATGTACGACACCATGAAGGATCGCAAGATCGGCCGCGCCGAGGTGATGGAGAAGTTCGGGGTGCCGCCCGAGAAGGTGATCGAGGTGCAGGCACTGATCGGCGATTCCACGGACAACGTTCCGGGCGTGCCGGGCATCGGCCCCAAGACCGCCGCGCAGCTCATCACCGAATACGGAGATCTGGAGACGCTGCTCGCGCGCGCCGGCGAGATCAAGCAGGAGAAGCGGCGCCAGTCGCTCATCGAGAACGCCGCGCTCGCGCGCATCTCGAAGAAGCTGGTCACGCTCGACGATCACGTCAGGCTCGAAGTCCCGCTTGCCGAGCTCGCGGTGCATGAACCTGATCACCGCAAGCTCGTGTCCTTCCTCAAAGCGATGGAGTTCACGACGCTGGTACGCCGCGTCGCCGAGGCGACCGGCGTCGAGGCCGCTGAGATCGAGCCCGATGAGAAATTCAAGGTCGGAGCTACTCCGCCGACCCGGCCGATGCCGTCGGCGCCGGCACCCGGGCGGGCGCCTGCGGAGCCCCGCCGGGGCAAGGTTGCCGCAGCGCCGGCCATCAGCGGCGCTGAGCTGACGCCTCAGGCGCTCGCCAGCGCGCGCGCCGAAGCGGCGCGGGCGCGCAAGGTCGACCGATCGCGCTACGAGATCGTGCGCACGCCCGAGCGCCTCGATGCCTTTATCACCCGCGCGCACGAACGCGGCGTCATCGCCATCGCGGTCGAGACAACCAGCCTCGATCCCATGCAGGCGACGCTCTGCGGGTTCTCGCTCGCGCTCGGGCCCGATGAAGCCTGTTACGTGCCGCTGGCGCACCGGCAGAGCGGGAACGGGGGTGCTGACAACCTGTTCGGCGGCGATCGCGCGGAAGGTCAGATCCAGGAAAGCGCGGCGCTGGCGGCGATGAAGCCGCTGCTCGAGGACAGGGCCGTGCTGAAGGTCGGCGAGAACCTGAAATTCGCCTGGCTCGTCTTCGCTCAACGCGGCATCGAAATGGCGGGCGAAGACGACACCATGTTGATGTCCTATGCGCTCGATGCCGGCCGCTCCGACCACAGCCTCGAGGCCCTGTCGCAGCGCTATCTCGGGCACACGACCATCGATTTCGCCGCTCTCACCGGCTCGGGGAAATCCAAGCTCAGCTTCGATTGCGTCGCGATCGACAAGGCCGCGGACTTTGCCGCCGAAGAGGCCGACGTGACATTCCGGCTCTGGGGAGTGCTCAAGCCGCGCTTGACCGCCGAGCACATGAATACCGTTTACGAGACGCTGGAGCGGCCGCTCATCTCGGTGCTGGCGCGCATGGAGCGGCGCGGCATCTCGACTGACCGGCAGGTGCTGTCGCGGCTCTCCGGCGAATTCGCGCAACGCGAGCTCGCGCTGGTGGATGAAATCCAAAAGCTTGCGGGCGAGCCGATCAATCCGGGCAGCCCGAAGCAGATCGGCGATATCCTGTTCGGCAAGCTCGGGCTGTCGGGCGGCACCAAGACCAAGACCGGGCAATGGTCGACCGGCGCCCGGACGCTTGAGGAGTTGGCCGAGCAGGGCCACGTGCTGCCGCAGAAAATACTCGACTGGCGGCAGATATCGAAGCTGCGCTCGACCTACACGGACGCGTTGCCCGGCTATGTCAACCCACAGACGCATCGGCTGCACACGACCTACGCGCTTGCCGCAACGCCGACGGGCCGCCTCTCCTCCTCCGAGCCCAACCTGCAGAACATCCCGATCCGCACCGAGGAAGGGCGCAAGATCAGGCGCGCCTTCGTGGCGGCGCCCGGCCACAAGCTCGCCTCCGCGGACTATTCGCAGATCGAGCTGCGGCTGCTCGCCGAGATCGCCGATATCCCGCAGCTCAGAAAGGCATTCCTCGAGGGCCTCGACATCCACGCAATGACGGCTTCGGAGATGTTCGGCGTGCCGGTCAAGGACATGCCGGGTGAGATCCGCCGCCGCGCCAAGGCGATCAATTTCGGCATCATCTACGGAATTTCCGCCTTTGGGCTTGCCAACCAGCTCGGCATCGCCCGCGAGGAGGCCGCCGCTTACATCAAGAAATATTTCGAGCGCTTCCCCGGCATCCGCGACTACATGGAAGAGACCAAAGCGTTCTGCAAGCAGAACGGCTATGTGCTGACCTTGTTCGGACGCAAGTGCCACTACCCGGATATCAAGAGCTCCAACGCCTCGATCCGGGCGTTTAATGAGCGCGCGTCCATCAACGCGCGCCTGCAAGGCACCGCCGCGGACATCATCCGCAGAGCCATGGTGCGCATGGATGCGGCGCTCGAAAAGGCCAAGCTCAACGCGCAGATGCTCTTGCAGGTGCACGACGAGCTGGTGTTCGAGGTGCCTGACGATGAAGTCGCCACGACCCTGCCGGTCGTCAAGAAAGTGATGGAAGAGGCCCCGATGCCGGCGCTTTCGCTCTCCGTGCCGCTCGCGGTCGACGCCCGCGCCGCCGACAATTGGGACGAGGCGCATTGACGGGCGCGCCGCTTGACGGCACCACGCTCACCTGGCCGTGGGCGCTGCCGTTTGCCGGCATCCTCCTGACCATTGCGATCGCGCCGCTCGTCGCGCGGCGGTTCTGGGAGCACAATTACGGCAAGCTCGCCTTCGTGTGGGCGGCGCTGGCGATCGTTCCGATCGCCGCTCTTTATGACGTGCCGACCGCGCTCGCAGCGCTCCTGCACACGATGCTCCTCGATTATCTGAGCTTCATCGTGCTGTTGTTCGCGCTCTATGTGGTGGCCGGCGGCATCCTGGTGACCGGCAATCTGCGCGGCACGCCGCTGACCAACACCGCCCTGCTCGCGCTCGGCACCATCATGGCGAGCGTGGTCGGCACCACTGGCGCGGCCATGATCCTGATCCGGCCGCTGCTGCGCGCCAACGCGGCGCGGCTGCACAATGCGCATGTGATCGTGTTCTTCATCTTTCTTGCCGCCAATATCGGCGGATCGCTGACCCCTCTCGGCAATCCGCCCCTGTTCGTCGGCTTTCTGCACGGCGTCGATTTCTTCTGGACCGCGCGACATCTCCTCGCGCCAACTGCGGTAACCGCCCTGCTTGTGCTGCTCGTCTTCGTGATCGTGGAGAGCTTCCTCTACCTCAAGGATCGGCGCATCAGCCTGGTCGGAGAGACACAGCCGCCGCTGCACCTGCGATTGCGCGGCGGGATCAATTTCCTGCTGATCGGCGCAATCGTAGGCGCGATCCTGGTTTCCGCGACCTGGCAACCGGACATGCATTTCGACGTGTACGGCACCCGGCTCGAACTGCAGAACCTCAGCCGCGACGGCTTCCTGGTGTTCGTCGCAGTCCTGTCGCTTGCGCTCACCCCGAACGAGCACCGCGAGGCAAACGGCTTCACCTGGGAACCGATCGCCGAAGTGGCGATCCTGTTCGCCGGCATCTTTGCCTGCGTCATCCCGGTGATCGCCATGCTGCAGGCGGGCCGCGCGGGCGCGTTCGCTTGGGTGCTTGCAGCCACGAGCAACAACGGCATGCCAAACGACGTCGCCTATTTCTGGCTTGCCGGCATGCTGTCCGCAGTGCTGGACAATGCGCCGACCTATCTCGTGTTCTTCGAGCTCGCCGGCGGCGATCCGGCCACGCTGATGGGACCGCTCGCCACGACGCTCGCCGCGATCTCCATGGGGGCGGCCTATATGGGGGCGCTGACCTATATCGGCAACGCGCCCAACCTGATGATCTACGCGATCGCCTGCGAGCGCGGCGTCAAGATGCCGAGCTTCCTTGGCTTCATGCTGTGGTCTGGAGCAGTGCTGCTGCCGATTTTCGGCCTCGTCACCTTCTTGTTCGTCGCGCCTTGAGCTTGCGGAGGGGTGCCTTCCGCCGCGCCCCGCTCGGCAGCACGGCAATCACCTCGATTTCCAATAGCGCGCCCGCCAAAGCGAAGCCCGACACCTCGATGGTGGTTGAGGCCGGCAGCGCCGCCGCATTGAGCTTGCCCGCACGCACCTCGCGCAGGATCGGCAGATGCGCCATGTCAGTGAGAAAGCTGCTGATCTTGACGACATGTGCAAACTTTGCCCCGACCGAGGCGAGCGCCGTCTCAATGTTCGCGAACACCTGCTCGGCCTGAGCACGAAAGTCTCGGCTCACGAGCTTGCCGTCGGCGGTTGTGCCGAGCTGGCCCGAAACATGGACTATCCCCGCGGGGGCCAGGACCTCGACGACCTGGGTATATGCCTGAGGGCGAACCAAACCCTCCGGATTGATGAAGCGAACGGCCGCCATTCAAGAGCTCCTTTAACCCTTCTTGAACCTTTTGCCTGCGCAAGGCGACTAATAGGCCAAGAGCAACAACTCAAGGGCCTGGATTGCGCAAAAGCGCCAACCGGGCAGCGCTGACGGGATCAGGGGAGCGCACCGTGTTGAAATCCCGATGCAATTCTCATCTCGCGACAGGCCTCCGCGCCGCATTCGTGAGCGTGTGGGGCGGCTGCGCCATCGCCGCATTTCCGGCTCCGGCGGCCGCAGAGGGTCTGTTCGACATATTCTTCGGCGGCGTCCAGCGCCCCGCGCCTTCGCAGACCGTGAGCGCTTATGCGGACCCGCAGGCCCAGGCGCCGCCCGCAAAGCCTGCGGACGGTGCGCCGCGCGTCGAGTCCGGTCCGGCCGTCTCCTATTGCGTGCGCTTGTGCGACGGCCGCTTCTTCCCGATCCAGCGCAACGCCGCGACCCCGGTCGAGATCTGCAACGCGTTCTGCCCGGCCGCCCGCACCAAGATCTTCGCCGGCAGCAGCATCGAGCACGCGGTCGCCCATGACGGCTCGCGCTATACGGACCTCGGCAGTGCGTTCGCCTATCGGACCAAGGTGGTTCCGGGATGCACCTGCAATGGCAAGGATGCGTTCGGTCTCGTCAACATGAAGGCGGCGGATGATCCCACGCTCCGCCAGGGCGATGTGGTCGCGACTGACGACGGCTTCGTTGCCTATAGCGGCAGTCAAAAGCGGGGCAGCAACTTCACGCCCGTCGCTTCCGCAACCAATCTGTCGCCAGACACACGTCGTCAGCTGGCGCAAACGCCGATCCGCTCGACAAGCGAAGGAGCGGGCGCGGCGAAATACGACAACGCCACGCCTGCGGGGCGCGACAGCAGCGACCGTCAGGCTCAGCTCACCAGATAAGACACGACCTCCTCGGCTAGGACGAGCGCGCAGGTCAGCCCCGGGGACTCGATGCCGAACAGATGGACGAGGCCGATGAGGCCGTGATCCTTCGGCGTATCGATCATGAAGTCCGCCGCAGGCTCGCCCGGCCCGGTCAGCTTGGGACGGATGCCCGCATAGTCGGGCAGGAGTGAACCGTCCGGCAAATCCGGCCAATACTCGCGGATGCGTGCATAGAAGGCATCAGCGCGCGAGGCATCGACGTCATAGTTCTCGGCTTCTATCCACTGCACGTCAGGACCGAAGCGCATGCGACCGGCGAGGTCGAGCGTGACGTGCACGCCGAGGCCGCCAGGCACCGGCACCGGATAGATGAGGCGCGAGAACACCGGGGAGCCCGCAAAGGCGAAATAATTGCCCTTGGCGAGCCCAAGGCATGGCGTGCGCTCATAGCCTTCGGTCGCAGCGCCGAGCTGCTGGGCGCCCAGACCGGCCGCGTTGACCACCGCATCAAACTCCGCCTCCTCCACGCCGCCCCCGAAACTTGCTCTCCAGCCGCCGCCCGCCCGCGTCAGGCGCTCGATCCTGGTGTTGAACGCAATGCCGCCGCCGTGGTCTTCCAGGTCTCCGCGCAGCGCCAGCATGAAGGCATGGCTGTCGATTATCCCGGTTTCGGGCGAGCTGAGCGCGGCCGCGCAGGAGAGCGCAGGCTCCAAGCAGCGTGCGGCCGCACCATCGATCAATTGGAGGCCCTCGACACCGTTGCGGCTTCCTTGTGCGGCCAAGGCCTCGAGCGCCGGGATCTCGGCGGCGCGGGTTGCGACGATCAGCTTGCCGCACTTGCGGTGCGGCACACCGTGCGTGGCGCAAAAATCATAAAGCCTGCGACGTCCGGGCGCGCACAACCGCGCGCGCACCGAGCCGGTCGGATAGTAGATGCCGGCATGGATCACCTCGCTATTGCGGGATGAAATGCCGGTGCCGATCGCGCCGGCTTTCTCCGCCACCACGACGTCGGCGCCGGCGAGCGCCGCTGCGCGCGCCACCGCAAGCCCGACGACGCCCGCCCCAACCACCAGAATCTGCATCGATACCGACCCAATTGAGCGCACTGGTGTTAGCTCTCGCAATTGAGCCAGATCAAGAGCTCTGCAGTGCGTTCATATAGTTCATCGACATGAACGAGAGGCGCTGCGCTGCATTCACAGCGAGTTCAGCCGCCCCGCGCTACTGTCGGCGAGCAACCAAAACGTCGCTCGCGCGTTGTTGATGCAACAAATCCTGAGACAAATTTTGGGAGTGACGGCGATGCGTCCGATCCATCTTCGCAGTGCAACAGCGCTTGCGCTGATCCTGCCCGTATTGGTGGCTTCCGCGTTGGCTACGAACGCCCTGGCCGAACAAAGGAGAGGCGGCGGTGGAGGAGGTGGCGGCGGCGGTGGCGGCGGCTTCCATGCCGCGCCGGCGGCGGCTCCGCACTTTTCCGCGCCGGCCCCCGCTTTCCACGCAGCCGCACCTCAGCCGCATTTCTCCGCACCCGCACACATTGCCGCACCTGCCCATGTGGAGACGCAGCATTTCGCGGCCCAACGTTTCCAGCCTCGCCACGTCGAGACCCGCAACGTGACGCCGCACGTGGCGACCCCGCACATCGCCACCTCGCGGGAGGCGCGGTCGACGCTCGCGCGTGAGAACCGGCATGCGAACGCCCTGACGTCGACCAACCGTCACGAGGAGATCGGCACGCGTGGCAGAACGAATGTCATAGGCGGGCATGAACTGGCGCGGCACGGCACGACGGCGCCCAACGTGGCAAACACGAACCGGCCCAACAACACGTCGGCGGCTCGCAACAACCGGGGGACGACGCCCAATAACGCGAACCAGAACGCATCGAACGAGAGGGGCATCCGCGGCCGCAATGGGCCGAACGAACAGAACCAGCAGGCCCGCGCCCAGGAACGCTCGCGTATCTATGAAGGTCATGCCAAGCCGGTGTTGCACAATCAGGCCTTCGCTGAGGCGCGCAATTCGCGCGATCCGGCGCTGCGGGCGATGGCGCGCAACACGTTTGAAGGCCGCTTTGACCGCGACCATCGTGACCACCGGCGTGGATTCTTCCGCGGCATCGTCATCGGCTGGGGCGGACCAGTGTTCTGGCCCTATGCGTATTGGGATTTCGTCGACTACGTGTTCTGGCCCTACGGGGTCGATACGTTCTGGCCGTATGCGTATGACGACGTCTACGACGGCATCTTCGGCGCCTACGCGCCGGACGCGTCCGCGTATGGTTATGGCGCGGTCGTCGGGTCAGCGGGGCGCGGCATCCCTAGGGGCGTAACGACCGGCCCCACCGCCACCAGCACCGCGCAAGTGTGCAGCGGTCAGGCGACCGGACTGACCGATTTTCCGATCGAGCGGATCGCCGATCAGGTGATGCCGACGGACCAGCAGCGGTCCCTGCTCGACAGCCTGCGCGACGCAACACAAAAAGCCGTGGACCTGCTCAAATCCAATTGTCCGATCGATGTTCCGGCGACGCCGACGGGACGCCTGGCGGCGATGCGCCAACGCATCGACGTCATGTTGCAGGCGGTGCAGATCGTACGCCCGGCGCTGGAGGCGTTTTATCAATCACTCAGCGACGAGCAGAAAGAACGCTTCATCGCGCTCGACGCCGAGGGTGAGCCGAAGATCAGCAACAAATCGCAGCAGCTCAATCTGGCGCAAAGCTGCGGCGGATCGGCCAAGCAGATCACCAACCTGCCGACCAGGCGGATCGAGCAGCTTCTGCATCCGAGCGATGCGCAGGAGGCCGCGCTCAACGATCTGAATGCGGCGACCGGCCAGGCCGCGGACCTGCTGGCCAAGAGTTGCACGCCGAGCGAGCAACCCTTGACGCCGACCGGACGCCTCGCCGCCATGGAGACGCGGCTCCGCTCGATGGAGCAGGCGCTGGATACAGTGCAGCCGGCGCTGGCGAAGTTCTACGACTCGCTTTCCGACGAACAGAAGGCGCGGTTTGATCGGTTAGGGCCGCGTCAGGGCTGAAACCAACACGAGAGCCAGAGGGGAAAAGAAGAGGCGGTCACCGGATCAGTCCGGTGGCCGCCCTCTCGTGCTTGAAGCAACGGTCGAAGCTATTCGGCCGCGATGCGCACCTCAGGCGCCGCAGCCCGCACGTCGGCATCGACATGGGCCTCGTACTTGACGAAGTTCTTCTGGAACATGCCCACGAGGTTGCGCGCCGTCTGGTCGAATGCCGCCTTATCCTTCCAAGTCTTGACCGGATAGAGCAGGTGCGGCTCGACGCCCGGCACCGAGGTCGGCACCGCAAAGCCGAAATAAGGGTCGGTGCGGTAGCTCGCCGACTTGAGCGAGCCATCAAGCGCGCCGGTCACCAGGGCGCGCGTCGCCTTGATGGGCATGCGCCGGCCGACGCCATAGATGCCGCCGGTCCACCCGCTGTTGACCAGCCAGCAGTCGACCTTGTGCTTCTTGATGAGGTCGCGCAGGAGATTGCCGTATTCGGCTGGCGGCCGCGGCAGGAACGGCGCGGCGAAACAAGTGGAGAATTCGGGCTCGACCCCGACCAGGCCCTTTTCGGTGCCGGCGACTTTCGCCGTATAGCCCGACAGGAAGTGGTACATCGCCTGCGCGGGCGTGAGCTTCGCGATCGGCGGCATCACGCCGAAGGCGTCGGCAGTGAGGAAGATAATGTTCTTCGGCTGCCCGGCGCGGCCGGTGCGCGAGGCGAGCGGCATGAACTCGATCGGATAGGCCGAACGGGTGTTCTCGGTCTTCTTGTCGCTGTCAAAATCGCAGACCCGCGTCAGCGGATCGAACACCACGTTCTCCAGAACCGCACCAAACCGGTTGGTGGCAGCGTAAATTTCCGGCTCCGCCTCGGCCGAAAGCTTGATGCATTTGGCGTAGCAGCCGCCCTCGAAGTTGAAGACGCCATCCGGGCTCCAGCCATGCTCGTCGTCACCGATGAGCGTGCGGTTGGGATCGGCCGACAAGGTGGTCTTGCCGGTGCCGGAAAGGCCGAAGAACAAGGCGACGTCGCCGTCACGCCCGACATTGGCCGAGCAATGCATCGGCATGACGCCCTTGGCGGGCAGGTAGAAGTTGAGCGTCGTGAACACCGACTTCTTGATCTCGCCCGCATAGGACGAGTTGCCGATCAGAATGATCTTGCGGGAGAAATCGATGGCGATGATGGTTTCGCTGCGCACCCCGTGACGCTTGGGATCGGCCTTGAACGAGGGCAGATCGACGATAGTGAGCTCGGGAATGAAATCTTCCAGCTCCGGCTCGGTCGGGCGGATCAGGAGCTGGCGAATGAAGAGCGAGTGCCACGCATATTCGGTGTAGACGCGCGTGTTGATGCGATGCTTGGGATCGGCGCCGCCATAGAGATCCTGGGCGAACAGCTTCTTGCCGCGCGCATGCGCGATGAAATCTTCATAGAGCCGTTGAAAGTTCTCCTGGCTCAGCTTGCGGTTGCCGTCCCACCAGACTGTATTCTCGGTCAGCGCGTCGACGACGGTGTGCTTGTCCTTGGGGCTGCGGCCGGTATGGGCCCCGGTTTCCGCGCACAGCGGGCCGCCCTGAACGACTGAAGCCTCGCGGCCCGCGATGGCATGCTCATAGAGTTGCGGCGCATCGAGATTCCAATGCACCGCCGCCAGATCCTTAAAGCCGAATTTGTCCGCACCCTGGGCGCGGTTCCTCAATCCCGTTTCTTGCACAACAACCTCCGCCTCGCCGTCCGGCTGACGCCGGAACACTTTAGATTTTGCCAATGTGCCGCCGCTTATCGCCCGCCTGACCGACCGCATTATAGCGTCTGCGCATATGGGGCGAACCTATAGTGGCCATCAAACAGCCTGCCAAGGTCAAAAGGAAGGCCCGTCTGGTTCGGTTAATGGGCGGCGCAACATGTCATTATTGCTTCGCAGCAAAGCGCTAAGCGTCGCCGTTTCGGAATACCGGCTGCTTCAACTCGATGCCTGAAAGCAGGGCACGTCATCGGCGGTGCCCGCTGCTGGGTCTCGGGTCAAGCCACGATTGATAGCACGATCAGCCCTATTCACGGATGGCTGATCTCCACCAAGCGCTTGACGCCCGATAGCGCGAACGGGCCGCGCTCGCGCGGCGCCACATCGAATTTCGCGATCCCTTCAACCAACGCGCGGCCGTCAGCCAAATCCAGATAGATGATGGCAAGCTCAAGCGCGGCGTCAACCGACCGATAGGAACCTTGTCCCGTAGGACTTCGCCTACGATTGCGCAAGCCGGCCGCCGAAGGCCCACAAGCACCGACGATGCGGACCTTCAGCACCGGCGCCATGATCGGAGGGCAATCTTGTTGGCGCAAATCCTCTATGCGGCCGCGCGCGCCTGACCGGCCAGATCCTTGAGTACGTCGCGCAGCATGGCGGGCGTGGTGATGCGCTTGGGAAACGGCAGCCGCAAGGCGGTGCGATCAAGCTGCAGCTCGAGCCCCTCGGGATCGCAGCCGACGCACCGCCAGACGCCATCGGGCGCGCCCAGGATCTTGGTCGCATAGAGACGGCAGGCCTCGGCGTGATCCTTGTTCATATGTGCCACCACTTCGGGCTCGGCCGTAACCAGTTCGCCGGCATCCTCGGTCGCGGTGAGCACGTCGGCCGGCTTGAGATCGACGATGCGACCGAACCCTGCCACTAGGTGTATCGCCTTGAGGGTCATCTGGTAGAAGCTGAAGTCGGCAAAGGAGGCGAACCCCTCCGCTTCCGGCTGGCGTGCGAGATACCGACGGCGCGCAATGGGGTCGTCGGTCACAGCGGCCGTCCCCATCAACATGATGCGGCCGCCTTGCAGCGGATCGCCCTCCTTGCGCTCGTCGATCATGATCGAGACGCGTGGATCGGCGAGAACGTTCTTGGTATGGACGGCAAGGCGAGAGATCAGCAAGAGCGGCGACCCGTCGGTCGCAGTCGCGACGTTCACCAGCGAACAATAGGGATCGCCGGAACCGGGCATCAAGGTCGCGAGCGCGCCCGAGCGGCCCTCGCGCAGAAGCTTCTTGGTGGCGGTCTTCGGATCGAAATTGGCTGTAGGCTGCATGGTGGCCTCCGGCTGGCAGACGGATCAATCTTCAGGAGCCGCGCGCAAAAACTGGGCTGCGCGAGATCGTTGGGTCCGGCTCCGCAGCGTGTCCGGTTTGAGGCGCATTGGCAACCGGCGCCGCGCCCCTCCCACCCGCGGCAAGATAACCATGGCATGGAGCGGCATAGACCGCTATACGGGGGGCAAATCCTCAAACGAATCACGGCTTTGACGAGGAATAGTCACACTTCGGCCCAGCTTTATGGGCTTTCAAGAACTGGTTAAGTTTCTAGACGACCGATTCCATGAATCCGGATTCTCTTGGTAAGCGAAGCCGGATGGAACCGGAAGAATCTTGGTGGATTCCTCGTCTGTGATTGACGAGACGAGGAGTTTTGCCATGGCAGG
>Ga0070738_10000596_pt1 | contig 97731 bp, 96 predicted proteins | sample Coa_R2_2_FD_66446 | JGI IMG/M metagenome (GOLD analysis project Ga0070738, IMG submission 66446) | Surface soil microbial communities from Centralia Pennsylvania, which are recovering from an underground coalmine fire - Coalmine... | ecosystem: Environmental > Terrestrial > Soil > Unclassified ...
CGCCGCCAGACCACCTTCGACGAAGTGGTCAGCGGCCTGGATGAATCGAACGCCCTGTTCGAAGCCCGCCGCTGCCTGTCGTGCGGCAACTGCTTCGAATGCGACAACTGCTATGGGGTCTGTCCGGACAACGCTGTAACCAAGCTGGGGCCGGGCAACCGTTTTCGCTTCAACTACGATTACTGCAAAGGCTGCGGGATGTGCGCGGCCGAGTGCCCCTGCGGCGCCATCCAAATGGTGCCGGAAACAATCTAGCTACTTGCTTCCCGCGACCGCCGCAGAGCCGGTTGAAGTTGTCTGGCGCGGATACTTCGGCCGCGCCGGCGGCTTGGGTTCCTTGTCGAGCGCCTGTTTGGCAAGTTCAATCGCCTTTTCCAGTTGGGGATCGTGGCCGGCTACCTCGAGATCCGGCCGCTGCTCGACTACTACGTCCGGATCGACCCCGTGGTTTTCGACGATCCAGTGCCCGCCCTTATCCGGCGCCCAGAAAGCGACCTCAGGAGCGGTTACCGATCCGCCATCCATCAGCGGAATATTGCGCGAAATCCCAACCAAACCGCCCCAGGTGCGCGTTCCCACCACCGGCCCGATCTTCTCCTGTTGGAAGAACCACGGGAAGGCGTCGCCGCCGGAACCCGCGAGTTCGTTGACGATCATCACTTTGGGTCCAAAGATCGCTGCCTCTGGAACCGGCTGGTCTTTGCCTTCGCGCGGTGAAATGCTGGCCAGCCACCGGCGCTGCAACTTCTCCGTGAAGAAATCCGGAACGAAGCCGCCCCCGTTATATCGCTCGTCGATAATCAAACCTTCCTTGCCTATTTGGGCGGTGAAATATTTGTCGAACGCCTGCAACCCGGGAATGGCCGTATCGGGCACGTGCATGTAGGCGATGCGCCCGCCCGTAGCATCGGAAACGGTCTTTCGCCGCGACTCCACCCAGTCGTGATAGCGCAGGCCCGTTTCGCTGGCCACGGTTTTGACGGTGATTTCCCACGCGCCGTCATCCGACGGTTTGTCGTTAATTTTCAGCGTGACAATCTTGCCTGCCAGGTTTTCAAAGAACGAATAGGGGTTAGCCGGAGCACGGACCGCGCCACCATTCACCGCGATCAGGTAATCGCCTTCCTTCACCTTGAGACCCGGCTCGGTGAGCGGGGACCGGGTCGATTCATCCCAGTTTTCCCCACGATAAATCTTGGCCAGCTTGTAATAGCCGTTATCGAGCGCAAAGTCGACCCCCAGCAGGCCTGTGCCGATGCGCGGGCGCGCGGGAAGGTCGCCGCCCTGGACATACGTGTGCGAGGTGCTGAGTTCGGCGATCATTTCGCCGATCACGTAATTCAGATCGCTGCGGTGAGCCACCCAGGGCAGCAGCGACTCGTAGCGATTTCCAATGGCTTTCCAATCCAGGCCCTCCATGGCCGGATCCCAATAAAAATCGCGCTCTACGCGCCAAGCCTCGTGGAAAATTTCCTTCCATTCGGCGCGAGGATCCACGCGGGCCTGCAAGCTGGACAGATCCAGCTTGCCGTCGCCCACCTTTTTTCCCGGCGCGGCATCGATGATTCCGAAGTTGCCTGGGCCGGCGCTATAAATCACTTTTTTGCCATCGCGATCCAGATCGTAGTTACTGATGCCGGTGAGCACCACTTTGTCATCGCGTTTGGCTATGTCAAACATATGTAGGGTGGCGCCCACCGGCGGACCGGGACGGTCCGCTTCGGTGGATTCGATGGGCCGCGAGGTATAAAAAATTACGTTCTTGCGTGCTTCCAGGTGTCCATACATGCCCGCTGGAACCGGCACTTGCACGATCCGGGCGCCCAGCCCGTCGAGGTCGATCGCGATCGGCTTGACGTCGGGCTTCTTTTCCGCCGTTTTTTCGTCGGACGACTTCGATTCGTCGGCTTTTGCTTCCGCCTTCGGCTGGTCCTTGGTGTCACTCTTCGCGTCGGTGTCAGGCTTCTTGGCTTCGCTGGCATCCTTTTCATCGTCGATCTGCGGCGCGAACGGGGATGCTTCGTCGGCCTTCAGCACTAGCGCGAAAATTCCACGCGTATCGTAGTAATTGAACCGGCGGTCTAGTTCGCCGCTGCTCGGATAAAAGAACCGGTCGGAAAGGAAGTAAAGATATTTTCCGTTCTGATCGAAAACCGGGTTGATGTTGTTGTAAAAGTCTTCGGTGACGCGCGTGACCTGGCTTTTATCCAGCGAGTACAGGAAAATCGCGGCCGCCTGGTTTTGTTCATTCTTGGCGTAGGTGAGCCACCGGCTGTCAGGCGCCCATGCCGGCGCTCCTTCCAGCCCATACTCAGCCTGATCCACCAGGACCGGCTGCTTGGCATCGATATCGATGTAATAGAGCCGGTACTTCTTATCCCAATACGCTAGTTTCTTGCTGTCGGGCGACCACTTCGGCCCGTAGCGGTAGGAGTCGCCGTCGTTCGTTATGCGAATCTCGTCGCCGCCCTTTTGCGGCCGCAGGTACAGTTCAAACTCGCCGCTGCGGTCGGAAAGATAAGCGATCCACTTGCCGTCCGGCGACCAAACCGGGTTCTGCTCGTGCACTCCGGGCGTATCGGTCAAGTTGCGAATGCTGCCGTGTTCGGCCGGAATGGTGAAAATATCGCCGCGCGCTTCTACCAGCCCGCGCACGCCGGTGGGCGACAGCTCGATGCTGCGAATCATGTTCGCTACACTTTTGATTTCTGGCCGCGCGGTGGTCAGATCGCTCGAAACCGTGATCGGAATGTGCGACACCTTGCCGCTCGCCAGTTCGTAGGAATACAGCAGACCACCGTTCTCGTACACGATCGCGTCCGCGCCCGCGCTGGGCCACTTGATGTCGTATTCGGTGTAATTAGTAAGCTTCTTGGTTTGCTTGGACCCGAGATCGTAGCGGTAAAGGTTCATCGTGCCATCGCGATCGGAAATGAAGTAAACGGCGTTGCCGCGCCACATTGGGAATTGATCCAGCGCGCCCGATCGCGGCAGCTCCTGATACGCGTTGTTTTTCAGGTCGTAGATTCCGATGTAGTTGTTCCAGCCGCCGCGATAGCGCTTCCAGGTACGGAACTCCTGCGAGGTGGGGTTGTAGGCGACCTTCTGGCCGTCCGGCGAAAAGCTGGTCAAACTGGCGCGCGGCACCGGGAGCATTTCCTCCAGGCCGCCATCGATCGATACCAGAAAGAGCTTGGTTGTGGCCGCCGGCGCGCTGGCGCGATTCGAGCGGAACAGTACTTTTTTGCTGTCGGGCGTCCAGCCCAGCACTTGGTCATTGGCCGGATGATACGTGAGGCGCCGAGGCTCACCGCCTTCAGTCGGCATCACATACACGTCGGCATTGCCGTCGTACTCACCGGTAAAAGCGATCCATTTGCCGTCTGGGGAAAATTTTGGGTACAGCTCGTCGCCGGCATGCGAGGTCAGACGGCGTGCTTCGCCGCCCAAGCGCGGAACAGTCCAAAGGTCCTCGGCATAGACGAAGACGACCGCGTCCTTAGAAATATCGGGCTGCCGGAGCAGCCGGGTTTCGGGAGGGGCGGTACGGACTATTGAGGGTACCAGCAAGACCAGGAGCAAGGCGCCGCCGAACCATTTCATCGATGAGACCTCCTTCGTGACAGGCAATACAACAAGCCCAAACCAATTGGACCGCTCGAGCCCCGAAAACGATAGGCAATTTTCGAGCTATAGTCCGATTCTAACGCTTGCGAGGCGCGTGCCCCCTCGGGTAGTGCGCTAAAAGTTGGTTGATCGGTCTTGTGGTGGTCGCAAGCCTATCGCTGGCCTCAGCAGGCCGCGCATGGTATTGTATTCCCTGGCGCAGGGGCGTAGGACGTCAGCGATGGACAAGCGAGGAGCCTTGCAAGCCGCACAGTTAGCCTCCGGGAGAACGGCGGTCAAAATTCACCAACAAATGAAGAGGGGCGTGAACAGTCTAGCGACTATCACTTCCACCGCGCCATGGATCGGAATTCTAGGAACACTCTGGGGCATCGCCAATTCATTTCCTGCCTTAGGTGGACAGAAGGGGTCGGGTCTATCTCGCGTTTGCGAAAATCTCTCGCACTCGATGATTTTTTCTGCCATAGGTCTTTTGGTGGCGCTCATAACGTCGGCGCTCTATGATTACCTATGCACTGAGATTGAAGAACTTGATCTGGAAATTAAGTGCGCTGCGCTGCAACTGGTTAATGATCTTGGACGGATAAATAGATCAACCAACTTTTAGCGCGCTACCCCTTCGAGCAAAGCCCAACAGTACAATAGAGACCGGTCCACATGCCGCCGCTACGCCTGGTCGCGATTCTCCAAACTGACTGCCCGACCTGCCGCCTGATCACCCCCTATTTGAACAAGTTGGCGGGCGATTCGGCATCCGTCAGCGCCATGTCGCAAGACCCGGAGGATGCCACGCGCGAGTTCGTGCGCCAGATGGATGTCCGTTTTCCGGTGGAGCGCGACCCTGATTTCGTGGTTTCAAAACGCTTGGGCGTGGTGACGGTTCCCACGCTCTATGTTCTTGATCCGCAAGACCGGATCGTGCGTCAAGAGCCCGGGTTCGATAAGAACGCGCTGAATGAAATCGCCGCCTTGCTGGGGGGGGAACCGGTTGCGAGCCCCTACGACGGCGCACCGGCCAGCAAGCCCGGCTGCACTTCCCGGCATCTGGAAATTCACACGGAGGATGCGTCCGCGGCCGCGCTCAACGTACACTCGACGCGCGGAACTGCAGCATCCATCATCGATGTTCCCGGCGGCGAGGATGACTACGAGTACTGCTTCCAGATGTTCAAAGACGCGCTACCTGTGGTTCCCCCGACGCCCGAGCGCGTTCAGCGGATGCTTCGTGCCGCCGCGCGCGATCCACAGGAAGTGATTGCGCGGATTCCCCCCTGCTACGGCGAAGCCACGGCGGAAAAGATCGCCGCCAACGCGGTTATGGCCGGGTGCTTGCCGGAAATGATGCGTGTGTTGATCCCGCTGGCGCGGGCGGTAGCCGATGAGCGCTTCAATGCTCATGGGGTACAAGCCACGACGCATTTCGCCGCGCCGCTGATCGTCATCAACGGGCCCGTTCGCGGCGAGCTGAAGTTCCATTCGCGCCAGAATGTTTTCAGCAACGTTGCTCGCTCGAACAGCACGCTGGGCCGGGCGCTGCAACTGATCCTGCTGAACCTGGGCGGCGCGCGTCCGGACGGGATCGACATGTCGGCGCTAGGCAATCCCGGCAAGTTCTCCTACTGCATCGCTGAAAACGAAGAAGAGAATCCGTGGCAGCCGCTGCACGTGGATCAGGGCCTGTCGTACGAGCAAAGCGCCGTTACGTTATTTGCCGCCGAATCGCCGCACGGTGTGAGCGAGCACAACGCGCGGACTGCGCGCGGCGTGCTGAAGGCGATCAGTTACGCCCTGGCTGCGGTCTGGAGCTATCGCGCTTGCATGGGATTCGAAGCTGTGGTCGCGCTTGGGCCGGAGCACGTGCGCACCATCCACCGCGACGGGTTCAGCAAACAGAACGTCCGCGAGTTTCTGTTCGAGAATACGGGTGTTCCGGTGCGATGCTATGATGCCGAACCAGGCGAAGGCGTGGGGCAGCGGGCGATGTATAAAGAGATCATGATTGACGGCGAACGCTGTTATCAGAAATTCCGCGCGCCGGAATCGATCAAAATCGTTGTGGCCGGAGGAACGGCCGGAAAATTTTCCGCGGTGCTTGGAAGTTGGTCCGCCGGGCCGCGCGGCAGCCAGATGGTGACGTATCCGATCTGAGGAGATCTCAATGCCGATTCAGTTGGTGAACCCGATGAACGAGCTGGCGCAGCAAGCGGCGCCGGCCGCCCCCCGCCTTCCGCGGCTCGAAGGCGGCACCATTGCGCTGCTCGATATCAGCAAGCCCGGCGGCAGTGTGTTCCTCGACCGCATCGAACAACTCTTGAGAGATCGCTATCGCGTCGCGAAAGTAATTCGTGAAATGAAGCCGACTTTCGCCAAACCAGCGCCGGCGGGGATGATCGAACAAATCCGCGATGCCGATGCGGTGATAGAAGGGTTGGCCGATTGAGGGTCCTGCACAACGTGCAGTTTGCACGATACAGTGAAGCTGGAAAATTTAGGCATCCCGTCGGTGCCGGTCGCAACGCATGAGTTCATGACGGCCGCGCGCGCCCAAGCCGCCGCGCTCGGCCGGCCCGAATTCGACGCGGTTTACGTGCCGCATCCGATTCAGGACCAAACCAAACAGGAGATCGAAGCCAAAGCCGACGCCGTGATCGAAGAACTGGTGGCGCGGCTGACTTAACGCGCGTTCCGGGCGCCGTGATGGTTCGGCGTACCGGTTCGGTGTGAGAATACCGTGTGAGCACCGCAGACACGACGGGTGCGTGCGCCACGTGCTACGATGCTCCCCATGCTCACACGCCTGCTCGTTCTCGCGATGCTTGTTCCGGCCCACGCGATCGCTGCCGATACCCTGGAAGGCCGCTGGAAACTGATCGCCGCCGAAGATGTCCGGCCCAACGGCGAAGTGGTGCGCCTGCCCTGGGGCGAACATCCGGTCGGGTCGATCGTCGTGCAGAACGGCTGGTTATATCTTCAGATCATGTCGGGCGACACACCTTCATTCACCGCGGATAAGCCATTACCGGACCAGATGAAGGCAGCACTGCTCAGCTCCTATATCGCCTATGCCGGACCTTGCACCATCGACGAAGCTGCGGGCAGCGTGGCATTCAAGGTGGAAGCTGCCTGGCGTCCGGATTACGTTGGCACCGACCAGCGGCGCATTTTTCATTTCGAAAAAAATAAGCTGATCTTCGGCACCGCGCCCAACTCGATCCGCGCGGGTTCAGAGCGATTAACTCGCCGTCTTACGCTCGAGCGCGTTCAGTAACGACCTGCCGTGTTATGATTGCCTAAATACTCGTAACACCCCCTGAAGGAGCACCTCTATGAATCAACTCACTCGACGCATATCTCTACTGGTGGTTTTGTTGGGATTTATGATCGGCAGCCTCAGCGCGGCCGATGTTAGCGGAAAATGGATTGGCGACGTGAGCACGCCGGATGGGCAAACCATCTCGCTGACGTTCACTTTCAAACTGGACGGCGACAAGGTGACCGGCACCGTAACCGGGCCGACCGGCGACATCGATATTTCCGACGGCAAAATGGACGGCGAAACGCTCCAGTTCGGCCTCAGCGTCGATGCGGGCGGGCAGCAGCTGGTTTTCAAGTGCACCGGGAAAATAGTCGCGGACGATCAGCTTAAGATCACAATGGCCGGCGGCGGCGACATGAATTTCGAAGTAAATACCAAGCGCTCGACTTAGTAATTCGCGCGCGAAATTCCCAGGACTTACTTCGGCGCCATCCGGATCGCGCCATCCAGGCGGATTACTTCGCCGTTCAGCATCGGATTCTCGATAATTTGCTTGGCGAGTTGCGCGTATTCGGCGGGATGGCCCAGCCGCCGCGGAAAGGGAACCATGGCGCCGAGCGATGCCTTGACGTCCTCGGGAAGCCGGGCCAACAGCGGCGTGTCGAACAAGCCGGGCGCGATCGTCATTACACGCACACCCAGGCTTGAGAGATCGCGCGCCAGCGGCAGCGTGAGAGCCACGATGCCACCCTTGGAGGCCGAGTAGGCTGCCTGCCCGATTTGGCCGTCGTAGGCCGCTACCGAAGCCGTGTTGATAATCACGCCGCGCTCGCCGTCCGGGCCAGGATGGTTGCGAGACATCTCCCAAGCGGCGAGCCGTGCCATGTTGAAAGTCCCGATCAAATTGACCTGGATCACTTTCTTGAAACGCTCCAAATCCGCCGGGCCTTCCTTGCTGACGATCCTTTGCGGATCGCCGATGCCGGCGCAATTGACGCAGACATTGAGTCCGCCGAACGCATCCACCGTGGCTTTAACCGCCTTCTCGGCGTCCGCCGCCGAACTGACATCGGACCGGACATAGCGGGCATTCGCGCCGAGTTCGGTTGCCAGGCTGGTTCCCAATTGCTCGTTGAGATCGACGATCATGGCGCGGCCGCCGGAGGCGAGAATCATCTTCACGGTTGCCGCGCCTAACCCCGAAGCTCCGCCGGTTACGAGTGCAACTTTTCCCAAGATATCCATAAGTGGTCTATCGTAGCGGATTAGCGCCTGACGCGCTTAGCGCAAGTCATCGGAACGGAGATCATCGGCCAGCGTTTGGATCTGACGGTCCAGCTCTTGAAATCGACGCGCGATCGAGTGCAGCACCAGACCGGCCAGGATGGAAGCCGTTCCGGCGCATAAGAACATCCCGCTTACTATGCAGGCGAGAAGCGGCAGCAACCCGGTGCGCGAATACTGAACACCGGCCCAGATTGCCGGTACTGCGCCAGCCAGCCACAGCAGGGCTCCCGCGCCCGCGAAAAACGTCAGCGCTTATAGTCGCGCAGCAAAACCAGAATGCAGTTCAGGATCACGAAACCGTCGTGGAGCAGGCGGATCTTCGAGTGGCTGCCCGCCGGGCGCGCGCGGATAAATCTTTGCAGTGCTGCGCGAAATTGGCGCACCACCTGGCCGATGGTCCGTTCTTCGTTATAGCAGGGGATCAGCACGGCCACCCGCTTTTCTGACGCGAAGTTCACCGGCCCGGACTTTAGCTGACGGAGGAGACATGCTGCAAAGCCTAATATCGGCGCGCTGGGCGTCTCTGCAACTACGCGCCAAGCACAATACGGACGTCGAAGCCACAGACGCGCACGTGCGGCACATCGGACCACAAGTATGCTAGGTAGTGGATTCTTCGAGTGACCACTCAGCTCGCCACCGTCATTTCCCAAGGCCGTTGGGAACAAGCCATTGCACTGCTCCAGGGGATGGATGCCCAACGCGCGGCCGAGGCATTGATGAGTGTTCCCTACGAGCAGCAACAGGCTCTCTTCCGCAAGCTGCCGGTGGAGCTCGCAGCCAAGCTGGCCGGCGTGTTTCCTTACTATCACACATATGTGCTGCTGCACTCGCGCCCGCGCGACGAGATGAACGCGATCGTGAACGGGATGAATCCGGGCGAGCGGATGCACTTCTTCGATGAGCTCCCCGAAGAGGCCTGGCAACACTTAATGGACGAGTTGGCGGAAGTCGAGTCGAAGAAGCCGGATCTCGAGGCGCGTCCCGCAACCGTCCAGCCAGAAAGCGAGGCTGCAGCCGGGGCCGAACCCATCGTGCAGGCACGCGGCATCGAAAAATCGTTCCAGCGCCCGGATGGCGGCAATATTCAGGTGATCGCTTCGACGGACCTCTCGGTGCAACCGGGGATGATCATCGCGCTGCTAGGGGCCTCCGGTTCCGGCAAATCTACGCTGCTGCGGATGCTGGCTGGCTTGGCGCAGCCGTCCAAGGGCGAGGTCCTATGGCATGGCCGGCCGCTCTCGGAGAGCCGTCCAAACGTCGCGATCGTGTTTCAGAGCTTCGCGCTGTTTCCCTGGCTCACGGTGCTGGAGAATGTGGAAGCACCGCTGTTAGCGCGCGCTATGAAGCACTCGGAAAGACATCAGCGGGCGCTGCGGACGCTGGCATCCGTCGGCTTAAAAGGATTCGAAAATGCCTATCCCAAGGAGCTTTCCGGCGGCATGAAACAGCGCGTAGGTTTTGCGCGCGCCCTCGCGGTCGAGCCTGAAATCCTTTTCATGGATGAGCCGTTCTCGGCCTTGGACGTCCTTACCGCCGAGAACCTGCGTGGTGAACTCATGGAGCTTTGGCTCGAAAAGAAGATGCCCATTCGCAGCATCTTTCTGGTGACGCACAACATCGAAGAGGCCGTATTGCTAGCCGATCGTGTGCTCGTACTAAGCCGGAATCCAGCCAGGATCCGCTCCGATTTCCTGATCCCGCTCAAGCATCCGCGACAACGAAATTCTCCGGAATTTTCCTTGTATGTCGACTACATATACAAGCTGATGACCGAACCCGAACTCGAGGCCGAGCCGCCTACGCCGGAAAGAGCGCCCAAACCCGGATACCGCATGCTGCCGCACGCGCGGCCGGGCGGAATTGCAGGCTTGCTCGAGCTGGTGAACGAGCGCGGCGGCAGTGAGGATTTGTACCACGTCGCCGAAGAACTGCAGATGGAGGTAGACGACCTGCTCCCTATCGTTGAGGCAGCGGTGCTGCTCGGTTTCGCGCAGCTCGACAAAGGCGACATTGCAATTACACCGGCCGGCAAGCAGTTAGCCGAAGCTGACATTGCGGCGCGCAAGAACCTGTTCCGCGAAGCCATGCTGGCCCGCGTTCCACTAATGCAGCAGATATATACGGCGCTCTCCAACAAATCCGACCACGCCATGCCGGTCGAATTTTTTCGAGATGTCCTGGACGAACACTTCTCCCATGAAGACGTGGAGCGGCAGATCGAGACCGCCCTCGACTGGGGCCGCTACGGCGATCTTTTCACCTACGACTCAGAAGCCGACCGGCTGCTGCTTTATCAATCCACGCCGGCCGCCGAGAATAGTGAGGACTTGTGGCGTCACTAAGCGCGGGCCGGCGGCTGTCCGGCGCGCCGTGGGACGCGCGAGCTGCTTCCGCGTCTTCGCTCGTTCGCGACCTGCCTATCTTGCTCGCAGGCTTGGCCTTGTTTTACGCGCTGCTTTCGCTGGCCCGCTACTGGGCCGGGCCCGTCAATGCGCAAGCCGCGATCGACCTGCATCCCTCCGCGCTGCCTCGCTATGCCGCTTTCTCGCTGGCCCGGATCGTCCTCGCATACGGACTTAGTTTATTGTTCACTCTGGTCTACGCCTACGTCGCCGCGCATAGCCGTCGAGCCGAACGCATCCTGGTCCCGTTGCTCGACACGCTTCAGTCTATTCCCGTGTTGAGCTTTCTCCCCGGCGTCATGCTGGCGATGGTTTCTCTGTTTCCTACCCGCCAGTTGGGCGTGGAGCTGGGCGCGATCCTGTTGATCCTCACCGGCCAAGTCTGGAACATGACCTTTAGCGTCTATTCGTCGATGAAATCCATTCCGCGCGAGATGTTGGAGGCGGCCGACGTATATCGGCTGAGCTGGTTGCAAAAACTGGTCCAACTCGAGCTGCCGTACGCCGCCATCGGGTTGGTGTGGAACTCGATGATGTCGGTCGCGGGCGCCTGGTTTTTCTTGATGGCGTGCGAAATGTTCGTACTCGGCAATCGCGATCTGCGGCTGCCGGGCCTGGGATCTTACCTACAAACCGCATCCAACGCCGGCAATATGCAAGCGATCGTGTGGGGCCTGGCGGTGATGATCGCAGTCATCGTTTTGCTGGATCAGCTAGTCTGGCGGCCGGTGATCGCTTGGAGCGAGAAGTTCAAGATGGAACAAGTGGAGGCTTCGCAGACGCCGCGGTCCTGGGTACTTGATTTTTTGCGCCGGTCGCGCGCCCTGGCTGCCATAGGGCGGGTGTCCACTTCCGCCGCGCGCGAGAAACTGGCTTTGCATTACGCCCGCCGCGCCGCGCTGCCGCGCGAACACGCCGCCCACAGGATTGCTGGGATTGGCCGCATTGCAGGCTTGGCGCTTCTACTCGGTTTAGGGTTCCTGGTCGTGAGAATGGTTGTGATGTTGGGCGCGCTTTCCGCGACTGGCGTGTTCGGGATCTTCCGCGGTGCGGGCGCAACTTTTCTGCGCGTGGAATTGACGCTGCTGCTGGCGGGGCTGTGGACTGTTCCCGCGGGGGTCCTCATCGGGCTGCACCCGCGATTGTCGGCCATAGCGCAGCCGATCGCCCAGATTGCGGCTTCCATACCCGCCACCGCGCTGTTCCCCATCGTGCTGCTGTTTCTGATTCGAATTGGAGGCGGGCTGGGGGTCGGCTCCATTATCTTGCTCTTGCTGGGGACGCAGTGGTACATCCTGTTCAACGTGATTGCGGGCGCCAGCGCCATCCCGACCGATCTCAAGGAAGTCTGCACCGTCTTCCATCTTGGCCGCTGGGACCGCTGGCGGCAGTTGTTCCTTCCCGCGATTTTTCCGTACCTGGTCACCGGATTCGTCACGGCGTCCGGCGGCGCCTGGAACGCCAGTATCGTCGCCGAGTACTTCCGTTTTCAAGGCAAGACAATTTCTACGGTCGGTCTAGGCGCCGTGATCAGCGCCGCCACGGATGCCGGAAATTTCCCGATGCTGCTGGGCGCAACCATCGTGATGGCGCTGATGGTCGTGGTTTTCAACCGTCTGGTATGGCGGCGCTTATACGCGCTGGCAGCTACCCGCTATAAACTCGAAATCTAACGCCGACCTCTCCGGCCACTCAAGCATTTAAGGCGGCGCGCTGCCATTTGTGTTAAATTCCTCCCTTAGGAGAATTGGGATGAAACGCAGCGTGGCGATCCTCGCCTTATTCGTTTGGCCGCTTCTGGCGCAGCGGCAGAATTTCACCATCAACGTCGGAACGCCGGAAGGCCAGCAGCTTCAAGCCATCGGCCAGGAAGCGGATGAAGCCAAGAAGACGGCTCTGATGGAAGATTTTCTTTCGAAGTATCCGAAGCACGAAGGTGCTCCCTGGGTGGCGGGCCAGCTGGAGTTGATCTATCTTCAGCAGAAACAGTACGACAAGGCCCTGGACGCGGCCGATAAGGCTTACACCGGCGGCCCCAACGAGCTGGATCTCGGCTATAACGCCATTAAGGCCGCCGAAGGCAAAGGCGATGTTCAGCAGGTGAAGAAGTGGGCCGAACGCACCGCCGACATCGCGCAAAAAATCACCTCTGCCGGCAAGGCGCCGGCCAACGACGAAGACAAGGCGGACCTGGAGCACGCCAAAGAGGTCGGCACCTACGCCGAGTACGCGCTCTACGCCGCCGCTTCCAAATCCCGGGATACAAAAGCGATCACCGATCTTGGCGAATCGCTCCAGAAAATCAATCCCAAGAGCCAGTACATGTGGCTGATGACGCCGCGGTATTTGGCGTCTCTCGGCGGCAAGGGATGCGGCGAAGCTAGCAAACTATCGGCAGCGGATCCGAAAAATGCCGAAGCCATGCTATTCGAGGCCGATTGCAACTGGCGAGGGAGCCGCTCTTCCGCCGTCATTGCGAGCGCCAACAAAGCGTTGGAGGCTCTCAACAGCAGGCCGAAAGTGGAAGGCGGAAATGAAGCGGGTAAGATCGCTACGGCGAACTTCTTCATCGGCGCCGGAAACGCAATGGAACAGCGATGGGGTCCCGCCAACAAATCGTTGCGTGCGGCTCTGCCCGGCCTGAAGGGCGAGCCAACCTACGAAGCCAATGCTCTATTTGACTTGGGCCTGGCAAACTACACGCTCGGCAAAGCTATCGGCGACAAAGGACAGATGCGCGAAGGGCTGCGTTACTTTGAGCAAGCCGCTGCCATGAAGAGCAACGTTCAGGGCCAGGCCGCCCAGAACGTGACGGTTATTAAGAAAGAACTCGGCCTTCCATAAGAGCCGCCGCCGGCATGCAGGACGCGCCGAGCGTAATCGAAATCCGCTAAGGCGAGCTTTTTCGTTCGCCTTCGGGTTCTTACTGCCGGTGGCTCTTTACCTGGACCACCACTCGATGTTAGAACTGAACCCGGAGGAACGGATACGTGCGCTGTCCAAGAATTGTTCTGATATGTGCCGCTCTCGGCACAACCGCCGCTTCACTGCTGGCGCAGAACCCGACAATCGGCGGTGGAACTTGTAGTTCTTCGTCGCTGAACGGGACGTACGAGATTTCACTTACCGGAAGGCAAACGGCAACCGCAGCAATCACGAGCGTGTTGCAGGCCAACGGCTTGGCCACGTTCGACGGGTTGAACAAGGCGACCGTTAGCCTGACTTCTGACACGCTACAAGCGGCCGGAACCTCAGTGCCGTGGTCAGGTACCTACAGCATTCAAGCCAACTGCGTGGGTCAACTGATCGTGAACACAGGCGGGAACGTAACGTTCGATCTTCTGCTTTACAACGGCGGGACCGATTTTCTGCTGGCCGGCAGCGATGCAACCTACGCTTACACGGGTAGCGGGAACAGTCAGCCCGCCAGTTGTGCCGCCAACATGCTCAGCGGGGTTTACACCTTCAACGGCACCGGCTACGCGCTCAATGCAACTGCCGTCAGCGGCGTCGAGGACGGGGCCGGGTTGCTTCAGTTCGACGGAGCGGGAAACATCACGGCCAATATCACCCTGTGGACCGGCGGAGCGACATCGAGCGCGCTGACCCTCACCGGGTCGTACACGTTATCCAACTGCGCGGTATCTGCCAAGCTTACGGATTCGAAATCGAATTCGTACAGCATGAGCTTCAGTGTGGCATCGGAGAATCGAACTGCGATTACTACAATGTCCGCGAGTTTTGCGCAGAGCGGAAAATTTTTGATGACCGGGACTGTACATTCTGCTTACGGACAGCCATCCGCGACACCTCAATCTGTAGGCGCGCACGATACCTCGCAGGTCTCTGAACCCATCCGTGCCGGGGGCCGGTCATGAAAATTTCACGCATGGCGCTAGGATTTTCGCTCGCACTTTTGACCGCGCCGGTGTTTGCGCAGAACCCGATCGGCGGTGGAAGCTGTAGCGCGGCTAACCTTACCGGGACGTACTCACTCGCCCTGAATGGGCGCGCGATTTCGTCTGGAAAATTAGCGGGCTCGTTTCAAGGTGTAGGCACGGCTACATTCGACGGACAGAGTAAGGTCACTCTCGCCGGAACCGCGAACACCAACCTCGCCCCGGGTAAGGCCTTTAGCTATTCCGGCACGTATACCGTGCCGTCAAATTGCTCCGGAACCGTCTCGATTCCGAACGGACCTTCTTTTACTCTGCTGGTCTGGAACAATGGCCGGAACTTTATCCTCACTGGCGCCGATGCAACTTACGTCTACTCGGGCAACGGCGGTAACGAGATTCCAACGGCGTGCGGTACGTCGTCCGTTTCCGGCCAATACGTCTACACCAGCAATGGATCGACGCTATTGGGTACGGCCCAAACGGGCACCGCCGAGGAGAGCGGGATCCTACAATTCGACGGACAGGGCAATGTGATCGACAGCTACACGGTTTACTTCGGCGGCGGACTGCAGCCCCAGCAGGTCACTGCGAGCGGCACGTACACGGTCACGCCCGCGTGTTTTGTTTCCGCAACGCTTACCGACAACCATTCTGTATCCCATACGCTGAACTTCCAAGCCGCGTCGGTTTACGGACAGGCTCTCGACATGACCGAGACCGACCTGCAATTCCTCCGCGCCGGTTCAGCCCACAGCGAGTTCAGCAATCCCACGCAATCCATTGGCAATGTCGCGAGCTATGCGGTGAACTCCACCCCGCCGGGAAGCGTGTTTGTTCTCTTCGGAACGCAGCTTGCAGCGAGAGAGGCTGGTGCGGTCACCACGACTCTTCCAACGACCCTTTTGAATACGTCGGTCACCGTTAACGGTGAACTGGCGCCGCTGTTCTACGTGAATACGGGCCAAATCGATGCTCAAATGCCCTGGGATATTCCTGGCGGGACGGTCGCGACCGTGATCGTGAAGAACGGTAGCGCTACCAGCAATGCCGCCGCGGTATACGTTCCCGCCACCGGCACGCCGGGCATCAGCACCTATGCGAATAACCGCGCGGTCGTTGTGAATCAGAACGGAACTGTAAACTCCGCCTCCGACACGGCCGCGGTAGGCGATGAGGTCGTGGCCTATTTCACCGGCGGAGGACCGGTGCAGGCCTCCGGCAAGCTGGTGAGCGGACAACCCGCGCCTTCCGGACTCTCGCCTGTAACGGGACAGAACTCGGTGATGGTGGGCATCGCCAACGCGCATGTCGCCTATATGGGCCTGACGCCGGGGTCCATTGGTCTCTACCAGGTGAACTTTATCGTGCCCGATCTGCCCAAGGGCACATATCCGGTAGTGATCACGATCGACGGCCAAGCTTCCAATGCCCCGGTAATGACCATTTCGAACTAGCGCCGGTAAGCCGAGATTTCGCAGCCGCTTCCCTGTGAGCCCGGGGGTGTAGAATGAGGCCGGAGTGCATTCCGGCCAACCGATCGAAATTCCGGGAAGAATTCGTCCGCCCAGTCCGTCTAAGTTTCTTGGCATGGTGCTAGACGCCAACCACGAGGAAGTGATTGCGGCTTGCCAGAACGGCGACGAGGACGCGTTTCGCGCGTTGTTCGAAGCTCACAAGGACCGTGTGTACTCGATCGCGCTGCGTTACTCCGGCGATCGCGCGGCGGCGATGGACATCGCCCAGGATACGTTCGTGAAGCTGCTCTCCTCGATCCAAAACTTCCGCGGCAACTCGAGCTTTGACTCCTGGCTTTATCGCATCGTGGTGAACACCTGCCTGGATTACAGGCGAACTGGCCGGCGCGTAATACCGTTTGTGGATGGCTTGCTGGACGCCGTTGCCGCGCCCGTCGAAAGCGTTCTCAGCCGGCTGGTGCGGGCTGAGCGAGAGCAGACTGTGCAAGAGATTGTTGCAAGATTGCCCCCTCAGCAGCGCATCATTGTGGTCTTGCGCTATACAGAAGGCCTTTCTTACGAAGAAATCGCGGAAATCACCGGCTGCTCACCCGGCACCGTGGCTTCGCGCCTGAATCGAGCGCACAAAATATTGGAACGTCGCTTGGCGCACTTGCGCGCGCAGGAAGGTAGACATGCTTAAATCGGAGAACCAACAATGGATTGAGCGCGAGTTGGAGCAATCGCTGCGCCGCGTGGCCGCTCCGGGCGAATTGTGGGAGCGCATCCAAGGCGCCGGAAAGCCGCGGAGCTGGATACGCAGCCGCTTCGTTGCGTGGGCTAGCGTCCCGGTGCTTATGGTTGCTGCGTTCTTCGGATCGCATACGCGCAACAATTCCGGGCTGCAATTCCGCTCCAGCGATCCAACGGAAGTCCGTGCATGGGTGAAGGCGAGTACTGGTCTCGACGTTCCGCTGCATACTGGGAATCTGGCGGGAGCCAACCGTATTTCCGCGCACGCGGCCGAGATCTCGTATCGGGCAGGTGGACGCGAGATGTCGTTAATCGTCTCCAGCGCTCCCGCTCAGGTGCGGCGAACCGGCAAATCGGTTGCCTGGACGGCGGACGGCCAAACGTATCTTTTGGCCTGTAACGCGCCCCAGGATATGAGGGCTTGCATACTATGCCATGTGGGGGGATAGCTGTTTACGGCGAATTGCCGGGGTTAATTGGGGCATTTGCCCCAGATGTGGAGTGGTTCGGGATCCGGGCCGATCCGGGCCGATATTCCCCTGTTTTTCATCAAGATGCGTTCTTCGTCCCCTACACATCATTAGCTGGCCAGCCGATTGCTCATCTTGGCCTTGTAGACGGAAAGCAGCGCTATACTGATAGTTTGAGGTGCTAAAGCGATGAAGACTTACGCGAAGTTCGGTGCTATCGTTCTCGTGGTGGTCGGTGTTCTGGCGTGGTTAGCCCTCGGCGGCGTCAGCGAGAGCAAGACTTACTACAAGACGATCTCTGAAGTTCAGAAGATGGGAGATCAGGCCCAAGTGAAGCGGGTGCGCGTGGACGGCTATGTCGTGCCAGGTTCCATCGTGCGCAACGGCGCACAAGTTTCCTTCATCATGCACCAAGATCCCGCCAAGCGCGCTCAGGACACCACCCGTCTCAAGGTTGTTTACAGCGGGATCGATCCGCTACCGGACACATTTAAGGACGACGCTCAGGCCATGGCCGATGGGAAGCTCGGAGCGGATGGAGTGTTTCAGGCCAATAAAATTCAGGCCAAGTGCGCATCGAAGTACGAAGCCAAGCCACAGATGAAAACGGACGCGACTCGCGCAGGTATGTAGCAGCACGCTCGCTCCGTTCTAGAGGACTCAGCTCGAATGGAAAATATAGGCGCCCTGTCGATTCTGCTGGCGTTTTGCCTGGCAGTCTACGCGGTCATCGGTTCGGTGATCGGCCGCGTCAAAAAGAATCCTTTTCTAGTAGTTAGCGCAGAGCGCGCGGTCTATTCGGTCTGGATCCTGCTCACCACTGCCTCCGGCCTCCTCATTTATTCACTGATACAGGGCGACTTCCGTCTGGGCTACGTAGCCTCGCACACCGACCAGTCCATGCCCGCCATCTACAAATTCACGGCTTGGTGGGGCGGGCAAGAAGGTTCATTGCTGCTGTGGGCGTGGCTGCTTTCCACTTACTCGGCAATCGTTGTTTTCACGAATCGACGCAAGTTCCGCGACATGATGCCGTGGGTGACCGCCATCCTGATGGCTACGGAAACCTTCTTTCTCATCTTGATCTCGTTCGTGCTTAGCCCGTTCAGCATCCTTCAAGCCGGACGAGGCAACATCGTCGAAGGTATGGGCCGTGGTCTGAACCCGCTGCTGCAGTATTGGACCATGGTGATCCATCCGCCCATGCTGTACCTGGGCTATGTCGGGTTCACCGTCCCGTTCGCCTTCGCGATGGGGTCGCTCATCACCAAGCAGCCCGGCGAAGCCTGGATTCACACCACACGCCGCTGGACCATCGTCACCTGGCTGTTCCAGAGCTGCGGCATCATGCTGGGCCAAGGCTGGGCGTACGCAGTCCTCGGCTGGGGCGGGTATTGGGCTTGGGATCCTGTGGAGAACGCATCCCTGCTGCCCTGGATTACGGCGACGGCGTTTTTGCACTCCGTGATGATGCAGGAAAAGAAGGGAATGATGAAGGTCTGGAACATGGTTCTGGTTTCCTCCACCTTTTTCCTGTGCATCTTTGGAACGTTTCTGACGCGCTCGGGCGTAGTCAGCTCGGTTCACGCGTTTGCTCAATCGGCTATCGGAAAATACTTCGTCTGGTTCCTGGCGATCGGCATTGCCGCGACAGTGGCTCTGATTCTGGAACGGACGAAATACCTCAAGAGCGAAGCGCGGCTGGAAAGCGTTGTTTCGCGCGAGTCCAGCTTCATGTTCAACAACCTGATCTTGCTGGCGAGCTGCTTCGCGGTGCTGTGGGGCACGCTGTTCCCGGTGATCTCGGAAGCGGTTACCGGCGAGAAGATCAGCGTGGACGCGCCGTTCTTTAATCGCATCAATGTACCGATTGGATTGGGGCTACTGCTGCTCACCGGTGTTGGTCCGTTAATCGCCTGGCGCAGAAGCTCGGTGGAAAGCTTGAAACGCGCGTTCTTCTGGCCGTCCATTGCCGGCGTTGTTCTCATGGCTGTGCTGGCTGTGTTCGGCGTTTACGAGCACCCCTTCGCGCTGGTTTCGTTCGGCTTGTGCATGTTCGTCGCGGCCACGATCTTCGCCGAATTCTGGAAGGGCGCAAGAGCAATCAGCGCCAAGAGCGGCGTCGGATTGATCCCGGCCGCGGTGGAACTGACGCATCGCAACACGCGCCGTTACGGCGGATACCTGGTGCACATGGGCATCGTCTTCATGTTCATTGGCTACACCGGCTCGGCGTTCAACCAGGACACTACCAAAGAGGTCACCCCGGGCGGCACGTTCCAGTTGGGGAACTATACTCTCAAGGTCACCAACATGGAGCAGGGCGAGAACGATAATTACACGTGGCAGAAACTCTCCATTGACGCCACACGCGGGTCGACGCATTTGGGCATTATGGAGCCGGAACGCCGGTTCTATAAGGCCAGCCAGCAGCCGACGTCGGAAGTCGCGATCCGCCGCCGGTTGAACGAAGACTTATATCTCAATTTTGCCGGACTCTCCACCGACAACCAGCGCGCGGTCGTCCAGGCTTACGTATTTCCGCTGGTGTCCTGGATCTGGATCGGCTTCTGGGGGCTGCTAATGGGCACCCTGGTGTGCTTGATCCCGAGCAAAGTGCGGCTGTCTTATGCGCGCACCCAGGTAATTGGAATGGCGCAAAAACATGCGAAGGTTACGAGCTAGTATTTTTGTCCTCGCGCTGATCGGCGCACCCTTGTTCGCGCAATCGGCCGAGGATCTCGAGAGTCCCGCGGTCAATCGAGTGGCAGGCAAACTGCTCTGCCCTTGTGGGTGCAAGATGACGATGTCCTGCCGTATGGACCCATATCCTTGCCGCACTTGCTGGGACAACAAGAAGAAGATCCTCAGCCTGCAGAAGGCAGGCCTGTCGGACGACGCCATCCTGGACCAATTCAAAAAGGACATGGGTGAGGACGTGGTCGCAGTTCATCCCGGCGTGCTGGGTTCAATTTCGTTTTACGCAGCCGCCGCGGTCGGATTGATTCTGGTCGTGTGGGTGATCCGGAAGTATACCCGGCCTGCGCGGGCATCCGCGGACGGCGCACCGGCCGAAGACGAGGCGATTCTGGACCGCTATCACGAGCAGATCGAGAAAGAAGTAGAAAAGCTGGACTGATGACGCTGTCTATTGCAGTAATATTGGCCATCGGAACGATCATCTTTACGCTGTTCGTTCGCGCCAAGGATGTTCCCGAACCAGCGCCGGTATCGCCCACCGCGCATCTGGAAGAGCGCAAAGCGCAGATCTATGAAAACCTGCGCGACCTTCAATTTGAGTTTCGGGTCGGGAAGCTTTCCGAAAGCGACTATCAAAAAACCAAGCTCGATCTGCAGCGCGAGCTAGCCCGCGTGCTGGCCGAAATTGATGCGCTACAACCGGCGCAGCCAGCGCAGGCCAAGGTAACGAAAGCTCCCGCGGCACCGGCCGCGCGGGTCCACGCCCCCGGGAACGGCAATAAGGCGGATGTGCATGCTTGCCCGCACTGCGGCGCAGCGTTTCCGCAGGCGATGAAGTTCTGCGGCGAGTGCGGAAAGGCGATGGTGTCATGAGTTTCGCATTTCGCGCGGTGTTTGTTTCGCTGGCGATCTTGGCGCCATCCTTCGCGGCTGTGGACGGCATTGTGATGAACGGCACCACCGGCCAGCCTCAATCGAATGCGATCGTCTCGCTGGTTCAGCCCGGCCAAGGCGGCATGCAGACGCTGGCCAGCGTCAAGAGCGACGCCCAGGGCAAGTTTGTATTTGACAAACAAGTGCCGCCCGGCCCCGTGCTGTTACAGACCCTTTACGAAGGCGTTTTGTACAACCAGCCCGTCATGCCCGGCGGCGCCGGCAGCGGCATACGTGTTCAGGTCTACAACGCGACCGATAAGCCAGGCACCGCCAAAGTCGCCCAGCACTTTATCGTGCTGCAACCCAGCGCTAGCGAGATTACCGTCAGCGAAGGCATCCTCTACCAAGGTGATCCCAAGCTGGCTTATAGCGATCCGGTGAATGGTTCGTTCCGCTTCTACCTTCCGCCGGAGGCGAATGGTAAAGTCCAGGTCACTATCAATGCCACAGGTGGAATGCCGATCCAGCGCCCCGCCGAAAAGACGAAAGAAGCGAATGTTTATAAAATCGACTATCCGATCAAGCCTGGCGAAACCCGGTTCGATCTGAATTACACCGTGCCGGCCGCGAACCCGATGCGCTTCTCCACCAAGATTCTCCATCCGGAAGGCCAGTCGGATCTCGTGCTGCCGCAAGGTGTCACGGCTAAAAGCGACGACATCGAATTAGCCGGTCAGGAGCCAACCACCCAGGCCAGCGTTTATAAGATTAAGAACGCCAACTTCACGGTGCAACTCGAAGGCACCGGAACGCTGCAAGAGGCCAGCGCACCGTCCGGAGAAGACAATGGCGCTCCGAACATCGAAGAAGTTAAACCGCGTATCTACGACCGCCTGTACTGGATCCTCGGCATGGCCTTCGCCGTCCTGGCGCTCGGCACCATAGTCCTGTACCGCAGCAATAACCGGATAGCGTAGCGAACGCATCGCTGCGTGCCGCGTTCACGCTCGTGTGAAACGCATGTTGAAGCTATCCCGCGCGCATAACACGCAGCGTCTCACGGATGCCGTCCTCGTACGAAGTCTTCTTAATCTGCCCGAGCAACCCATGAATGGCGGAATCGTCCATGATGAGAGGCGACTCAAACAGATACATCATCTCGACCATCTCGCGCATCAGCGGGCTGACTAACCCCATGACGCGCAGCACGGTTTTGTTCGCCACAATGTACTTCGGCTTGCGTCCCGCTTCCTGAAACACACGTTCGACAAAAGCGCGTCCGCTGATCGCTCCCGGACCCCCGAAATGCCACGCCCGCCCATAGGCGCGCTCTTCGCTGGCCAAAGCCAATGCCACGGGGCCAACGTCCGGAACATACATAAACTCATGCGGTACATCGATGGGCCCGACCATTTGCGCGCGTCCGCCTTTAATCGCGGCTTGAAACGCGCTGGCCAGATAACTGCGCTCAATATTCGGCCCATAGAAGTCGGGGAGACGCAAGATCGTCCCTCGGAGCGAACCGGCGGAATCTACGGCGAGTAGGAGGTCCTCCTGCTGTTTCCGCATCCGGCCTTTGAATGTGTTGGGCTCGCGTGGATGGTCCTCGCTGACACGTTCGGTTCGCGCCCGTCCAAACGGATAGACGGTCCCGATCAACACCATACGCTTCACACCCCCGGCGATTGCGCCCTCCAGTGTTTTGCGTATCAACTGCGGATGTAGTTCGAATTGCCAGTACGGCACGCCGACCAGATAGAAGATGGTATCGATGTTGCGCGCCGCCGCACGGACACTGGCGGGATCGTCCGGATTCCAGGTCACAATCTCGGCCCGCGGATCGGAGCCGAATCTTCGCTCCAACTCGGCTCTTCCCCGGCCGACAACACGGTATGCCGCACCTGTGCGCTGGAGTTCCGCAGCAATGCTTCCGCCGATTGCACCGGCAGCGCCGAAAAGCGCAATCCGATCCATTCATCGCCTCCTGGCTGTCAGGATGCCGAAACGGTCAGGCTAGAATCCGGCGGCTACGCGGTCGCGCGCGCCAGTTTCCAACCGTACAGCGGGAACTGCTCGGCGAGTTTGGCCACGCGCCGCCGCACCGATGCCAGCGTCTCCTGCGAATTGATGTTGTGCAGCACTTCGCCGATCAATGCTCCTACTTCGCGCATCTCCGCTTCGCGGAACCCACGCGTCGTCACCGCGGGGCTTCCCACGCGGATTCCGCTTGGATTCAGAGGCGGATTCTGGTCGAACGGGATCGCATTCTTATTCACCGTGATGTAGGCATCGTCGAGCGCCTTCTCGGCTTCCTTGCCGCGCACACCCTTCGCGAAAACATCCACCAGCAGCAAATGCGAATCCGTGCCGCCCGACACAATCCGGCACCCGGCGGCCTGCAAGCTTTCGCCTAGCGCTTTGGCGTTCGCAATGACCTGCTTTTGGTAAGTCACGAATTCGGGAGCCGTCGCCTCTAAGAAGCACACGGCTTTGGCGGCTATTACGTGCACCAGCGGCCCGCCTTGCACGCCCGGAAATACCACCTTGTCGATGGCCGCCGCATACTTCTCCGTGGATAGAATCATTCCCGCGCGCGGCCCGCGCAGCGTCTTATGCGTGGTGGAGGTCACGATATCGGCGAATTCGCAAGGATTTGGATAAAGTCCCGCCGCCACGAGACCCGAGAAATGCGCCATGTCGACTAGGAACAGCGCGCCCACCGAATCAGCCACTTCGCGGAACCGTTTGAAGTCGATGATCCGCGGATAGGCGCTGCCGCCGGCGATCACCATTTTCGGCTTATGCTCTTCGGCCAACCGCGCCAACTCGTCGTAATCGATGCGCTCGTCGTCGCGACGGACGCCGTACGGCACCACTTTGTATGTTTTGCCGGAAAAATTCAGCGGATGCCCGTGCGTCAAGTGCCCGCCATGCGCCAGGTTCATTCCCAAGATCGTGTCGCCCGGCTGCAGCACTGCGGCGTACGCTGCCTGATTCGCCTGCGATCCGGAGTGGGGCTGCACGTTGGCGTGTTCGGCGTGGAAGAGGCTCTTCGCGCGTTCCCGCGCGAGATTCTCCACAACATCCACGAATTCGCAGCCGCCGTAATAGCGCTTGCCCGGATAGCCTTCGGCGTATTTGTTGGTAAACACGCTCCCGGTGGCCTCCAGAACCGCCTCAGAAGTGAAGTTCTCGCTGGCGATTAATTCCAGCCGGCTGTGCTGCCGGTCCAGCTCATGCTGGATTGCTTCGTAAACTTCCGGATCGACGGCGGATAACGGGCGCGCCATTCGTTCTTGATCGGTCATAGGACTCTAGTTTAACTCGCCGGGGCTGGCATTCCCACCAACTGGCATTCCCACCAACTTGCCCCGGCCTTTTCGAAATGCGAAAGTAGATAGGCAGGGCCATGCACCCGTCCACCATCCATCCGGCTGCCGCTCCCGCCCGCGCCGACCATTCGCTCGAGACTCTGCCGTTCGAACCGGCTCCTGCCTTCCGCGCCAGCAGTCTCCAGGACGACACGCCGTTCGCAAGCAACCTGGGAAAGCGAATCGGCATTCTGATCGTCACGTACAATGCTGTCACCACCCTGACCAAAGTGCTCAAGCGCATCACGCCGAACGTTTGGGAAAACGTGGAAGAGATCGCGGTTTTCGACGACGCCAGCCAGGACGCCACTTACGAGCTGGCGATGGGCATAAAAGCTTTGCGGGGTATAACGAAACTGCAGGTTTTGTCGCATCCCAAGAACTTGGGCTATGGCGGAAATCAAAAGGCCGGTTACCGCTATTTCATCGAAAAGGGTTTCGACGCCGTGGTGCTGCTGCATGGCGACGGCCAATACGCGCCCGAGATTCTTTCGCATTTGTACCACCCCATCGTCACCGACGAGGCGGAGGCTGTATTCGGCTCGCGGATGATGAAGGATTACGGCGGGCCGCTCAAGGGCGGCATGCCGGTCTATAAGTACCTAGGTAATCGCATTCTCACGACTTTCGAGAACCGGGCGCTAGGCATGCATCTGACCGAGTTCCATAGCGGCTATCGTGCGTACAGCCTGGCTGCACTGCGCAACATTGATTTTTCGCATATGACGGATGATTTCCACTTCGATACGGAAATCATCATCAAACTGAATCATCAGGGCTATCGGATCAAAGAAGTACCCATTCCCACCTACTACGGCGAGGAGCTTTGCTATGTGGATGGCATGAAGTACGCGCGCGATGTGGCTCGCGCCGTCCGCCGTTACAAGCAGACCTGCCGTTCGGTCAGTTGCTATCGCGAATTTCAAGAATATTTCGTCCACTACCCGATTAAGCACAGCCGTCATTCCAGCCACTACTACGCGCGCTTGCTGACCGGGTCCAATCATGACGTGCTCGATATTGGCTGCGGGGAGGGTTTCTTCGCCGCCGAACTGGCCAAGAGCGGCAACCGAATCACAGGCGTTGACGATCGCACCGCTCCCGCGAACGACGTATTTGAACGTTATTTCAGCGCCGATCTCGACGGCGGAATCGGTTCGGTGATTCAGAAACTGCAGGGCCAGCGCTTCGACCGCGTGCTGCTGCTGGACGTACTGGAACATTTGAAATCGCCCGGCCAGATTCTGCAGCAAGCGCACGCCGCGCTGAAACGGGAAGGCTCGCTTATCGTTTCGCTGCCCAATGTAGCCAATATCGTGGTCCGTCTGATGCTGTTATTTGGGCAATTCAATTACCAGCAGCGCGGTCTGCTCGATAAAACCCACCTGCGCTTCTTCACGCGAAAGACCGCGCGCCGCCTGCTGGAAGAGAATGGCTACTCCATCGAACAAGAGCGCGAAACCGTAATTCCGATCGAACTCGTCTTGGGTTGGTCGGAGAAGAACATGGTTCTGCGTTTCTTGAATCGCGCATTAGCTGCTGCGACCTGGCTAATGCCCGGACTCTTCGGCTACCAGATCATGTTCGTGGCCCGCAGTACGCGGCCTGGATACAATCCGGCTTGACCTACATTCCCGCCGCCAGCCGTAGCGCAAGCATTTCAGGCAGGCCGGCGTCGATGATTTTCTTCTGCGCCACTCCGACATCGTAGACCACCCGGCGAAGCGTCACCAGGCGCGCTTCATGGTCGTAAAGCGCATAAGCGGCGCGCGGATCGCCATCTCGCGGTTGCCCCACTGAGCCCGGATTCACCATGTAATCCATGTCGTTCTCCAACTCCAGCACCGCTTCGTTGGATTCGGCATCGACGCGGCGCAGCCGCTTGATCCCGTTCCGGTGACACAAAAACCCACCCTGCACATGAGTATGCCCGAAGAACGTCACCGGCACGTTCAGATAAGGCGCGACCTGGGCGACTTCTTGCTCGCTGAACAGGTATTCGTCCTCGTCCACGGGCGATCCGTGCAAAATTTCAAAGCCGTCGATTCGTTCCGGCCCTTGTCCAAGATCGCGCAGATAGGCGAGATTCTCGCGTTCTATGACCTCCTGCGTCCAGAGCGCCGACAGCTTCGCCATGGGATTGAACCATTCGAGATCTTCCAGCCCCGCACACGCTTTATCGTGATTACCGCGCACAATATTCGCGACGTTTCCGCGCACCCATTCCGTCACCGAATCCGGATCCGCGCCATAGCCGACCACGTCTCCGCAGCACAGAATGCGGTCATACCCTGGAGGCGCGTCCGCCAGCACAGCTTGCAGCGCCTCCCAATTCGCGTGCAGATCGCTCAGGATCAGATAGCGCACAATCGCAGCAGCGAGACCTCCGCGGGAGCACCAATACGCACCGGCACGCCGATGGTTCCAAGTCCCGTCGAAACGTAGACGGATGAGTTGCCGCGGGTGTACAGGCCCGCCACATACGGTGTGTACACGCGCGCGACATTCATGTGCCGGTGAAGAATCTCGAAGTCCACTTGCCCGCCGTGTGTATGGCCGGCAATGGTCAAGTCGTAGCCTTGCGAGGCCGCAACCGGAAACACGTCTGGATTGTGCGACAGCAAGATGTTTACCGCGCCGGGAGCGATCAACTGCTGGGCGCCGCGCAAGTAGGAGTCTCCAAAGCGCTGATAATCCACTCCGGCGAAGTTAATGGAGGCGGTGCCGAACCGCAGCGCTCGCGCGCGCATGCGCAGGAAGTCGATCCCAATGCGGGCGCCGTGCGACGTAACGTAGTCGGACGTCCCGGTATAAATCTCATGATTACCGAGACATCCTAGCACGCCCGCGTCGGCCCGCAAACGCGCTAACTGCCGCAGGCATGCATCCAACGGATCACCCAGCCGGCTGATTAGGTCGCCGGTGATCAGCGCCAGGTGAGCCTTGGTTTCGTTCGCCATATCGATAGCGTGCGCAAATTCCTGTTCGCTCAAGAACGGACTCAAATGAATATCCGTGATCTGTACGATCCGCAGGCCCTGCAGGTCCTTGGGTAATCCAGCGATTGGGACCTCCAGCTCCGAAAGCCGGAACTGGTTCCGGCGCACGATCCCGAAGACGGTAAACGCCGCGGGCGCGATACACAGCCCAGCTCCAGCGGCTTGAAAGAACGCGCGGCGCGGCGGCTGAAATTCCGGGGAAAGTCTCGCCCCACCGAGTACGAGCGCAGTCACAATCAGCAACACCAGCTCAAGGATGGCAGCGCAGTCCAGCCAGGTCGCCCACCCGACTGGAACGTGCCACGCAACGCGATTGAATTCCAGCAAATACCCCAAGACCAGCAATCCCGCCGACGCCGCCGCAAGCCCCGAAAACCAGCGCGCTTCGGATAACGCTGCGACACAAGCCGGCGAATATACAACAAGAGCGCAAGGCCCGCCACCAGCAGGCAAACACCAGGGAAGAAATGAATGCGGACCAACATGACCCCGCTACTACTATTCTATCGGCGTCCTGCGGCGCGACGTGAGCCCCGGTCGATCCGCGGGACACGTTCGCGTTCCATACCTAAGGCGGGTGGCTGTGCTTATGTGGACGTGCGGTGCTCTTCTGGTACAGTGGCTTCATCGTGATATTACGCGTTCTGCTTTCGCTGTGTACCGGGCTGATTCTCGCGGCCAATTCCTCGCTTGCCGCCGATCTTTACTTCATCCAGATGACGGATCCGCAGTTCGGCATGTATTCCGCCAATCACGACTTCGCGCATGAGACCGCCAATTTCGAGTTCGCGATCGCCAACGCCAACCGGCTGAGACCCGCATTCGTGGTGGTCTGCGGCGATCTGGTCAACAAGGCCGGCGATCCCGCCCAGATCGCCGAGTATCAGCGCATAGCCTCTCATCTGGACAAGAGCATCAAACTTTACAATGTCGCCGGCAATCACGACGTCGGAAACGATCCCACGCCAGAATCGCTAGCCGGGTATCGTGCCAAGTTCGGACCCGACTACTACACCTTCCGCTTCCCCGATTTCGCCGGGTTTGTGCTCGATTCCAGCCTGATCCAGCACCCGGAAAATGCGCCCCAAGAAGCCGCGCGCCAGGAACAATGGTTGCACACCGAATTGGAGAAAGCCGCCGGGGAAGGCGTCCGCTGGCGCGTCGTTTTCCAGCATATCCCCTTCTTTTTGGCGAGCACGGATGAGCCGGATCAGTACTTCAACATACCCAGAACGGCTCGCGATAAGTATCTCGCGCTGCTGCAGGAATACGGCGTCAGCGCCGTATTCGCCGGTCACTACCACCGGAACGCGCGCGGCCAAGCAGGTTCGCTGCGCATGATCACAAACGGTCCCATCGGCATGCCTATTGAGGAACCCGCGTCCGGCATCAGGATCGTCAAGGTGTCGTGTCGGCCTCATCCATCGATGAGCAGTGGTACACGCTGGGCAACATTCCCGACACGCTGGTTCCTGTACCCAAGCCTTAGCCGGGGCAATGGAAGCGCAAAAGCGGGCTCTGCGCACTGGCAGATCGCGCTCCGATACTCTGTTCCCATGCCCATTGATGTCTCGATCTTGAATGAGGTGGCACACCTGCGCGAGCTTGGGTTGCCGGAGAAGACCGCGTTAGCAGAGAAGATCGATCTGCTGCGCTACGCCCCCGGACAGATGGTCTTCAACTATGGCGATCCGGGAAATGCGCTCTACATCGTGCGCTCGGGCGAGGTGGAGATCTTCGTCAAGAACGATCTCGGCGAGAAGATTGTGCTCGAACAGTCGCAGCCCGGCGACGTTTTCGGAGAGATTTCGCTGCTCGATCAAGGGCCCAGGACCGCATGGGTGGCATGTCTCGGAGAGGTGGAAGTGTTGCGGCTGGATCGCGCGCACTTCGAAGACTATGTGCGCCAGTGTACGCCGGCCGCACTGAATCTATTGAGTGTAGTAGCGCGGCGCCTGAGAAGGTCCGATGAAGTCATCCGCCGCACGGTGACGCGCAACGTGAACGAAGTGGCGGCGCAGCAGGGCACCGCGTTGACGCGTCTGGCTGATGCCGTTCCCGCGCTGACCGGCAGCATCGGATCGCTGTTCTTTCACGCGGTGTTCTTCGCCGCCTGGATTGTTCTCAACCTGGGCTTGATTGGCCACTGGAGAGCGTTCGATGCTTACCCGTTTGAATTTTTGTCGGTAATGGTTTCACTGGAGGCCATCTTTCTCACACTGTTTGTGTTGACCAGTCAAAACCGCCAACGCGCCCGAGATCGCATCCGTGCCGACATCGAGTTTGAAAGCAGTATGAACACCGAAATGAAAATCGCTTACCTGCACGAAAAGATAGACCAGTTGACGGAACGGAATTTCCAGGTGCTAATGGGCGTAGAGAAACTTCTTGGCGCTGCGCAGGAGTGACGCTACTTCTTCGTGGCCGGGCCGCCGCGCGCGGCGGTTGACGGAGGGACGATCCCGCTGGTGCGGAGATAACCGGCAATGTTTCCGTAGATCTCATTGTTATGCACGATGACGTGCAGGAATGCGGTAGAGATCTGCTGCGACGATATGGCTTTTTGATCATTCATGTTTTCCAATGCGGCCGCGCAATACGAGAAAGAATCTTTCAGGGCTTTGCTGACTTCGGCTTTGTCCTTCAGACCCGCGAGTTTCTTCTCTGCTTCGGGCGTGGGCTCGCCCTTCAGAATCGCGCAGTCGGCGTAGTTGCGCTGCGCGCTATGGAGGAGCCACTCGGCGAATGTCATCTGTCCATCCGTGAGTCTGAACCCAAATTTTTCGGCGGGCATCACATCCGCGCTGGCCTCCAGATTCCGCCGGACCGGGTTGAAGTAGCGCTGGACGGCGCTGGCGGTCAGCGTCTGGGCGTCAACTGCTCCCGCGATGAGGCAGGCGAGTAGTAAGGCTTTGCTCGTCATGATCTTTTCAGATTACACCGCCGTAACCTGCGCTAGGCCATGCTATCAATAAAATGTGTCTTCCGATCGAGAGCTGGTTCAGATCTTTGATGCAGCATTAGTGCAAGCAGCCCGCAAGAGCGGCGAATGGCTGTTATGTCGGCCAGGCTGCAATCAATGTTGTTACGGCCCGTTCGAGATCACGCAACTCGACGCACAGCGGCTGAGAGAAGGTTTGACGGAACTGGATCAACGCGATGCGGAACGGGCCGCGCGCGTTCGCCAGCGCGCTCGCAAGGCGGCACTGGGGGGCATCGGCGACGACGATCCTTGCCCGGCGCTCGATCCCCAATTTGGCACTTGCGATCTTTACACCGCGCGTCCGATTACCTGCCGCGCGTTTGGGCCGCCCGTGCGATGCGAGTCCGGCGTGGTGGGAATCTGCGAATTGTGTTTTGAGGGCGCGAGCGAGGACCAAATCCGGGCCTGCCTCGTGGACCTGGACATGGAAGGATTAGAAGCGGTTCTCATTCAGGAGGTCGAACAAGCCACCGGGGTTCGCGGCATGACCAGCGTGGCGCAGTGCCTGGCTGCCGGCGCTTAGTGCGTTACGCTGAAAAGAGCAGTCCCCATGCCGCAGCGCGCTCCCCGCAAGCCCGAAATCATGAGCCCCGCCGGATACTGGCCGCAGTTGCACACGGCGATTGAGGCTGGGGCAGATGCGGTCTACTTCGGCCTGAAGCACTTTTCCGCGCGCGCCAAAGTGGGATTCTCGCTCGATGAGCTGCCGGATGTTATGCGCACGCTGCACTCGCGCGGCGTTCGAGGATTCATCACGTTTAATACACTGGTCTTCGAGCATGAACTCGAAGAGGCGGGGCGGACGATTGCTGCAATCGCCCGGGCAGGAGCCGACGCTCTGATCGTGCAAGATTACGGCATTGTACGCCTGGCGCGCGAGATCGCGCCGGAGCTGGAACTGCACGCCAGCACGCAGATGAGCATCACCAGCGCCGATGGCGTGAATCTTGCCCAGAGCTTCGGGATCCGGCGGGTGAACCTGGCGCGGGAGCTGTCGCTGGACGAGGTGCGAGCCATCGCGGCGCAGACGAACTGCGAACTTGAAATTTTTGTCCACGGCGCGCTCTGTGTCGCGTACTCCGGGCAGTGTTTCTCGTCGGAAGCCTGGGGCGGCCGCAGCGCCAACCGCGGCCAGTGTGCGCAGGCATGCCGGCTGCCGTACGAAATGGTCGTAGACGGTGCGGTGCGGCCGCTGGGAGATGCGCGCTACCTGCTTTCGCCCGGCGATTTGTTCGCGCTGGAGCAGATTCCTGAGATCGTCAAGATCGGCGTGGCCGCACTGAAGATCGAAGGCCGGTACAAGGACGAGAACTACGTAGCCCTGACCACCAGCGCATATCGGCGGGCGGTTGACGAGGCTTGCGCCGGACGCGCACTCGCGCCGGATGCGGCTACTCGCCTGCGGCTCGAGCAGGTGTATTCGCGGGGACTCGGCCCGTTCTTTATGTCCGGTACGAACCACCAAGCCCTCGTGAGAGGCCGTGCACCGCGGCATCGCGGGGTGCTGATGGGGCGTGTGGAGCTTGTGGACGGCGGCCGTGTGCTGGTGGAGCCCACCGCTGCGAATTCCTTAGCGCCGCTCAAGGCCGGCGATGGCATTGTTTTCGATGCTGCCGGTTGGCGCAGTCCCGAGGAACCTGAGGAGGGCGGGCGCATCTACCAGGCGTTGCCCGCGCGCGGTGGACAAATCGAGCTGCGATTCGCCAACCGCGCGGTCCAGTTTCAGCGAATCCGCAGGGGCGACCTGGTGTGGCGGACGCACGATCCCGAAATGCAGCGGGCGGCGGAGCAGTACACCCAACCCGTTGCACCGGTTTCGCGGCAGTTGGTGTGGGTGCACGCAGCGGGTCATGTTGGAGGGCCGCTCGTGACAGAATGGTCGCTGGCCGATCGCCCGGGTGTGAGTGTGACCGTAACGTCTGAGATCGCGCTGAGCGCGGCTCAGAAGCATGCCCTTTCTGCCGGCATGTTGCAGGAGCAGTTCGGACGTTTGGGAAACACGCCGTACGAAATATGCGAGGTCTCGCTGGAGACGAGCGAACCCGTGTTCATCCCCGCGGCGGCGCTAAATAAGATGCGGCGAGAGGCCGTGGAACGGCTGCAGACGCTGCAGGCCGAGCGCAAAACCATTGAGGTGCGCGATGCCGACACTGCGCTGCGATCTCTGCGTGCTGAAGCGATGCATGCAAACACCCACGCCCGGCCGGCGCCCGCATTGCATCTTCTGGTCCGAACGCCGGAGCAGCTCGCAGCGGCATTGGAGAGCCGTCCGGCCAGCATTACACTCGATTACTTGGACCTCTACGGACTGCGCCCGTCATTGGAGCGAGTGAAATCGAGCGGGATTGCCGCACGCGTAGCTAGCCCGCGCGTGTTGAAGCCGGGTGAAGCGCGCATCGTCGATTTTCTCGTCAGCCTGGATTGCGCGATTTTGGTTCGTTCGGCCGGTTTTCTCCATGCTGTCCGTGAACGTGAGCATCCGCCACTGATCGGAGATTTCAGTCTAAATGCGGCCAACTCGATTGCAGCTGCAAAGCTTCTCTCGCTTGGCCTTAATCGCATTACCCCCACGCACGATCTGAACGCAGCGCAGATCGCGGACCTGGCCACCGACATCGGTCCCGCGAAGATCGAGGTGATCGCTTATCAGCACTTGCCCGTGTTTCACACCGAGCATTGCGTCTTCTGCCGGTTTCTATCGAACGGGACCAGCTATCGCGACTGCGGCCGTCCGTGCGAGAAGCATCAGGTACAACTTAAGGATTCGGCCGGGCGCGCGCACCCCGTTATGGCCGATGTAGGATGTCGCAATACGGTGTTTGGCGCGGAGGCGCAGGAGGCCAGTGCGTTTTTCGAGGCGTGGCTCGGTGCGGGAATCCGCGATTTCCGGCTGGAATTCGCGCACGAAACGTCCGAGCAGGTTCGCGATGTCGTTCGTGCGTGGGAGCGCGCGCTGGCAGGCGAAGTAAGCGGGCCGAAACTGCGTGCTGAAATCAGATCTATTGCGAGCCAAGGGACAACGCAAGGCAGCCTGTTCGTGCCCGAAGATTATCTGAAGCTGCCGGTGCTCCAATAACCTTATGCCGGATTACGACAAGGTCGGCCTGCTTACCGTACGAGACGGCAAAATTCTGCTGTGCCGGAATAAATCCCAGACTTCGCTTTTGATTCTCCCGGGCGGCTGCCGCGAAGCCGGCGAAGCTTCAATGGATTGCTTACATCGCGAGCTGCGGGAAGAATTGGGCGACGTGCAACTGGGCCCAGTGACGTTCCTGGGCGAGTATTCGGATTTTGCGGCGGGAAGCGGGGGCGCAAAGACGGTCCGGATCGAGCTTTATGGCGGCGATCTAACCGGGGAGCCGGCGCCGTGTTCAGAAATCGCTCAATTAGTATGGTTCGGCGAAGACAGCGATTGGGCGCGGTTGGCACCGAGTATCAGAAATAAGATTTTTCCCGACTTGATCAGGCGCGGCATTCTTGCGTGGCGGCGCCATTTTTCGACTGAAACCGCTGCACGATGAATTCACGGCCGCCATACGCGGCGAAACGCTCACGAGTTTCGGTGAACACGCCGTTCGTGTAGCCGGCAATCACGCGGCGCCAGAACTCCTGCGCAGGCCCGTTGCTGGGCATCTCTCGCACTTCCCACTGGCCTGGGAAGCTGTCGAACAACTCGACCGCCACGCGCTGGCCGATTCCCTTCCGTCGATACTGCCGAGCGACGAAGAACTCGCCCATATCGTACGCCGGAGGTTGCTCGCTCAGCCGCTTTATCAGCGCGAACCCGGCAGGATGGCCATCGATCCGAATCACGAACGGGAAACCACGCCACTCCCGAGGCCACGCGTGTTTCCCTGTATCCGCCAGGTTCCAGTAGCGCGCGAACTGGTCTTCGGAATCGAAGAGGCCGTCGGACGGAAAATGCCAGCCGGTGTGCTCGGCCATATCGTAGATGTAGAAGCGCGCGAGATTGGAGACGATGCGGTAATCGGCCGGGCCTGCGACTGTTACTTCAATGGACATCGCGATCTAGGACTCGATGCCCATCTGAGTAAGCCGATAACGCAGCGCGTTCCGGGTCAAGCCCAGCAGGCGCGCGGCCTGGCTTTTATTGCCGTTGGCGCGGTGCAGCGCTTCTTTGATGATGGACTGCTCGAATTGGTCCAGTGTCATCCCCTCCGGCAGGAAGCTGTCCACCGCGGCGGCGCGTGCCTTCGGCGCTATATCGAGCTTAATGTCGGCGGCTTCCAGCACCGCCCCGCTGGACAAGACGATGCTGCGCTCGATGACGTTTTCCAGCTCCCGCACATTGCCGGCCCATTGATACGACATAAGGCGTTCCATCGCGCCTTCGGATATCGATTCGACGCGGCTACCGAGGTCCTTGCGGAATTTCCGGACGAAATGGTTTGCGAGAAATGGAATATCCTCTTTCCGATCGCGCAGCGGGGGAATGTTGATCGGCAGGACGTTCAACCGGTAATAGAGGTCTTCGCGAAACGTGCCCTGCTCCAGGGCCGCTCTTAGGTCAACATTCGTCGCGGCCAGCACCCGCACATCGATATGGCGCGTCTTGTTACTGCCTAACCGTTCGAACTCGCGTTCCTGCAGTATGCGCAGCAGCTTCACCTGGATGGAGCCGGGCACGTCGCCGATCTCGTCCAAAAAGACTGTGCCCGTATCGGCCTGTTCAAATTTGCCGGGCTTGCTGGTATTAGCTCCGGTGAACGCGCCCTTCTCGTAGCCAAAGAGCTCGCTTTCCATGAGGTTTTCGGGCAGCGCGGTGCAGTTGATTTTTACGAAGGGCCGGTCGGCACGCGGCGAATGGTGATGAATGGCGCGCGCGATCATATCTTTGCCGACGCCGCTTTCTCCGCATAGCAAAACGGTGGCGCGCGTGGGCGCAACGCGCTCGATGGTCGCGAAGATCTCGCGCATCGCGTCGCTTCGCCCAACGATGTTGTCGAATTCGTAGCGCTGGCTGAGCTCGGCGCGCAGTTCACGATTCTCATTGCGCAGGTTTTTCAGCTCGAGCGCCTTTTCGATGACGGTCATGAGGTGATCGAGAGAAAACGGCTTGGGAAGAAAATCCACGGCTCCGGCTTTCATGGCCTCCACCGCCGTTTCAATGCTTCCGAAAGCCGTCATCACAATGACCGGTGTGCGCGAGTCCTGGCGGCGCAAAGTCATCAGCAGATCCAGCCCACTCTGGCCGGGAAGACGCAGATCGGTGAGGATCAGGTCGACGCGATCCGCTAGTTTGAGCGCTTCTTCGGCGGTGCCGGCCTGCTCGACATCGTAGCCGCCGGTCTTGAGTTGCAATTCGACGACGCGCCGGAGCTTCTCTTCGTCTTCAACCACCAAAACCGTGGCCCTCATGCACCGTCCTTTCCTTTGGTCTCGCGAAGCGGCAAGAAAACCCGGAACACAGTGCCTGCGCCGGTCTCGCTCTCCACCGTAATCTTGCCCTGATGCTCGTCTACGATCTTCGAAACGATGGCGAGGCCGAGCCCTACTCCGCTGGACTTGGTGGTGAAAAACGGGTTGAAAATGTTCTCCAGATGCTTCGGTTCGATACCGGAACCACGATCGATCACGGCAACTTCCACGGTACCGTCGAGTTGTCGTGTCTTGACCGTGATGCTCCCGCCCGGCGGGCTGGCCTGAGCCGCATTCAGCAGCAAATTGTATATTACCCGCTCCATGAGCTGATGGTCGCAGAGAAAGGGCGGGATGTCGGGCGAATAATTCTTATAAATCGATACGTTGAAAGGCGGGACATGCTGGCCGACTTCGGTCACGGCTTCGTCGATCACTTGCGCCAGGTCGGTGTTCTCCAGGCGCAGCGCGAGTGGGCGAGCGAAATCCAGGAAACGCGTAACTAGCGCGTTAGTTCGATCCACTTCCGAAGAAATGAAGCCGGCCATTTCGCGAGCCACTTCGTTCGTGGATTCGACCGACTTGGCGAGCATTTCCGCGGATGCTTTTACAGTCCCCAGCGGGTTTCGAAGTTCGTGCGCCAGCCCAGCCGAGAGCTGCCCGAGGGCGGCCAGCCGGTCGGAGCGCCGCATGGCGGCTTGCGCTTCTTGCAGCCGGCTGTTGGCGTCGGATAACTGTTCGGCTGCGGCTTCCGCCCTTCGCACGGCAGACCTGCTGGCTTCCGTCAGTTCCTGGGCGAAATAGCCGACCACGGGAAAAATCGCGGTCCGAAGGATGACCACCTTCCATTCGTCAGGCGGGATGAACTGGCCTGGCCTGAGGAAAACGATGAACGAAACGTACGCTGCGCATGCGGCCACCGTCGCGAGCGCGGTGCCAACGAAGCCGGCGGAAGTCGCCACAGCAATCACGGGCAACACGAGAATCCAGTAGTAGCTGCTTTCGATTCCGTCCGTCCAGCCCATCAAGATATACCAAAGTCCCAGGCTGATGAGAAACGACATTGCGGTGCCAAAGCCGGTGCGGAAGTATGGAATCTTGGGTTGAATTACCTGCATGACGCCGATGCCGGTGAGCGTCGTGACCGTGTATTCGGAGCGGTCCGGGCCGAATATGGCTAGAAAGATACAGAGCAGCATCCATCCGACATCCTGCGGACGCACGATGCGTCTTATACCGCGAGGCTCCACGCTGCCATCTTATCCTGGCGGTATGACACAATAGTTTTAAACGCGTTCTTCATGGAAAATCTCACATCCCCAGCAACACCCGGGGGTTCCTTATCAACCCTCGATGAATCGCCCGCGCCTGGCGAACAAAATTCTTTTGGCGACATACTTTCTGAGTTCGAGCAGCAGCACCACGGGCCGGGCGGCGGGCAGGCGATTCCCGGCACGGTAGTTTCGATCGGTCCCGAGTCGGTTTTTGTAGATATCGGGCGCAAGCTTGACGGCGTGCTGCCCACCGAACTGTTTCGCGGGCCGAAAGGCGAATTGACGGTCAAAGTGGGCGATCCGCTGGTGGTGAGCATCACCGGCAGCGATGGGGAAACGTACACGCTTTCGACCGTCAAAGTGGAGCGGCCGAAGGACTGGAGCGCGTTGGAGCGAGCCTCGGCTGAACATCGCGCGATCGGCGGCGTAGTCACCGAGGTGGTGAAGGGCGGCCTTCGCGTCGACGTGGGAGCCAAGGCATTCATGCCGGCGTCGCGCAGCGGCGCCAAGGACCAGGCCGAAATGGAAAAGCTGGTCGGCCAGGAAATCCAGTGCCGGATCATTAAGCTGGACACCGCGAGCGAAGACGTCGTGGTGGACCGGCGTGTGGTTCTGGAAGAAGAAGAGGCTCGCAATCGCGAGAAGCGGCTATCTGAGCTGACCGAAGGCGCAGTAGTTCGCGGAACGGTACGCAGCCTGACCGATTTCGGCGCGTTCGTGGATCTCGGCGGTGTGGACGGATTGCTGCATGTAGCCGATATGGCATGGCATCGCGTGGCCAAGCCGTCGGACGCGGTTTCTGTGGGTGACTCGGTCGAAGTAAAGATTCTTAAAATTCAGCCCGGCACCCGCCGCATTTCGCTCGGTTTGAAGCAACTGGCGCCCGACCCTTGGACGCTGGCGGGAGAGCGCTTTCATGTCGGCGATCGCGTGCAGGGCAAAGTGTCGCGCCTGGCCGATTTCGGAGCGTTCGTGGAACTGGCGCCAGGGGTGGATGGCCTGATCCACATCTCCGAAATGTCCTGGTCGAAAAAAATCAAAAAGCCCAGTGACGTTTTGAAAAGCGGCGAGATGGTGGAGGCGATCGTTCTGGGCGTGAATACCGCCGAGCGGCGGATTTCGCTGGGACTGAAACAAGCGTTAGGCGATCCGTGGGAAGAGGCTGCGAAGAAGTACGCGCCGGGCGCCGTTGTGGAAGGCTCGGTTACCAGCCTCACCAATTTCGGCGCGTTCATTGATGTTGGGAACGGGATCGAGGGCATGATCCATATCTCGGACATCACACGCGAAAAGCGCTTGAATCATCCTAAGGAAGCTCTGACCTTGGGCCAAACCGTCCGTGCTCAGGTGCTTGAGCTGGATAAGGACCGCAGACGGATCAAGCTCGGGATCAAACAGCTCGAACCCACCAGCGTGGACGAGTACTTAAGCGAGCGTAGCGTGGGGCAAACCGTAACGGGGCGCGTGCTGGAAGCGAGCAACGGGCGGGCGCGCATTGAACTGGGTGAGGGGATTTACGGCGAGTGTAAACTACCCGCCGAACCGGCTGCCCAGGCCGCAGCAGGAGCGCCGGCGCACGCGGATCTATCTTCGCTAACTGCAATGCTTTCAGCAAAATGGAAGCAGGGCAGCACTGCCTCGGCAGTCCGGCAGGAACCCATGCGGCCGGGCCAGATCCGGTCCTTCCGGGTCACGAAACTTGACCAGGGCGCGAAAAAAATCGAGTTGGAATTGGCGGGCTGATTACCGCCGCCCATTCATCCTCCTAAACTGGCCAACCGTACAGATTCGGTCCCGCTCGAGCGTGACACTTTTCCTCATCGCCCGTCTATCATTGTGTTGCAGGCAACAGTGGCCCAAGCGGCCGTCAAAATGGACGAAGCCGAGCTGATTCGGGCGGCGCAGAAGGGTGACCAGCGCGCGTTCGAGCAGCTCGTGCGTCTGTACGACCAGAACGTTCTGCGGCTGGCCTTCAACCTGCTTCGGTCGCCCGAAGACGCCAACGACATTTATCAGGAGGCATTTCTGCGGGTGTATAAAAACCTGCATACGTTTCGCTTCGACTGCAGCTTCCATACCTGGCTGTATCGAATCGTGACCAATTTGTGCCTGGATGCGCTGCGAAAGAGACGAGTACGGCGCGAGCAAAATACCGTGATCGAGACCGGCGAAGGCGTGTTGGACCGCATGGACGCGGTGGAAGAAGAACGGGCGCACGGCGACCCGCAGCGGCAACTGCTTAGCCGGCAACTGCGGGGGCGGATCGAGCAGGTGCTGAAGGAGCTGACGCCGCGCGAACGCACGGTTTTCGAATTGAGACATTACCAGGGGCTGCGCTTGCGAAACATCGGCGAGCTGCTGGGTACATCCGAGGAGGCGGCCAAGAACTGCCTCTTTCGCGCTACGCAGAAGATGCGGGCCGCACTAGGAGATTTCGTATGAAGTGTGAAGAAGCGCGAGACACATTGCCGCTGTTGCTCTATGGCGAGCTGTCTTTTGAAGATGAAGAGCGTCTGGAGACGCACATCGACGAGTGCGCCGGCTGCCGCGAGGCGCTGGGACGCGAGCAGGCGTTATTCCACTCGCTGGATGCGGTGCAGGCGATTCCCAGCCAGCAATTTTTAGAGAATTGCCGGGCTGAGTTGCGCGGGCGCGTGGCACACGTCGAATCTGAGCAGGTGAGTTTTTGGCACAAGCTGCGCGGGGGCTTTAGTGTCCATTTCCATTTCCCTCCTGGCTGGATGCAGCTCGGCGGGGCAGTCGCGATGCTGGTGCTGGGGTATTTCGCAGCGCAGTGGACGCCGCTTTCCAACCTGCGCCCTGGACACTCCGAAGCCTCGCTACAACCGGTTACCTCCCGCGTGCGTTATGTCGAGCCCGTGGCGTCCGGACGCGTGCAGATCGTCGTGGATGAGACCAGGCAGCGCGTGATGTCGGGGAATTTAGATGATCAATCCATCCAGCGGCTGCTGCTGGCGGCGGCTAAAGATCCTTCGGATCCGGGGCTGCGTGTCGAGTCGGTGGACTTGTTGAAGAACCGCCCGGAATCCGCCGAAATTCGTAGCGCGCTATTGTACGCGCTGCAGCACGATCCGAATGCGGGCGTCCGCCTGAAGGCTCTGGATGGTCTGAAAGAGTTCGCGAACGATCCGGATACGCGCAAGGCGCTTGCGCAGGTCTTGTTGAAGGACGATAACCCCGGCGTGCGCACACAGGTAATCGATCTTTTGATTCAGCACCGCACCGAAGCCATGGTCGGCGTCTTGCAGGAATTAATGAACAAGGAAGACAACGACTATATCCGCATGCGCTGCCAAAAGGCGCTGAACGACATGAACGCATCGGTGGAGACGTACTAGGGCGCATGCAGCGGTTACCGTTCATTTTTGTGGTTGTGGCTGCTGGAACGGCTCCGGCGTTGGTGGCGCAAAGCGACCCGCCCATTGTGCGTGAAGGCCGGTTCTGGGTTCGGACGTTTTCGGGCACGGTGGATCTGCACGAAGCGCAGCGATTCCGGGTGGATACGGTGGGCAACGTAGCGCTGCACGGAGAATCGGGAAAAGCTGCGAATTTCACACTGAAATTGCGGGTGGAAGCGCGCGACGCTCGCGAAGCCGCGGCGCTTTTCCGCCAGGTTGAGTTGCGGACCAGAACGCAGGGCGGCTGGGCGTACTTGAACGTGAGCCCACCCCGGCGGATTTCGGAACCGCCGGAACTGTCGCTGTCGGTACCGCGGCGCCTGCAACAGGTGCGCATCGAAACGCGCGCCGGCAACGTACAGGCCTCGGAGTTGGATGGAGCGCTGGAGGCGCACTCGATGGGCGGGAAGATCGCGGTGGATGCAATCCGCGGCGCTGCCGAGATCCGGACGGGCGGGGGCGATGTCCAGGTCGGCTCCGTTTCCGGACTTTTGCGCTGTTATTCCGGCGGAGGCGTCATTCGCGTGCAGAACAGCGGCTCCGAATGCTGGCTGGAGACCGCGGGCGGGGAGATTCTCCTGCATGATGCGAACGGGCCCGTACACGCGGCCACCGCCGGGGGGAACATTCATATCGATCGCTCATCGGCGGCGGTTTTCGCCCGCACCGCAGGTGGCTTGATTCAGGTGCAGCAGGCGGGCGGGCTGGTTACCGCAGAAAGTTCGGGTGGCGCGATTCAGGTCAGCGCGGCCAACGGTGTGCGGTGCGATTCGGCCGGCGGCGCGATCCGGCTTCGGAATGTTGCGGGCGCGTTGCGTGCTTCCACCAGCGCTGGCAGCATTCTGGCGGAGCTGCAGAACGGCGATCGGCTGGAAGATTCCACACTGAGCACCAATGCCGGTGACATTACCGTCTTCATTTCGTCCAATTTGCCAGTGACAATCTTGGCCAGAAACCAATCGGGCGGCGCGGGGCGGATCATTTCCGATTTTCCTCAGGTTCGGGTGCGGCCGGCCGGCGGCGACGGAATGGCGCCTCTGATTGCGGCGGGCGCGCTTAATGGCGGCGGGCCGATGCTGCGGATCAATGTGATCGGTGGGACGATTTATCTGCGCAAACAGAGATGAGATTCGAGTGGCTCTGAGGTGATTGCATGAAGCGAACAATATTCTGCACGATATTCATAACGGCGGGCCTGAGCGCGCAACCTCTCACTTTCTTCCAGGCGCAAGCAGGGCCCCAAGTAATTGAACTCCACTCAAGTGGTGTTACGTATCTGGGTGTGAATCTTGCCGAAGTGACGGCGGACCGCGCACGCGAGCTGAAGCTGAAAGAGCCGTTTGGTGTGGAAATCACGCGCGTCGAGGACGGCAGCCCTGCCGATAAAGCGGGGTTGAAAGCGGGCGACGTGGTGCTGGAGTACAACGGCCAGCGCGTGGAAGGAATGGAGCAGTTCGGGCGCCTGGTGCGGGAGACGCCCGCCAGCCGCGAAGCCAAGCTGTTGATCAGCCGTGGCGGCGCTACTCAAACCATCACTGCGACGCTGGCAACGCGCAAGGCCAGGGCGATGGGTGGGAATCTGTTCCCCGGGGTCGATATTCCGGTAATTCACATCCCGGATATTCCACAAGTCTTTACAGCCTGGCGCAGTCCCATGGTGGGCATCGAAGCGGAATCGCTGGGGCCGCAACTGGCGGCTTACTTCGGCGTCAAGGATGGCGTCTTGGTGCGGTCCGTAATTAAGGACAGCGCCGCCGAGAAGGCGGGGATCAAAGCCGGTGACGTGATTACCAAGATCGATGGGACCGGTGTGACGACTCCCGCCGAGGTGTCAAGCGCGGTGCGGTCAGCCAGCGCGAATAAGACGTTCTCGGTGGAACTGGTGCGCGAGCACAAGGAGATGAACCTCAATGTCAATATCGAAGACGGCCGCTCAGATCGTGAACTGCCGCGCGTCCGCGCCGTCCGAAATTAAGAGGCCACTCGAGTTTGCTTGCGTCTGTACTGCCGGCGTACCTGGCGTTTCAGGAAGCGGGTCTAAGCAAGTTATCTACAGAAGCAATTCGGGCTGGTTGGTGGCGCCGGCGGGTTGCGGCAGGGCGCTTGAGCGGACATCCGCTTGGCCGACGAGTTCAGAGGCGCCCAAGTGGCGGGCTTCGGTGCCGGATTTTTTGGAATGGACCAGCATAGCGTCCGGCCGCATGTCGCGGGCCCCGGCCTGCCACCTTGCCTGCTAGGATGATTCGGGCACTATATAGCGCGGCCAGCAGCATGGCCGCCCAGCAGATGAGGGTTGACAATATCGTCAACAATCTCGCCGATGCTAACACCAATCGCTTTAAGGGGGTCCACAGTTTCAAGACGTGCCCGCAGGCCGACGTAAACCACGACTGCGGCCGATGCACCGTTAGAAGCACGTAGCTGGGCGAGCATGGCAGGTGGCTAGCCAACATCCAACTCGCCATATTTCCTAATCCGGGCGGGCTTAACCGCATTTGAACAGAATCTCTTCCAATCGATGGATGCGTAGTTCGCAATCGGCCGCAAATGGCGGCTTAGGCATCGCTAAGATAGTTATGACAGGATTGAATCATGCGGATTGACGATCTGAACCGGACCCGTCTCGCGGCGGGCACTGAAAAGACAGATCCCGCAGCCTCCAACCGTGCCGGCACCAAAGATGGCACGGCGGCCGCAAACACCGATCAGGCTGACGTCTCGCGGCTCGCGCAAGCGCTTTCTTCGCGCGATCCTCAGCGGCTGGAGCAGCTCCGGCTAGAGGTACAGTCGGGCAAGTACAATGTTTCAGCGCAGGAAGTGGCGAAGTCCATCATAAAAGCCCATTTGGGAGATTGAGGCTAAATCAGTCTGGAAGAGGCAGTGGACGTTTTAGCCCGCGGTAAATCGCGAATGCTCCGGACCTTCCAGCTTTTCCGGGCGCCGGTCAATACGCGCAACTAACCGGCTGGTAGGAATCGCGAATGACGGCATTAGTAGGCGACGGATCGCCCGTTCGCTCCGCGGTGAAGCTGTCCCACGCCTGGGCGAGCTTTGAAACAAGCTGCTCTGCTTCCACCAAAGGCTTATCACGTTGCTCGATGTTGGCCTGAATAAGCAATCTCTGGACGTAATCATACAGTTGAGCCAGGTTGCGGCTTAGCTCGCCTCCCTGTTTGGAATCCAGCGAACCAGCGAGTTCAGTCAGGATGGCGATCGCTTTGCTAATCGATCGAGAACGGGAGCGAATATCTCCCAGCCGGAGATGGCGGCGGGCAGAAGCGATGGAGTCCAGCACTCCGCGATACAGCATCTGCACCAGCTGAACTGGGCTGGCATTCAGGACTTCGTCGTCGAAGTAGTTTTGATAACCTTTGCTCCGCATTCTATGTCACGTATCGGCTGACTATGACATTGTTACTGTCGAACCGCCACGCAGTTCTTCGGCCAGGCGCAGCACATAGTCCGGAGGAATCTGAAGTACGAGCTCGTGTGTCTCCCGGTTCTCGACACGAATAATCGAGCGGCGCGTGTGGCTGTCAATCGAGAAAACGAGCTGGTTTTTACCTAATGCTCCGCTTTCGTTAATATCCTTAACAGCCCGAACCACTTCTCTGCGGTGCGGCGCATCTGCACCGCCCGGAGGCGTCGCCCAATTCCCGAGAGCACCGATGGAAGATACGGCCATCCTTCATCACCACGCTAACCACTGCGGATTTCTTTTGAAAACCTTATCGGTCCGCGAGGAAAAAATGTGAGCAGGGGAAAACTCTGAAAAAACGAAGCGCGGACTCTGTGCTCGAGTCCCGCGACCTGTCTCAGGCCAGGTTCAGCACTTCCTTCATTGTGCCCTTGTGTTGCTCGATCTTCTTTTGCAGCAACATGATGGAATAAATCAGCTGCTCCGGCCGTGGCGGGCATCCGGGCACGTATACGTCCACCGGAATGACCTGATTCACCGGAATCAACGCGTAATTGCTGAAGACACCGGTCGAGGTCGCGCAAGCACCCATCGAAATCACCCATTTGGGCTCGGGCATCTGCTCGTACAGCCGGCGGATCACGGGCGCCATCTTGTTCGAAACCCGCCCGGCGATGATCATCAAATCGGATTGCCGTGGAGAACCGCGCATCACTTCCGCTCCGAAACGCGAAATGTCATAGCGGGACCCGATCATAGACATCATCTCGATGGCGCAGCACGCCAGCCCAAACGACATCGGCCAAATCGAGTTCTTGCGGCCCCAATTGATGGCTTTGTCAAGGGTGGTTGTTATAATGCTTTCAGACCCGATTGCGGAGTCCTCGTTGTCGATCCGCGCGAAGAGTTCGCTCGGAAGACTCGGCTGAAACTTAGTCTCACCGTCCACGATCCTATTATCACATGCACGAACCGGCGCCCCACTCCGAGGCGGCTGATCCACCCAGTCGCCAGCAACTGGAATCCGCTGCGCGCCTGTGGGGCATCGAGACGGAATACTGGGATGTGTGGGGCCACCGTCACGAGGCTTCGGCAGAAACCCAAACCGCGATTCTGGCTTCGCTGGGTGTGGACGCGCGCTTAGAAGCCTCGCTCGCGGAGGCTGTGCAACAACGCGAGCTGCAATCATGGCTGGCGTGCGTCGCTCCTGTTGTTGTTCTCAACCAAAACCGCCCCTATCAAATTCCGCTCTCCGTGCCGGTGGAATCCGCCGGTTCGCCAGCGAATATCGAGGTTCGTTTCGAGGATGGAGATGGGTTGCGGCTGCGCATCGAGCTGGCTGCGGTCGCGCCTGCCGCCGGCCTGCAACTGGGCGGGCGGCACTTCGTCCGAAAAGCGATCGCGCTGCCGGATAACCTTCCGCTGGGCTATCACGACTTGTCCGTCAAAATGGACGACAACTCGGAGCGCGTGTGCGCCGCGCGGCTTATTGTTTGCCCGCCACGCGCGTATCAACCAGAGTGGCTGGAAGCCGGCCGCGCCGCGGGAGTCGCGGTCAGTCTATATGGGCTTCGCTCCGATTCCAACTGGGGGTGTGGGGACATCACGGATCTGAAAGCGGTCATCGATTGGGCCGCCGAGCGCGCCGGTGCCGACTTCATCGCTTTGAACCCCCTACACGTCATCGCCAACCGTCAGCCGTTCAACATCAGCCCCTATCTTCCTAACTCGATTTTCTTCCGCAACCCGCTGTACCTCGACCTGGAAGCCATGGACGATTTTCAAGCATCGGCCAAGGCCCGCGCGTTGCGCAGTTCGCCCGCAATCAGCGCTGAGATTCGCGCTCTGCGTGAGGCTCCGCTGGTAGAGTATGAGCGCGTCTACCGCCTGAAAATCCGTTTTCTAAAACTGCTCTTTCGCCTCTTTTGCGGCGAACTCCGCCGGAACACCGCTAGGGCCGCCGCTTTTCGCAGCTACGTGGATCGGGAAGGCGATCTGTTGCATCGCTTCGCGACGCATGCCGCGCTGGATGAGGAGATCCACAGGCACTGCCCGGAAGTTTGGACCTGGCGCGAGTGGCCGCAGCCCTATCAAGATCCCGGCTCGGATGCAACGGCCGAGTTTGCACGCAAACATTGGCGCAGCGTTCTGTTTCATAAATACCTGCAATGGCAGCTGGACCAACAGCTTGCTTCTGCGCAAGAACACGCGCGCGAACGCGGGCTCCGCATCGGCTTGTATCACGATCTGGCTTTGGCTACGGATCGCTTCGGGTGTGACGTCTGGGCACATCGCGATTTCTTCGTGTCCGGCTGCCGTGTCGGCGCGCCGCCCGACGGCTTTTCTCCTAAGGGCCAGGACTGGGCCTTTCCGCCTCCCAACTCCGAACGTCATTATCAGGACGGCTACCGGCTGTTCGCCGAATCCATCCGCAGAAATGCGCGTCACGGCGGCGCGCTCCGGATAGACCACGTCATGCGTTTCTTCCGCCTTTATTGGATTCCCGACGGTGGCGACGCCACCGCGGGGACCTATGTGCGCGACCGCGCCGAAGAACTGCTGAGTATCCTGGCGCTCGAAAGCGTCCGGCAACAGGTTCCGGTGATAGGCGAAGACCTGGGCACCGTTCCCGACGAGGTTCGCGAAGCTTTGCATCGATTCGGAATCCTCAGCTACCGGCTTTTGTACTTCGAGCGCGATTCGAGTGGCCGCCTTCGAACGCCGTCCGAGTATCCGCGCGATGCGCTAGCCTCCGTAACAACTCACGACCTGCCGACTCTGGCGGGATTCTGGCGAGGCCGCGATATCGAAACGCGCCGCGAGGCCGGAAGTCTCGCCGACGAGGCGGCTTACCACCGCATGCTGGAGGAACGGGCCGGAGAAAAGCAGCGCATTCTGGATGCGATGTTTCAGCTTCGTCTCCTCCCGGATTGGTTTCCTCGCGGCGCCCGGGATGTGCCGGAGTTAACCGGGGAATTGCACAATGCAATCGTCGGTTTCCTCGCGTCCACCCCCTGCAAGTTGATGCTCCTGAATCAGGAGGACCTCTTGAAGGAAACCGAACAGCAGAACTTGCCGGGCACCACCGAACAATACCCGAACTGGCGCCGCAAAATGAAATGCACGGTAGAGGAATTGTGGACGTCGCCCGAAGTGCAAGCGTTCACTGCGATGTACAGGAATTGGATGGAACGCACGGGACGGCTGAATGCTGCGCACGCCGGACCGCTCGGCGCTACATGAAATAGTCCTTGACCTTATCGATTAACCCTTTTTCATGAGGTTCGTTTTCGGTCGGCAGTGTTTCGCGCAGCTGTTCGAATAGCTTCTTCTGCTCGCGCGTTAATTTTGTGGGGACGCGCACGTCGACGTGGACGAACAAATCGCCGCGGCCGCTGCCTTGCAAACGCGCCATACCGAGATTCTTGAGCCGCACGGTGGCGCCGCTCTGGCTGGCCTCCGGAATTTTCACCGTTTCCAGGCCGTCGAAGGTCAGCAGACTGACCTCGGCCCCAAGCGCCGCCTGCGCAACATTGACGGGCACGGTGCAATGCAGGTCGTCGCCGTGGCGCTCAAAGATCGGGTGCTCCTTCAGTTTGATGACGACGTAGAGATCGCCTGCCGGCCCGCCGTTGTGCCCGGCTTGGCCTTCTTGAGCGAGTTTTAGGTGCGTGCCGGTATCGACGCCCGGCGGAATGGTGACCTTCAGTTTCCTTTCGGTGCGGACCTGACGTTCGCCGCGGCACAGGGTGCAAGGACGCCGCACGATCTGTCCGCGTCCTCCGCACTGCCCGCAGGTACGCCGGATCTGGAGAAAGCTCTGCTGGTAAATCACCTCGCCGCGGCCGTGGCACATGGGGCAGGTAACCAGGCCATCGTTTTTCTCCGCGCCGGTGCCGCCGCAGCGCGCGCAAACATCCAGCCGCGGAACCTGAATTTCGACGCTCAAGCCGCGGAGTGCATCTTCCAGATTGATCTCGAGATCATAGCGGAGATCCTCGCCGCGCTGCGCACGCGTCCGGCCGCCCCGCCGGCCGGCGCCGAACAAATCCCCGAATCCAAACAGATCGCCGAGAATATCGCTGAAATCCGTGAACGCCGACGGGTCGAATCCCTGGCTGGCCCCGAAGCCCTGGAGCCCTTGATGGCCGTAACGGTCATACGCCGCGCGCTTCTGCGGATCGCTGAGCACGCTGTACGCCTCCGCGGCTTCCTTGAATTTCTCTTCTGCTTCCTGATCGTTGGGATTTCGGTCCGGATGGTACTTGAGAGCCAGCTTTCGGTAGGCGCTTTTCAGCCCGGGATCATCGATCTCGCGACTGACGCCCAGCACTTCGTAGTAGTCGCGCTTGGTCGCGTTCATTTCTTCTCTACCGCCACCTTTACCATGGCTGGCCGCAATAGACGCCCCCGGAAATTATAGCCGCGCTGGAACTCCTCCAAAATCGTGTGGTCCTCCACCTCGTTGGTTTCGACCATGTCCACGGCGTGATGCAAGTTAGGATCGAATTTCTCGCCCTTCGAATTAATCGGCTCCAAACCCAGCTTCTTTAACGCTTCGGACAGGCGCTGATAAATCAATTCCATACCCCGCGCGTATTCTTTGTCGGCCGCCTCCGTTTTCAGCGCGCGTTCGAAATCATCCAGGATCGGAAGAATGGCGCGGACGCTCTCCGTGTGCGCGTACTCGAGAACGTCGGCTCGCTCGCGCTCGGCGCGCCGGCGGAAATTATCGAATTCAGCTTGCCGCCGCAAGAGCCGGTCCATCAGGTCGTTTTTCTCTTCGATCAGACGGTCGCGCTCGGCCATCACCGAGGCTATGGTGCCGGCGGAGCCCGCCTGATCCGTCGTGGGATCCCGAGGCGCCTGGTCCTCGGTTGCATCGACAATTGGCTCTTTCGAATCCATATTTTCAGTTTAAGGTACGACGTGTTTCTGCGTTCCCACTGCTATACGGGCAAACTGCGGAACGCCTGTCCCATGTGATAAATCGCAGAGATTGCCTTGCCGTAGTTCATTCGCATGGGGCCAAGCACGGCGATTTTCGTGGATGATCCGCCATGCAAGGGAATCGACATGCCGATTAGCGATAGCTCTCGCATGCTGGGATGGGCGTCAGCGAGCCCCACTTGGACCGCCAGCTCGCCCGCAGGCTGCTCGAGGAAACGATCCAACAGCTGCAGAATCCGCTTTTTCTCCTCCAGAGTGTGGAAGAGGTCGCGCAATTTTTCCCGCGTCAGATGCAAATCCAGGCCAACCAGGTTGCTCGCGCCGTCCATGTGAATCTCGGGCGACACCTCGATGTCCAGAAGGCCTTTCGAGTAGAGCAGCGTAACGCGCTTCAGCAAAGCATCGTAGGCGGCGTTCTGCTGCTCCAAACGTCGCTCCAGATCAGCGCGGATATCCGCTAAGGTCCATCCGGCGAAGTTGCGGTTGATGTAGTTGCGGATCGAAACCAGCTCGTCCTGGGAAACAAATTCGTCCAACTTCACCACGCGATTGCGCACCATACGGTCGCGCGTGATCACGACCATCAAAACGCGTTGCTCCGATAAGCCCACCAATTCGATCTGGTCCAGCGTCTGGCTCGAGGCCGGGATCGCGGCGGTGATCCCGATGCTGCGCGTCATCTCCGTCAGCATGCGCGACGAGCGTTCCACTCGCGCTTCGATCGTGTCCATCCGGCTCAACTCGCCTAGCACACGCTGCACTTCCGTCATCAACAGGCGGCCACGTTCCAACGACTGTATATAGACACGAAACGCCTTCTGGGTGGGAACGCGCCCAGCGGACGTGTGCGGTTGCGAAAGGTACCCTGCATCGCACAGATCCGCCATTACATTCCGAACCGTCGCTGCGCTCAGGCCGTCGCGGCGGTTGCGTGCGATTGTACGTGAGGCTACAGGCTCCCCGGTTTGGATGTAACATTCCACGACGGAGTGTAGGATTTCCTGTTCGCGCTGTGTCATGGCGGTAAACCTGCCGTTCCGCAGTTTTGAGGTAGCACCCTCCTAGTTATTGATTATAAAGGCCTTCACTGGTGATCGCAAGTTGTGTGTGAACGCGATGTGCGCCAACGCGTTGCTCCCGTTCCAGCCAGGCTCGTTTTTATCGTTGGCGCTTAGCGGATTGGTAGGCGTTCATGCGGATACGCGGCTCATCTGTCGTCCAGGCTTTCGCGAACGAATCAATTCCCGCGCGGATCGCTTCGCGCAGCGGCAGCGCTTCCCAATCTCGGATCAGTTTTTTCTGGAGCCGGATCGCGACTGGGCCCGCCTGGAGCAATGAGGCAATGCGCTGCTCCACGGCGGCATCCAGCTCGGCACGCGGCACAACTCTTTCCACCAGTCCCCATCTTTCCGCGTCGGCGGCGGAAAAATTCTCACCGAGTAGGAGAATCTCTCGCGCTCGACCCCAGCCCACCAAACGAGGCAGTAGCGCTGCTTCGATCACCGATGGAATTCCGAGTTTTACCTCCGGCATCCCAAAGATGGCGGTATCGGCGGCAATTCGGATATCGCACGCCGCGGCGAGTTCAAGACCTCCGCCGAGCGTATAGCCCTGAATTCGCGCGATCACGGGAACTGGCAGCGCGCGCAGCACCTCGCAACAGCTATGCAATCGCGTGATGAACGCTTCGGCCGATCCGGCATCGAGTTGCGCCATCTCATTGATATCGGCGCCGCCGATGAATGCTCTCTCGCCCGCGCCCGTCACAATCACCGCTCGAAGCAGGTCATCCTCGCCCAGCGGCTCGACGGCCGCTACGAACTGCTCCATGAGAGCGCTGTTCAATGTGTTGAGCTTGCTCTGGTTGTCGACGGCGATGCGGGCCACGCGAGCGTGTTCGCCGATGTCCTGGACAACGACGCTAACGCGCGGTGGGGTTTCGCCAGCACTCGCCCTACGCATTCAAGTCAAGTGTAGTCTCACTGAACGGCGGTGGTACAGCTTGGCGATAGCGATTCGTATAACCTTCCCGAGGGAAGCGATCGCTGCCGGCACGGCAAGGTTTTTCCGCGGTTTTTTGTGCGATTTGACTCTAAAGATAAGGAAATACGGGAGTTCCCGTCTTTGTGCATCGTGACGCCGAGAATGGATATTCCGGCATCCAACCGCGATCAGCGTTGGCCCACAGCTCTGGTATAATTTGCTTAGATGTTCGCTTTTCCTCCGCGCTTGCGGATGAGGACCTTGGGCCGCCCCGGCCGCTTCCTGCCAGGAACTTCAGGTTGCTCTGCCGTTCCTTCATGCATCTAATCTTTATACGTCATCAGGAATGAAAGTCAGCGTTCAGATCACGCGCGGTATCGAATCGCTTTTCGGCACCCGTGACGAAAACATCCGGCTTCTCGAGAATGGCTTGCATGTTACGGCCAGTCTGCGGAACGACTCGCTCGAGATCGAAGGCGATGAGCCTAACGTAATCCGCGCCGCCAGCATTCTCGAGGACTATGTCGCGCTAGTGAAGGAAGGCCAAGTCTTTGCGAACGGCGATTTGAATAGCTATCTGCGCGTTGTGACCCAAGATGAGGAAGTGACGCTGCGGAGCCTGGTCCACAGCGGACGTCAACGCAATTTCGGCAAAAAGACGCTCGCGCCCAAGACGGTCAATCAGCGGCGCTACGTGGAGGCGATCGAGCGGCACGATTTGGTGTTCGGCATCGGTCCGGCCGGCACCGGCAAGACGTATCTCGCCGTTGCAATGGCGGTTTCCGCTCTGCTCGGCAAGCGCGTTAGCCGCATCGTGCTTACGCGCCCGGCCGTAGAAGCAGGCGAACGCCTTGGATTCCTGCCCGGCAATTTGCAGGAAAAAGTCGATCCGTATCTGCGCCCTTTGTATGACGCGCTCTACGATATGCTGGAAGCCGACAAGGTGGAGAAACTGCTGGAGCGTTCTGTAATCGAGGTGGCGCCGATTGCCTTCATGCGCGGGCGCACGCTAAACGACAGCTTCATTATTCTGGACGAAGCGCAAAACAGCACCGCTGAGCAGATGAAAATGGTGCTGACGCGCCAAGGGTTCAATTCTAAGATGGTGGTAACCGGCGATCTGACGCAAATCGATCTGCCGGGCGGCAAGCGCAGCGGCCTCACGAATGCGGTGGACGTCCTGCGCGGTGTGGAAGGCATTAGCTTCACCTATTTCGACGAGCGCGATGTGGTTCGGCACGCTTTGGTGCAGCGCATCGTCAAAGCCTACGAGAGATATCAGCAACTGACCGGCGACGGCCGGCAGCTTGCGCTGAAGCTGGGCGAATCGTCCAGCGATACGGCCGTCGAATCTGTTCCGGCCGAAACGTTGGCCGCGGCGCCGTCCAGCGTTCCTGAGATCCCCTTGGCCTGAGGCCAATCATGTCACCCAAGCAGACCAGTCTGCTTTTCCAAGTTCCCACCTACGGCGTGTCGCGCAGCGAGCTCCGAGACTTCGCGGGCCAGCTTGCAAGAGAGGTGGCAGGCGGGCGGCCCTTCGATTGCCTGATTACCACCGATCGCGAGTTGCGCCGCCTGAATCTGGAATTCCGAAACCAGAATCGCGCCACCGATGTCCTCTCCTTTCCGGCCGCGGGCGGAAATAGTTTTCTCGGCGATATTGCCATCTCGTATGACCGGGCAAAGCGCCAGGCCGGCGATTACGGCCTGTCAGTCCAACAAGAAATCCAGATTCTTATGCTGCATGGTGTGCTGCACCTGCTGGGCATGGACCACGAAAGCGACCGCGGGCGCATGGCGCGCGCCGAAGCCAAGTGGCGCGCCACGCTGGGCTTGCCTACGGCTCTGATCGAGCGGGCGCGCGTATGACTTGGTTTATCGTGGGGGCGATTGTGGCGGCAGTGCTGCTCTGCCTCGTTACCGTGGTGCAACTCCTATATATGGAATCGCAGCGCTTGCGCGCTCGCGATTTGCCCGCTCTGCAGCTCTTCAAGGACACGCTCGAGGATCGCATCGGCTTGGAGGCCGACGAGGGCGTGCTGGCGTTCTCGCTCATTAAGCATACAGTGTTGGTCTTGATGACCCTCTGTTTCCTGGCGATGCAGTTCCGCGGCCCTAAGCCCGGCTGGCAGAGCTTTTTCGAAGCCGCGCTTTCGGCTTGGTTAACGATGCTGGTGGCCACTTACATGGCCGCCCAAATCCTATACCGCAAGACGCGAGGACATTGGCTGCTCCCGCTGGCTCCGCTATTCCGGTTCGGCGCGTTGCTTGCCCGCCCGCTCGCCGCTGTCCTGGGATTTTTCCAATCCTTGGTAGAACTGTCCGAGCCGGAAATGGTGGCCGAAGAGCCCGGAGGAGCAGGTGATATCGATGCGCTGATCACGGCCGGTGAAGAGGAAGGCATCATCGAGAAGGATGACCGGAAACTCATCGAGTCGGTGGTTGCTTTCGGCGATAAGACGGTGCGCGAGGTCATGACCCCGCGGCCGAAGATTGTCGCGATCGAGGCGAGCCGCTCGCTGGAAGACTTGCGCGATCTGGTAATCCACGAGCAGTATTCGCGCATTCCGGTTTATGAACAAACCATCGATCACATCATCGGGTTTGTGCACGTCCGGGATATGTTCGAATTGGACGAGGCCGGGCGGGAAGGGCGGCAGGTCCGGGAGCTGGTACGCCCGATCCGTTTGGTTCCGGAAACGAAGCCCGTCAACGATCTGCTGCGCGAAATGCAAGAAGCCGGAGCGCACATGGCGATCGTGATCGACGAGTACGGCAACGTGGCCGGTCTCGCCACTCTGGAAGATTTGGTGGAAGAGATTCTGGGCGAGATCCACGACGAGCATGAGCCGGAGCGCGACGTGCATCCGGAAGGCGATGGCCAGTTCGTCGCCGCGGGCAGCCTGGATTTAGACCGGCTGCACGACCTGCTCGGTTTCCGCCCCGCGGAAGGCACCGAATCGACAACTGTTGGCGGTCTGATGACAGAGTGGGTCGGGCATGTTCCCCAGGTCGGCGAGACCGTGGAGCGCGACGGGATCCGCATCGAGGTGCTCGCCGCCGATGAGCTGAAAGTCGAGCAGGTGCGCGTCTCCAAGGCCAAACAGGAGAGTTTGTCGCACGGGCATCTATGAGTAGCGGTCCGAGCTTCCGCTCCGGTTATGTCTCCATCCTCGGGCGCCCTAACTCAGGGAAATCGACTTTGCTGAACGCGCTGGTGGGCGCCAAAGTCGCGATCGTCTCTGAAAAACCGCAAACTACCCGTGCGAGCATTCACGGTGTGCTCAACACCGAAAATGCGCAGATCATTTTCATGGATACTCCCGGAATTCATCAATCGAACACGCTCATCAACCGCCGCATGATGGAGACAGTGCGGGAGGCATTGTCCGAGCGCGACGTGCTGCTGTACCTGGCCGACGCGACCGCAGGTTTCGGCGAACAGGACGCGCATGCTTTGGACGTTCTCAAGAAGGTTACCGCTCCGGCGCTGCTCTTACTTACCAAGATCGACCGTATTCAGGACAAGCGCTTGCTGCTTCCGCTGATCGAACACTACAAGGCCGCCCGGGAGTTCGATGAATACATCCCCGTGTCTTCCTTCTCCGGCGAAGGGTTGGACCAAGTGCGGAACGAAATCGTCAAGCGCCTGCCGGAGGGCCCGGCCTATTTCCCTTCCGACTATTTGACCGACCAGCCCGAGCGTTTCCTGGCCGCCGAACTGATCCGTGAGAAAGTGATGCGCGAAACACGGCAGGAGGTGCCCCATGCCGTCGCTGTGCTAGTGGATCAATGGACGGAGGGGCCCAAACTCACGCGCATTTCCGCGACCGTTTACGTCGAGAGGCCCGGTCAAAAGGCGATTGTCATAGGAGCGAAAGGCGTTACGCTAAAGAAAATCGGCACGTTGGCGCGCCAGGAAATCGAGGCGATCTTCTCGCGCAAGATCTTTCTGGAACTTTTCGTAAAGGTCCAGAAGGATTGGCGCCAAAACCCCGAATTCCTCAAGGCCATTGACTGGCGCTCTATGACGGGTGCAGAATTGGACACAGAGCCGCCTTCCGGACATGATTAAACTCCTTTGCATCGCGCTTGCGTTCAGCCTGTCGGTCGCGCCGCTGGTGGCGCAAAAACACGTTCCGGATGGTGAAGTGATCGATCAGGTCCGGGTCAAGCTGGCAAACGATCCCGACGTGGGTGGGATGAACATCAGCGTCGATTCCAAAGACGGCGCGGTTACGCTGGCAGGAAAAGTAAAGACCGAAAAACAACGCGCCAAGGCCGAAAAATTGACTAAGAAGGTCAAAGGCGTTGTCAGCGTAAACAACCAACTGGTGATCAGTCCCAACTAGATTACACTCGGCGCAAAGCCCGGACGAGTTGTTTACGTTTCTTGACACCAGGAGTGGTAACCCATGCGTCTACCTCATCGCCCAGTCAAAGGAATGAAACTGCTGGCCTTAATCGCGGCGGTCGCGTTAATCTGCGCGCAAGCACAGACGCCCGCCAAGCTGGTGGCCGGCGAAGTCACAGCCATCGATGCAGCGGCCAAGCAGTTTAAGGTAAAAGGCGACGACGGCGTCAGCTATACCGTCGCGTTTCAAGACAATGCCATCTACCTGCGCATGCCTTTCGGTGAGACCGATCAGAAGAAAGCAGCCCGCATCGCGTTTTCCGACATCCGTGTCGGTGATCGCCTAATCGCGCGCGGCCCATTTTCCGAAGACAGCAAAACGGTCACGGTACGTACTGTGATCACCATGACCAAGACCGACGTTGCGCAAAAGCAGGCGCACGATCAGGCCGATTGGCAGAGACGCGGGCTCACGGGAATCGTGACGGCTGTGAATCCCGCCAGTAAGGAAATCATAATGACCACCCGGGGGCGGGACAGCAAAGCGGTTACTGTGGACGTCTCAGGCGCAAGCTTCCGGCGCTATTCGCAGGATTCGGTCCGCTTTGCCGATGCGAAGCCTAGCTCGCTGGCGGAGGTGCAAACCGGCGATACGCTGCGTGTGCTGGGCGACCGCGCGGAAGACGGAACGCGCGTCAAAGCCGAGGAGATCGTGTCGGGCGCGTTTGAAACCATTGCCGGGACCGTTATTTCCGCCGATGCCGCCACTGGAGAAGTTCGGATTACCAATCTGCAGACCAAAAAGCCCGTAGTTGTGAAAACAAATTCGGGGACCATGCTGCGGCGCATTGACGAGCAAACTGCGACCATGCTGGCGCGGCGCATGCGCCCGCAAGCGGTTGCCGCAGACGCGCCGGGAGGCGCTTCCATACCTAGCGCTCCCCCGGGCGGCAGAGGGTTCGGCGGAGGTCGCGGGCCGGGAGCATCGGGCGATTTGCAGCAGGTTTTAGATCGATCGCCGCAATTGTCGCTCGCGGACCTCAAGAAAGGCGACGCCGTGATCGTATCCGAGGCAAAGGCGCCCGAAGGTGCGCCGGTTACGGCGTTTTCATTCGTTGCGGGCGTCGAGCCGTTCCTCGCGGCTGCCCCGCGCACGGCAGGCGAGGTGAACCTGGGTTCCTGGAATCTCGAAGTCTCCGGAGGCGCGCCCGAGCAATAAAAGGCGCGGCCCGGATAAGGAAACGAAATGTTGAAGCTGAGACCGGGCCTTTTTATCTTTCTTCTGTCAGCGCTGGCGCTTGCCGGGCAGTCATTGGGCATCCTGCACGGCGTGATTACCGACGAATCGGGAGCTGTCGTGCCCGGCGCCACGATTACCGTTTCGAACGCCGCTGGGCCGGTGAAGACAGGAACATCGGGGAACGACGGCGCCTACTCGATTGCAGGTCTCGCGCCCGGCAGCTATGCGGTTACTGCCAGTTCGCCAGGGTTGGCTCAAATCGCACCTGCCAGCGTGGACATCAGCGGCGGCCGGCCCGTAACGCTCGACATCCAGCTGCGCGTCTCGCTCGAAAAGCAAGAGATCACGGTTCAGGAGAACACAGGGCCATCCGTGAGCACGGACCCGGCTCAAAACGCGGGCGCCCTGGTACTCCGCGGCGCCGATCTGGACGCTTTGTCCGACGATCCGGATGACCTGCAGGCCGATTTGGAAGCTCTCGCGGGTCCGTCCGCCGGCCCGAATGGCGGCCAGATCTACATCGACGGCTTCACCGGAGGCACCCTGCCGGCCAAAGATTCCATCCGCGAAATTCGCATCAATCAGAACCCGTTCTCGCCCGAGTTCGACAAACTGGGCTATGGCCGGATTGAAATTCTCACGAAACCCGGCACCGACAAGTTCCGCGGCAACATCAACGCGAATTTCGGTGATGATATTTTCAATTCACGCAACCCGTATGCCGCCGAGAAAGCTCCATTTCTGTTGCGCGAATTCGGCGGGACCGTAAGCGGCCCGATTAGTAAGCGAGCGTCTTTCTTTCTGGATGTGTTCGATCGCGACATTCACAACGGCAATATCATCAACGCCGTTACCGTAGATCCGAACACCTTTGCCATCACGCCGTTCAATAGCGTTTTCGAAGCCCCTCAGAACCGGCTCCGCATCAGCCCGCGCGTCGATTATCAACTGAGCCAGAACAATACCCTCATGTTCCGCTACGGCTACACCCGCAACGACGTTCAGGATCAAGGCATCGGTAATTTGAGCCTTATTACCCGCGGGTACCACAGCCTGAACACCGATCACACGGTGCAGATCACGGAAACTGACGTGTTGAGCACAAAAGTGATCAACGAGACGCGATTCCAGCTTTACCATCAGAACACGGATCAACTGGCCAACACGCTGGCGCCGGGCCTAGTGGTTTCAGGCGCGTTCAACGGCGGCGGCTCGCAGTTGGGCCACTCCATCGACCAGGAAAATCATTGGGAGCTGCAAAATTATACGACCGTCGCCAGCGGCGCTCATGCCTGGAAGTTCGGCTTCCGTGTACGCGCGGTCACGATCGACAACACATCGCCGAGCAATTTTGGAGGCACGTTTACTTTCGCCGGAGGCTACGCACCCATTCTGGACCCGAGTACGAATTTGCCGGTTGTGCCAGGGGTCGCGTGCACTCCGGCCGCGCCCAATCCAGGATGCCAGAACATTACGTCGATCCAGCGCTATCAGCGGACCTTACTTTTCCAGCAGATGGGGCTCGATCCGCGGACCATTCAGCAGTACGGCGGCGGGCCGACCCAATTTACAATCAGCACGGGCAGTCCTTACGCGTTCATCGACCAGGCGGATATCGGTGCGTTTGTCAATGACGATTGGCGCGTCAAGCCGAACCTCACTTTGAGCCTGGGGCTGCGCTACGAAACCCAGACCAATATCCATGACTGGCGCGACTGGGCGCCGCGCATCGGCTTTGCATGGGCACCCGGGCAAAGCAAGAACAATCCCCGGCCGAAAACTGTGATCCGCGGCGGCTTCGGCATGTTCTACGATCGCTTTTCGGAAAGCAACGTTCTGAACGCGGAACGGTTCAATGGAATCACGCAGCTCGCGTACACGGTGCCGAATCCTACGTTTTTCCCGAACATCCCACTGCTGTCTCAGGTCACTCAATTGGGTGCCTCGACGGCCAGCACGGTTCGCGAACTCGACTCCAATTTGCGCGCTCCCTACATAATGCAGGAAGCCTTCACAATAGAACGGCAACTGCCGTACAGCACGACGCTGTCAGTCTCCTACCTCAATTCGCATGGCGTACATGAATTCCGATCTCAGGACATTAACGCGCCGCTTCCGGGGACGTACACGGGACCGGGTACCGGCGTGTTCCCGTACGGCAACGTCGGGCCGATTCTGCTGATGGAGTCCACTGGGCTTTTCAATCAGTGGCAGCTGATTACGAATGCAAGGTCGCAGATCAACAGCAGAATCTCGCTAAACGGCTTTGTCATGTACGGGCATGCGAACAGCAACACGGATGGCGTCGGTACGCTGCCGGCGAATCCATACAGCATGGCCGGCGAGTATGGTCCTTCGAATCTGGATGTGCGCTGGCGCGGCCTGATTGCGGGATCTATTTCGACGAAATTCCGGATACAGTTGTCTCCGTTTATTACAATGAGTTCCGGAGCGCCGTTCAACATTCTGGCGGGCACCGATCCGTACGGCACCACGTTCCTCAGCAGCGCGCGTCCGGGAATCGCAACCGATCCATCGATTCCGGGTGTGATCCAGACGCCATATGGACTCCTCGACCCGAATCCCAAACCCGGCGAAGCGATCTTGCCCCGCAATTTCGGACGCAGTCCTGGAAATTTCATGCTGAACCTCCGCGTTGCGCGAACCTGGGGATTCGGTGGGGCGCGTGAGCGCGCGGGTGGTCCCAACGGCGGGGGTGGTGGCCGAGGCGGTTTCGGCGGTCCTGGTATGCGAGGGCCAGGAGGTCCAGGGCGCGGTGGTCCGGGCGGTTTCGGAGGGTTCGGCGGCCCCGGTCCGTTCGGCGGGGGAACGTCGACGAACCGCCGCTACAATTTGACGCTCTCCCTGCAGGCGCGGAACGTCTTGAATCACGTCAATCCGGGTCCGATCAACGGGATTGTTACTTCCCCCTTGTTCGGCCAGTCCAATACGCTGGCCGGCGGCGTCGGGGCCTTCTCGGAGAACGGCAACAATCGGCGCATGGAGATGCAGCTCCGCTTCACCTTTTAGCCCGCTTTAGCTCGCTCACATCGAGAGATTCTCTTCAGTGATAGACTGGGCCTGAGTTTTTCTAAGGGGGAACCGCGCCTTGTTCAAGCTGATTGCATATCCTGCCGCATTGACGATCGTGCTCTCGACGTCAGTTCTCTGCGGGCAGGCTCCTAAGAGCGACGGGTCTGCGACATACGTTACGCCCTCGCAAATGACCACCGCATTGAAGAGCGCGCCGCGCCAGGACGCACCTCTCATCGACATGCCGGTCCGTGTGATCGAAGCGGGCGGTCACAACCTCGGCGTTGCCATGGTTCAGCGGACCAATTCCGACCAGAACGCACTGATCCACGACAAGATCGACGAAATTTATTACGTGCTGGAAGGCGGCGGCACGCTGGTGACCGGTGGCACGCTGGTAAACGCGAAGCAGACGTCCTCCAGCCCGACCATTGGCCCTGGCTGGAGCGGCGCCAGCATCAAGGGCGGCGAAAGCCGGCAAGTCAACGCCGGCGATGTGGTTTTCATTCCGGCTGGCGTGGCGCACATGTTCACGCAACTGAGCGGGCCCATCCGCTATCTGGTTTATCGAGTGGACCCGAGCCGCGTTCTGGCCCTGAAATAAATAACCGTGTGAGGAGCTACAAATGCCGAGGCTTTTACGGGTAATTCTTGCTTTGCTTCTGTTCTGTATTTGCCTGTTGTCCCAAGCCCGCCTGCCAGGCGACCACATGCGCGTGCCGCCGGCCCGAGTCCCTTCCATTTACATGAGCGCTGCCGATATTCAGAGCGGCCTTGACAAGCTCGATCCCAAGTCAATCGCGACGCCGACCGGCGGCGCTGTCGAGGTGGGCAAAGGCGTGCATTGCGTGGTACGCCGCCGCGTATCCGGCCCTCAGTATGCGATCACTCACACCCGCGACCTCGAGTATCTGATCATCACCAAAGGCAGCGGGACGCTGGTCACAGGCGGAACTCTGGTCCCGCCCACCATCGACAGCGATATCTATCCCAATTCGAATCCGAACGCGACCATCCGTAGCGCCAGCGGCGTGAACGGCGGCTTGGCGCGGAAGATCGGCGTGGGCGACGTGATCGTGAGCCCACCCGGGACGCCGCACTGGCTTAGCGAAATCGACGGCACGATCGAGTACGTGGAGATACGCATCCCGAACGTCGATCCAGAGGCGGGGATCCAGCGCGCCGAGATCGCTCCTGCCGCAGGCAAGTGACCGGACCTGGACGCTGGCGCAAGTTATTTTCGTCAGAAGGCGGGAACTTCGCGATCAGGGAGTTGACCGGCTAACGTTGCCGTTGCATCCGCTCCAGCATCGGCAGGAGTTCCGGGAAGCTCAACCCCTCGCCTCGCCAGCGGCAGTCCTTGAGACCGTCGATCCCGGTCCAGGCGGAGTGATACAGCGTGTAGGCGTCCTTTTCGGTAGCAGCGCTCCAGGTGCCGTCGGCGCGCTGGGTATCCAACAAATATGCAATACCAGTCCGGATTGCTTCATCAGAAGTATTCAGGCCAAAGCTCTTTAAACTATCCAGGAATTCGCCCGTGGTCTCTGGATCGTGAAGCTCGATTGCTTCTCTCAAATTGCGTCGAAGATAGAAGTACTCGTCGGGCAGCAGTTCACGCCGCAGCAAATGTTGCCCGTAATCGTTCAGCGTATAGATTACGTGCGTGACGGAATAGATCGTGTCGAGAAAGACCGGATACGTAGTTTGGCGGCGATCGAGATAAGGATGCATTTGCGGGAGCCATTGCAGGACCTCGCGGTAAGGCGCTCCGAGCTGAATTCCGTAGCGATCGCCCGTATAGCTCGTGATCAAAGCGTCTTCCCAGATGCTGTATCTCGAACGCATGCGCAGCGGCCGGCCGCATTTCGCGCAGACCTTCGCTCCGCGCGCGTTCTGAAAAGAGTCGCGCTTGCATTCCTCCGGGATATCAGACGGCGGAGCTTCTTTCGCCGGATCGAAGAGCAGGTAATCCTGTGCGGTGAAACGCGCGGCCGCTCGCCGCAGCTCAGGTTTGACTCGTGCATCGCTCTGGCCGAGCTGCGATGCTGCCAGCCAGCCGAATACCATATCCGCAACCCCGTCCGCACTGGCACCTGCCGAGACGATCGAGTGCGTTCTCGCCCAGCGCGCTGCGGCTCTCCGTCCCATACGTCCTGCGGCTGCTCGCAACTGCGGATCGCCGGAGGCGGCGATCGAGTCGAAACAATACAGGTAGTCCGAGCCGTAATCGCTGAAATTGGCGGGGATCGCGGCCGATTGCTCTATGAACGCGAGCGCCCGCTCGATAGCGCCGGTGCGGTTCCGCTCCGTGTATTTCGATCCCGGCCAGAGCGGCGGGTTTGTTGCGGGCCGGCACCCGGAGAGCGCCAGACCGGCCAGACCTGCGAAGATCAGAACTCGACAGCGTGCGAACAATGCCGTCTAAAGCTTACTCGATGCCATCCCGACAGTGCTGCGCCGCCAATCACAGCCGCTGCAGTAACTCAGCCATCGCCGCCATGTTGGTGCGCAAATTGTAGTGCTGCAAGACTCGCTGCCGTCCCGAATTGCCCAAGCGCAAGCGCAAATCGGAATCGTCCATCAGGCGCGCCAGCGCACATGCCAGCGCCTCGTCGTCGCCCGCCTCCACTAACAATCCTTCGCTTTCGTGACGGATCAGCTCAGGGATCCCGGTGATCCACGTCGCCACACAGACGATCTCCATCGCCATGGCTTCCATCAAAACCACCGGAATGCCCTCTGCAAAGCTTGCGAGCGCGAAGATGTCGGCCTGCGCGTAAAGACTGAGCAGTTGCTCGGGCGTCTGCCAGCCTTCAAAAATCACTCTCCCGGTGAGACCGCGCCGCGCCACTTCGGCCTCGAGGGTGCTCCGTTCAAGTCCGTCTCCCGCGATTCGCAACGTCACCTCGCGCTTGCTGTGGATCAGGCGATCCATCGCGGCGATCATGACAGGAAAACCTTTCACAGCAGCCAGACGCCCGACGCTGAGAATTTCGAACCGGGCCGGATTGTAGCGGAACGCGCGCGGCGAGTACAGGTCCGGATCGACGCCCAGCCGAACCACATGCGCTTTGCCAGCGTGGCGTGAATCGGAGAATCGCGTCACCTGCTTTCGCCCGTACTCGCTGATCGTGCAGATGGCATCGAATGCCGCTACTTTGCGGGCCATGTGAAACCCAGTTGGATCGATAAACTCATCCGACCCGTGAATGGTGGCGGAACACTTCATGGACCACAGCCGGGACGCAAGCAGGCCCACGGTGGTTGTGAAATGCATGTGCACCTGCTCAAGGCGCTCGCGCCGCATCCAATCGGCCAATACAGCCGCCTCGGCAAAGTACAGCAGGTATCGAACCCCGCCCAGCCGCAGCGCGTACCAGAATGTGGTCGCAAACGCGCCCGGATGCCGCAGCAGCATCCGCACATTTGCCGCGAGTGCGGCGGCGACGCCGGCCGGCTTGATATAAAACGTGCTGCGCTGTTCTTCCTGCTCTTCGGGAGTAAGTTGATCGAACGGGCGGTCCGGCCCGCGGATCGATACTACGCGAATTTCAAGTCCCCGCTCGCGCAGGCTTCGTATTTCGCGCAGGATGAACGTGTGGCTGACCGCCGGATATTGACTGACCAGGTACGCGATCCGACGGGGCGAGTTCCTCAGGAAAGTCCGGCCTTCTTCCAAAGCTGCGAGACGCGCTGCTTTACATCCTCCCGCATGCGGATTACATCCGGCCAGGGACGTGTGAACCCTTCTTCTTTCCACTTGCGCGTGGCATCGATGCCCATCTTCGATCCGTAGTTTGCAAGACGGCTGGCGTGATCCAGTGAATCCACCGGCCCCAGTACAAACTGGATGTCCCGCTCGGGATCGATATTGTTGAGCGACTTCCAGGCTACTTCGCTGACGTTCTGCACATCCACGTCCTCGTCCACCACCACGATGCACTTGCTGAACATTGCCTGTCCCAAGCCCCAGATGGCATGCATCACTTTGCGCGCATGCAGCGGGTATGATTTGCGGATTGACACCAGAATCAGGTTGTGGAAAATGCCTTCCGCAGGCATGCAAATGTCGCGAACCTCGGGCAACTGCAAACGCATCAGCGGCAGAAAAATGCGCTCGATCGCTTTGCCCATGTAAAAATCTTCCATTGGCGGCGGGCCAACGATGGTAGTGGCATAGATCGGTTTTTTTCTCTGGGTGATGCAGCTGATGTGGAACACCGGGTAATCGTCCGCCAACGAGTAAAACCCCGTATGATCGCCAAACGGACCTTCGCGCCGCATTTCGCCAAGCTCGACGTAACCCTCCAGCACGATCTCGGCGTTGGCCGGGACTTCCAGGTCAGAAGTCTCGCACTTCACCATCTCCACCGGCTTACCGCGCAAGAAGCCCGCAATCATCATCTCGTCCAGGTCCGGCGGCAGCGGCAGAATAGCCGAATACATAGTCGCAGGATCTGAGCCGATCGCCACCGCAACATCCATGCGTGCCTGTTTACCCTCTGCAAGCAGCCGGCGGTGATGTTCGGCGCCTTGCTTGTGGGTCTGCCAGTGCATACCGGTTGTGCGCCCGTCGAAAACCTGCAAGCGGTAACAGCCGCAGTTGCGCTTGCCGGTTTCGGGATTCTTCGAGAACACCATCGGCAGCGTGATGAAACGGCCTGCATCCTCGGGCCAGCACTTTAATATCGGAAATTCATCCAGCGAAAAGGTGTCGCGCCGGATCACCTCCTTGCACGGCCCGTCGGAGACCATCTTCGGAAAAAATGAACCCATCTCGGCCAGTTTGGGCAGCATCTTCAGTTTTCCGATGAGGCCTTCCGGCATCCGCATTTCCAGGTAATCGGAGATGCGGCGCGCGATGTCTTCAACCGAATCCACTTCCAGTGCGATCTGCATCTTGCGTTCGCTGGCGAAGCTGTTGATCAGCACAGGCACGTTGCTGCCTGTCGGCTTTTCGAACAGCAGCGCGGGGCCGCCGCCTTTGACCGCCCGGTCGGCGAATTCCGTAATCTCCAGGACCGGGTCTACCTCCAAAGAAATGCGCTTCAGTTCCTTGTGCTTTTCGAGCGCGGCGATGAAATCGCGCAGATCGCTATAGGCCATAAGTGATTGGGATCGCCCAGGTTTTACTATGATGGAAAATCAGTCCCGATGACAAATCGAACGGCTTTCATCACCGGCGCCAGCCGAGGGATCGGACGTGCGTGCGCGGTCGCGCTGGCCGAGGCGGGAGCACGGGTCGCCGTCGCCGCGCGCACCAGGGATCAAATCGAGGAACTGGCACACCAGCTTCGGGCGCAAAGCCGCGAGGCCGTCGCGGTCGCCATGGACATATCGAGCGCCGAATCCATTAAGGAAGGCCTCGCCAAGACCGCTAAGGACTTCGGTCCGATCTCGATCCTGGTCAACAATGCCGGCATCACTAAAGATGGCCTGGCAATGCGAATGAAAAAAGACGATTGGGACTCGGTGATCGCCACCAATCTGACCGGTGCTTTTCTTGCAATCCAGCAGGTGTTGCCCGGCATGATGCGCGAGCGCTGGGGACGGATCGTCAACATTTCTTCGGTCGTCGGCGAGGCAGGCAATCCCGGCCAGGCCAATTACGTTGCCTCCAAGGCGGGCCTCATCGGCCTGACGAAAGCGATCGCCCAGGAGATGGCCAGCCGCAACATCACCGTGAATGCCGTCGCCCCCGGCTATATCGAGACGGATATGACTCAGGGCCTCTCGCAGGAACTGAAGGACAAAATGCTGGAGCACATTCCTCTGAAGCGCATCGGCCGGCCCGAAGACGTTGCCGCAGCAGTACGGTTTTTGGCCAGCGAAGAGGCCAGCTACATTACCGGCCACGTCCTGGACGTAAACGGCGGCCTGCGGATGTAAAAGAAGCCGCGCCGGCCGCATCTAGTACGATAAAAGTATCCCCGACATGGACGCCGCAAGCGTGGATCTTAAGAAAACTGTCAATCTTCCCAAGACTGACTTCTCGATGAAGGCCAATCTGGCTCAAATGGAGCCGAAGATGCTCGAACACTGGGAAGCCGAGGGCTTGTACGAGAAGATCCGCGCCGCTTCGAAGGGCCGCCCTCGCTACGTGCTGCACGATGGGCCGCCGTACGCCAACGGTGAAATCCACCTCGGCACCGCGTTCAACAAAATCCTGAAAGATTTCGTGGTCAAAAGCAAGACCATGGCGGGTTTCGATTCCCCCTACGTCCCGGGTTGGGACTGCCACGGCCTGCCGATCGAAGCCAAGGTCGATAGCCACCTCGGCTCCAAAAAAGCCTCGATGACCGCGGTCCAAATTCGCGCTGAATGCCGCAAATACGCTGCGAAATATGTCGACCTGCAGAAGCGCGATTTCGTCCGCGTGGGCGTCCTCGGCCGCTGGAAAGAGCCCTATCTAACGATGAGCGCCGAGTTTGAATCGGTGATCGCGGGCGCTTTCGTCGAGTTTCTGGATCGCGGCTACGTGTACAAGGGTCTCAAGACGGTCAATTGGTGCATTCACGACCGCACCGCGCTGGCCGAAGCCGAAATCGAATACGAGAACCACACCAGCCCGTCCATCTGGGTTCGCTTCGCGCTCACTTCAGACCCGGCTCTGATCGATTCTGCCCTCGCCGGGCGCAAAGTCTACGGCCTGATCTGGACCACGACGCCTTGGACCATTCCGGCCAACGTCGCCATCGCCTACCATCCGAAATTCGAATACGTCGCGGTTGAGCTTGGCGAGGACGTCTATATTGTGGCGGTGGAACTTTTGAAAACCACCGCGGAGAAGCTCGGCTGGAAAGAACCCAAGGCAATCGCGGGATTCAAGGGAAGCAAGCTGGAAGGCGCCATCTTCCGCCATCCCTTTCTCGAGCGCGATTCGCTCGGCATCCTGGCCGAGCACGTAACCCTGGATCAAGGTACCGGAGCGGTCCACACCGCTCCGGGCCACGGTCAAGAAGACTTCGAGGTCGGAACGAAATACGGGCTGCCGGTTTACTGTCCGGTCGATGCCGCGGGAAAATTCTTCCATGCGGAAGGCGCTGCCGGCCGCCTGCCGGAAGACATTATTGGAAAAACCGTTTGGCAGGCTAACCCCGTCGTCATCGGCATTCTGAAATCGACGGGTGCGCTGCTCGGCCACGAAGAACTGGCACACAGCTATCCGCACTGCTGGCGCTGCCATCACGCCACGATTTTCCGCGCTACGGAGCAGTGGTTCATCGGGATGGAGCGCAACGATCTGCGCTCGCGCGCCCTGCACGCCATCAAACAAGTGAAGTGGCTGCCCGCCTGGGGCGAGGAGCGCATCACCAACATGATCGCGACCCGCCCGGACTGGTGCATCTCACGCCAGCGCGTGTGGGGAGTGCCCATCACGGTCTTCTACTGCGAGCAATGCCAGGAAGCGCTCACGGATCGCAAGATCCTGGATCGCGTAGTGGAATTGTTCCGGCAGCACTCGTCGGATGTCTGGTACGACCGCTCTGCCGCCGACCTGGTCGGCCCCGAAACGGCCTGCCCGCGCTGCGGCGGCCGCGAATTTCGCAAAGAAAAAGACATTCTGGACGTGTGGTTCGATTCCGGCTCCAGCCATCTGGCGGTCCTCAACGCTCGTAACGATCTGCCCTGGCCTTCCAACATGTACCTGGAAGGCGCCGATCAATATCGCGGATGGTTCCACAGCTCACTCCTGGTCGGCGTGGCGCTGCGCGGCGAGGCCCCTTACAAAGAGTGCGCCACAAACGGCTGGACCCTGGATGAACAAGGCCGCGCGATGTCCAAATCGCTCGGCATCGGCATTCATCCCGATCATATCATTCCCAAGTACGGTGCCGACGTGCTGAGGCTATGGGCCGCTTCAGTGGATTTCACCGAAGACGTGCGGTTGTCCGACACGATTCTGCAGCGGTTGAGTGAAGCGTACCGGAAGTACCGCAATACCTTCCGCTGGGCGCTCGGCAACTTGAACGATTTCGATCCCGCGCACGACGCGATCCCCGGCGATCAACTGCTGGAGATCGACCGCTGGGTACTGCTGCGCGCCGAGGAGGTGGTGGCTCAATGCCGCGCCTGGTATGCCGAGTTCGCATTCCACAAAGTATATCGGGCGGTGTACGACTTTTTCGCCAGCGAACTCAGCGCCATTTACATCGATGCCTCTAAGGACGCGCTTTACACGGCCGCCCCAAAAGCGCATCGCCGCCGCAGCGCGCAAACCGCGATTCATCGCATTACACACGCGCTGGTGCGCCTGGTTGCGCCGCTGCTTTCCTTCACGACAGAGGAAGTCTGGGGACATTTAACAACACCGCCGGGTAGCCCGGAAAGCGTGCATCTCGCTCTTTTCCCTGAGCCGGAGGATCTGACGGCCGGATTCAACGCGGAGCAGCGGAAACAAGCCGCCGATTGGGAAAAGCTGATCGAAGTGCGCGGCGACGTGCTGAAAGCACTGGAGGTCGCGCGTCAGCATAAATTTATTGGCGCTCCGCTCGAAGCGCTCGTCCGGCTGAAAGCTGCCGACAATCTACACGCCTTGCTCGAGCGCTATGCCAACGAACTGCCCGGCCTGTTCATTGTTTCGCAGGTTGTTTTGGAGCCTGGCCGCAGTGCTCTAGAGGTGGAGATCGAGCGCGCGCTCGGCCAAAAGTGCGAGCGTTGCTGGAAATATACAACAGATGTGGGCAAGGACTCTGAATTCCCCAGCTTATGCGCCGCATGCGTGGGGGCTGTCCGGGAAATGTTGGGCGAGTGAGATGGGCTCGCGCATTTTGCCCTTCGTTGCCGCGATTATCGTCTTTGTTCTGGACAGAATCACGAAAGACCTTATCAAGTCCAGCTTTTCGCTCTGGGATACACGGGCTGTCATCCCGGGGCTATTCAACATCGTTCACACTGAAAATCCGGGTATCGCGTTCGGGATGCTGGCCACATTGGTGAATCCGTGGCGGAACCTCATCCTGATCGGTTTCTCCATCCTCGTCCTGGCCATAATCTCCGCGGTGCTACTAAAAACGGGCGGTACGGGCCAACTCGTTCGCATGGGCCTGGCGCTGGTGATGGGCGGAGCGCTCGGTAATTTGTTCGACCGTATTGTACACGGGACGGTAACGGATTTCGTCGAACTACATGTAGGCGATCATTATTTCCCTGCCTTCAACGTGGCCGACAGCGCGATCACAGTCGGCGCGTGCCTGCTGCTCCTGGATATGTGGTATTCGAAGGAAAGGAAGAGCCAAACGGCGGAGTTTTCTAGATAGGCGGTCGCCGGAACGACGATGTTTCCAAAACTAATCTCGATAGGGCACTTCTTTGTACCGACCTACGGTACCTTGGTCGCTCTCGGCTTTCTGATGGGACTGTGGGTGACTGTGCGCCTCGCGCGTCGCAGCAAGCTGCCCACTGAGCCTGTTACTAACCTGGCGATCTATTGCGCGCTGGCGGGCCTGGCTGGCGCAAAGTTGTTCATGATCCTCTTCGATTTCGGCGACTACTGGAACGGCAGCAGGAAGCTGTTCTCGATGGATACCCTCCAGGCCGCGGGCGTCTACCAGGGTGGTTTTCTGCTGGCTTTAGTAACCGCAGCGCTGTACATCCGGCATAACCGGTTGCCGGGGCTCCCGACCTGCGATGTTTTCGCTCCCGGAATTGCATTGGGGCAGGCCATCGGGCGCATTGGCTGCTTTTCCGCGGGTTGCTGCTGGGGTGTCGAGTCCCACCTCCCCTGGTCTGTGACTTTCCGCAATCCTGAAGCCTGGAACTTGACTGGGGTGCCGCTGGGCGTGCCATTGCATCCAACGCAGCTTTATGAATCGGTTGCGGATGCCTTAATCTTTTTCTTTCTGTACCGTGCCATCTCGCGTCCGCACCAGCCCGGCGCCATTCTCGGATGGTATTTGGCCTTATATTCCAGCGCGCGGTTCGTCATCGAATTCTACCGGTTCCATGAGCAGGGGCTACATTTCGGGCTCTCTTATACTCAATGGATCTCGTTAGCCACATTGCTGGCAGGCGTCGCGCTGCTGATCACTCGCCGCAGCGCGCCGAAGTTGGCATTGAGCACCTAATCCGGCCTCACCTAAGTCCGGCTCAGGCTTCCTCAATGCGGATACGCTTGATCGGGGAAGTCTCGCCAGTTAGGATGCGGACCTTCGTCTTTGCGACCCCGAGCTTATCCGCAATAAATTCGCGCAGCGCATCGTTGGCTTTGCCTTTTTCGGGCGCGGCCGCGACCTTCACCTTCCAGGTTCCATCGGGCATTCTGCCGGCCAGCTCCGTGCGGGGGCTTTTCGGAATTACCTTTACTCGCAAGTCCATCGGCGTCAGGCGCCTGGTTGGCCGGCACAGAACCGCGCCACGGTTTCGAGCACTTTTTTCGAGGAACAGGGTTTCACCAGGAACTCGTCGACCGGAAGTGCGCGTTCGCTTCGAGCCCCGGAAAGCACAATAATACGCGCGGATAGCTCGGTCGCGGCCAGGATCAATTTCACTCCGTCGTCGACCTGCGGGATGCGCAGGTCCATAAGTACCGCGTGGCAACCGCGCAATTGCGGCAGAGCCGCGGCTGCGCTCTGAGCCGTCCGGACTTCATAACCCGCGTCCTCCAGCAACTGCCGGCGCATCGAGAGCTGATCCAGATCGTCTTCCACCACCAGAATTGCAGCCATCAACTAAACTCGATTCGCGCAATCACCAGCTGGGGCATCTGGTTGTTCCAGCTTCCCGGAATATCGTCGAACGGCAGCCGGAAATTCCGGGTTTCTCCCGGTTTGAGCCCTCCCTTGACGATGGCTACACGCTCCCTCAAGATCACCTCCCCATAAACGTTATAAAAAACGCAGTAGACGTCAGCGCCACTTACCTGCCGGCTGCCCGTATTGGTGATCTTCCCCTCGATTTCGGTCACAGTCTGCCCAACGTAGCTCTCGGTTGCTTTCATCGACACATCGGCCAATTGCAGGTTGTGAACGTAAGCCTTCGCATCGGCGCTCAGCGGGAGGGCGCCGGCGGCGGGCCGCGGACGGTTCACATACCAAGCCAGGCTGCCGCCCATAACGAGCACGGCAGCAAGCACAGAGATTGCAACTTTGCTGTTCACAACCGGGGAACTGAGTCCTGGATACAGCATACGCAAACCCTCGCGCAGGGTACAATGAGACGTTTCGGTCCAAACATGGGAAACATCATTGTTCTGGGTGCTCAGTGGGGGGATGAGGGCAAGGGGAAGGTCGTCGATCTCTTTTCAGAGAACTTCCAAATCGTGGCGCGATATCAGGGTGGCCACAATGCCGGTCATACCGTATTCATCGGAGAGAAGAAATTTGTTCTAAAGCTCATCCCGAGCGGGATTCTGCGGCCGGGCGTGCAGGCGGTAATCGGTAACGGCGTCGTTGTAGATCCCACGGCGCTGCTGGACGAGATCGAGACGCTTCAGCGCGCGGGGATCCCAGTCGAGAAACAGCTTGCGATTAGCGATCGGGCCCATGTCATTTTTCCGTTTCACCGAATCATCGAAAAAATGTCGGAGGCGCGCGAAAATCGGATTCCCATCGGCACTACGTCGCGCGGCATTGGCCCTTGTTACGAAGACAAGATCGGGCGCCGGGGCATTCGCATCGCGGATCTGTACGAGCGTGAAGCTTTCTGCGCGCTGTATTCGGCTCTGGCCCAGGACAAGCAACTGCTAGCGCAGACCTTCGATATTCAAGAACCGATCGATTACGAGAAGATCCGCGACCAGTATTTGAAACTAGCGGACCGCATCCGGCCTATGGTATGCGATACCGCTCAGCTTCTCAACGACGCGATCCGCGACGGCAAGCGCGTCTTGTTTGAGGGTGCTCAGGGAACTATGCTCGACGTCGACCATGGCACATATCCGTTCGTTACTTCGTCCAGTTCGACGGCCGGAGGAGCTTGCACCGGCATGGGTGTGCCGCCCACTCAGATTCATGGCGTGATCGGCGTCTCGAAAGCTTATACGACCCGCGTTGGGAGCGGCCCATTTCCCACCGAGCTAAACGACGAGACCGGCGAGAGAATCCGCAAGGCAGGCAACGAGTACGGGGCTGTCACTGGCCGGCCGCGCCGCTGCGGCTGGTTCGATGTCCCGGTACTGCGCTACACGGCTATGATTAATGGCTTCAGCAGCCTGGTTATTACGAAACTGGACGTGCTCGATCAGTTCGATGAGATTCAGGTCTGCACCGAATATCGAGGCGTCAAAACCCTGCCTGCGACCTACCGCGCATTGGAGAAGGTTGAGCCGGTCTACGAAACTCTGCCGGGCTGGAAATCGGAAACTCGCGGCCTAAGCCGCGAGCAGGACCTCCCCGCTAAAGCGCGAGAATACTTGCGATTTTTGACCGAGCGTACCGGAGTCGAGATCGGGTGTATTTCGACTGGGCCGGAGCGCGATGAGACCATTCTGATCAAGGGCTCTCGGCTCGCGCAGTTGATCTAGTCTGCGTATACTCGCGGCCCTAGTTCCGCGTCACTACCAGCGATCGCCAGCTTGTGTTTCCCGCCGCATCGCTCGCGCGAATGACGATGGTGGTCGTACCTACATAAAGCGGAATCGGCGGCGTGGACCAGTTGGTTGTGCCTGCAGCCGTTCCCGACGCGCCCGTCGAAGCGGTCCAGGTGACCTTCGTCACTCCCGTATTGTCGCTCGCGGTTCCGCTCACAATAACCGACCCTGCTGATGTGGACCAAGTTGAAGTTGCCGGAGATAGAATCGTCAGCGACGGAGCCGTGCTATCCGGAGTGCCCGGCGCCGGGGCAGGAGCAGGAGGCGGCGCCGGAGAAGGTGTGGCCGGCTGGTCGCGAGTTACGGTAACCGTTTGCACCACTTGATTCTGCAGTGAATCGCGCGCGGTGACCGTTATAATATTGACCCCCTCGTTCAATGGGATGGCCGAGCTCGTCCAGTTGGGCGACGCCTGCGTGGCGCCGGAAAATCCCTGATTGCTGATCCAACTGAGGCTTACCGCACCAGTTCCTCCCGAAAACGACCCGCTGAGCGTAATCGAGGATGCGGTCGTCGAATTGGGCGGTGTTTGTATCACCAGAATCAGAGGATTTTGCGGACTGGCCGGCGGCGCTGGCGTAGCTGGTGCCGCCGGATTGCCCGCTTGCAATTCGTCTCGGGCTGCATACAGTTCGCGGATGGCTGCAATATCGTCCGGCTGAAGAGCGGTTTGCATGCGGTAATACGGATACATGACCGCCTCGGGATTATCCGAATGCCCGAGTCCCAGCGCATGTCCTGCCTCGTGCAGCGCAATGCTAAAAACATCCACGTCCGCGCCGATCTTCCAGCTCTCATCATTGTCGAAATGCATGTCACCAGCGATCGGCTCAGGGTTCGTAGGAACTGGATAAAAGGTGTGCGCCAACACCCCATGCGGACCATCGAATGGATATCTGTCGCCGTGCTCCCCGCTGGCAAAGAGAATGGCCAGCGTCCGTGGGCCGGCGGAATTGTTGGTCAGCGTGAAGCTCAGCTGGACGTATTTGGCCCATTCAGCTAGCGCGCGCGAGATTTCCGCCTTGCTCGCATCCACAGACAGTTTGTCGGTGACCTTCCCGAAAGAATACATCAGGTCCGCCGAACCTTTGCCTGGTCCGTCCCAACCGTCGTCAACGGCAGCGACAGATTGGCCTACGGCTCCCAGATTCGTCAGGGCGCCCGCGCAGCCATTCACGAAAGTGCCGGCAGTCAGTTCCGCGGAAGCGGGAAAAATATAACTAATTTCGTCCCACGCGGCCAGTGCGGCGATCTGGCCGGAGTCTCCCCAGACCAGCAGATGGTTCGGAATGAGATCCGGGTTTTCTTGGATCGCCAATCCTAGATTCGTGGCGATCTGACGCACTTCGTTCGCGTCAACATCGGTATAAAATTCCACCACTGCCGCGCTCCGCTCTCCGGAGTGGAGTTGAGCCCTCAGAACTGGGCTCACTTTGTCTTGGGGAGCAATCTGTCCCACCCATTGCGCGTCTAGGCCGTCCCATTCCGTTCCTTGCGCAGCGACGACGGACAGCGCGTAATCAGGAACGTATCCGAGTACCCGCACCCCGCGCCGGCCCAGTTCGCTCATTTGACCCAGCGTCGGAGCGCCGCGAAACTGGATTACCCAGTGCGATCGGCCAGGCGTCCGCGAATTTTGGGGCGCGTCCGCCCGCGCTCCGCCCGCCCGAGTTGGCCGGGTTTTCAATCGCAGCGCCGGCTGAGCGTCCAACGTGAGCGCAGCCGCCAGCAGCGTGAGCAAACCAGCCAACTTCTTCACACCCGCTCCATCGGAGGACTCCTGAGAATTTTCTATTGGCCCGGCGCACTACTCCATCCAGGAGTACCCGTGCGTATCCGTTTCGTCCTTCCCTTCCTTTTGGCTTCGTTTTCTCAGGTTTGTGCTGCCGATGCGCCCGCTGCATATGTAATTCAAACCATTGCAGGTAACGACTCCAACGGCGATGGAGGACCAGCCCTGAGCGCGCTCTTTAGCCAAGCCGAAGGCATCGCTGTGGACAAGCTCGGAGACATCTACGTTGCCGACGCAGCCGACAATCGTGTACGCAAAATAAGTCCTGACGGAGCCATTCAGACCATCGCCGGAACCGGCGCGGCAGGGTTCTCCGGCGACGGCGGCCCGGCGGCTGCGGCGCTGCTCAATCAACCCTACGGACTCGCTTTGGATCTATTGGGGAATCTTTATGTTGCGGATCTGGGCAATGCGCGGGTACGGAAAATTTCGCCCGACGGCACTATCCATACTGTGGCGGGCGGAGGCCAGACCGTCCCAGGGGGAAACGTTTCGGCTCCCGCCTTGAGTGTCGAGCTGTTGGAACCGCGCAATATCGCAGCCGGCGCCGACGGCTCATTCTATATCTCGGATTTCGCGGCTAACACCGTGTACAGGGTGTCGCCCACAGGCATCCTCTCGACGCTGGCGGGAAATGGCAACGCTGGATTCAGCGGCGACGGATCGACGGCCATGCTGGCACAACTACGGGCGCCGGCCGGGCTGGCCACTGACGCCGCTGGAAACGTCTATATCGCCGACAGCGGAAACAACCGCGTCCGTGAAGTTTCACATGGTGTCATCAGCACGGTTTTCTCGGTCGCCGCGCCGACCGGTGTCGCGATCAACGACGCCGGGACGCTGTACATTGCATCGCCCATTTATTTCGGGACCCAGTTCAAAGGCATCGCCGGATTAACGCCCTGTAGGGACGTCGCTCTGGACGCGTCCGGAAACGCGTACGTCACTGAGGACCAGTTCGTTCGCAAACTGGCGCCATCGGGCGCAATTTCACTCGTGGCCGGCAGCGGCGCTTCGCGCTATTTCGGCGGCGACGACGGCCCGGGAATCGATGCGCGGCTGCATACGCCGGCCAGCGTAGCCGTCGATGGCGGCACGCTGTATATCGCGGACTCCGCCAATCATCGGATTCGCAAAATCTCGCCAGCCGGAAATATCACCACGCTGGCAGGTACAGGAGGTGCTGGGTCGAACGGAGACAACGGCCCTGCGGCCGCGGCGCAACTAAAAGGCCCCTCAGGCGTTGCGGTCGATTCCATGCACAACGTGTACGTAGCCGACACCGGAAACAACGCGATCCGAAAGATCACTCCCGGTGGCATCATCTCCACCGTTGCGAATCAACTGAACGCTCCGTCCTACGTCGCGCTGGGATCGGACCAGTCGTTGTATGTTGCCGATACGGGCAACAACCGCGTGGTCCGCATTTCTCCGTCTGGCGACATGAGAACCGTGGCACTGACACTGGCGCCTGCGGCCGTCATGGTGGACCCAGAGGGCGATGTATTCATAAGTGGACCAGGTAAGGTCGTCAAGCTAAGCGCGGCTGGAGCGCTCACGGTTGTGGCGGACGCCTTAAACACGCCGCGGGGGCTCGCGCTGGCGGCAACGGGTGACTTGCTGATCGCCGAAACCGGTGCGAACCTCATCCGCCGTGTCTCCGTCTCAGGTGCCCTTACCGTTGCCGCTGGAACGGGAGTTGCCGGATTTTCAGGCGACGGAGGGCTGGCCACCGCCGCCAAGTTGAATGCTCCCCAGGATCTTGCGATCGACGCGAACGGAACGGTCTGGATCGCTGATTCCGGCAATAATCGCGTGCGCAACCTTACCGGCGTTACAGCACCGGCGACCTCCAGCAGCGGCATGAGCATGGTGAATGCCGCTTCCATGGTTCCCGGAGCCGTCGCGCCAGGAGAGATCGTGACCATCTTCGGCTCCGGATTTCAGCCGAGTCAGACTCAGGTGCTATTCGATGGCGCAGCTGCCGCGGTTATCTATACGGGCTTGAACCAGGTCAATGCTCTTGCACCTTTACAACTCAGCGCAGCTTCAACCACCGAGATCAGTATCGTGGTGAATGGGCTGAAGATCGCCGACTGGATTGCCCCGGTGGCGGCAGCGGCGCCCGGGATCTTTACGGCTGGGAACGGGACCGGCCAAGCGGCTGCGAACAACGAAGATGGCACACTCAACTCGCCAACCAATCCGGCCCGGCGCGGTTCCATCATTTCGCTGTATGCCACCGGCCAGGGCACGAGCTCCAATGGAGTCACTCTGACCATCGGCAACTACCCCGCGCAATTGATGTATGCCGGTCCGGCGCCGGGTTTGCCAGGGTTAATGCAGATCAATGCGCAGATTCCTGGAGGGTTCCTCGCCCCAGGCGTCCAATCCGTTGTCCTATCCGCCGGCGGCACATCCAGTCAGAGCGGTGTGACGATCGCCGTCCAGTGATGCTGGACGAATCGCGCCGGCTTTCATGACGCACACCTGCTCGGGCGAGCCCGGCTATCCAGATGGCAGCTCTGGACTCGCCTGGAGACGGGTTGGGAATCGGTCATGTGCCCGGCGCTGACTCCGAGCGCCTGTCCGGGCCGCGCACAAGCAGTCCCAGAAGCGGACACACCGTGCGCTTGTGTCCCGGATTTCCAATGGCATTGCCCTTTATTTTTCAGTAGCATGAATATTGGCCAACTAGTTGCCAATCTGTAGCGGGAGATTTTTATGGATGTTCCTCGCGGTAAAGAGGTCGCGCGCCGCAAGCTGATTCGCCGTATTATCGTGATCGTACTTATCGTGGGGGCGATCCCGCTCATCACTTGGGGGCTGTCGCGCCTCAAACCTGCCGCCCCGTCGGTGGACCGCGCCACCGTGTGGATCGATACGGTGAAGCGGGGCCCGATGGTCCGCGAGGTCCGTGGGTTGGGCACCTTGGTGGTCGAGGATTTTATCTGGATTCCGGCCACTTTCGATTCGCGAGTCGAAAAAATCAATTTCCTTCCCGGCGCAAAGGTCCATCCCAATGAAGTAATCATGGTCCTCAGCAATCCGCAAATGGATCTGGATGCGACCAACGCCGAATGGCAGATTAAACAGGCCGAGGCCAATTACGACAACTTGAAGGTACAGCTCGAGACGCAGCAGCTCGCGCAGCGAGCTACCACCGAGCAAGTAAAGTCGGATATGGAACAAGCCGAGCTGCAAGCCGATCGCGACCAACAGCTAACTAAGCTCGGTTTGAAATCGGAAATCGACGCCAAGCTTTCAGCGGCGAAATATCAGGAATTAAAGGGACGCTACGGCTTATCCAAGGAACAACTGGATATCAGCAACCAATCTATCAAGGCGCAACTCGACGCCCTCAAAGTTCAAATCCAGCAATTACAGGCTACGTACAAGTTGAAAAAAGAGCAAGTAGAGCAGCTGACGATTCGCTCGCCCGCCGAAGGCGTGCTGACGCAGCTAGGCACGTCCGCCACGCCGCTTGAAGTTGGCATGCGCGTGGCCCCGGGCGCGATTCTGGCTAAGATCGCCCAGCCGAACCGGCTCAAGGCCACTCTGAAGATTCCCGAAACGCAGGTCAAAGACGTGGCGCTCGGTCAGTTGGCATCCATCGATACCCGCAACGGCATTATTCCCGGACACGTCTCGCGTATCGATCCGGCGGCCGTAAATGGAACCGTTGACGTGGACGTAAAGCTGGAAGGCGAGGCGCCCGGTATGCGCCCAGACCTGAGCGTCGACGGCACCGTTACGATCGAGAAGCTTGCCGATGTGGTCTTCGTCGGACGGCCCGTCATCGGCCAGCCGGATGCCAAAATCTCGTTATTCAAACTGGACCCGGATGGAAAGGAAGCGCAGCGCGTGCCAGTGAAGCTCGGGCGCAGTTCGGTGAATACGATCGAAGTGAAAGAAGGCCTGAACGTCGGCGACCAGGTGATCCTGTCGGATATGTCCGCGCAGGATGCGTATAATCGCATCCGCTTGAATTGATCGAAACGGGGATGCTCGGATGGCAACAGATTCGGATACTTTGATCCATTTGGATGGCGTGACGAAAGTTTTCGTCACCGATGAAGTGGAGACCCACGCGTTGGCTGGGATCCACCTGAATTTAAAGCGGGGCGAATACCTCTCGATTGCCGGGCCGTCGGGTTGCGGCAAATCTACCCTGCTCGCGATTCTGGGTCTGCTTGACTCGCCCACCGATGGAACCTACGTCCTGAACGGCAAGCCCGTGCAGAATTTGAAGCTATCGGAGCGCGCGCGTATTCGCAACCGCGAAATCGGCTTCATTTTTCAGGCCTTTAACCTGATCGGAGATTTGACCGTATACGAAAATGTTGAGCTGCCGCTGACGTATCGCGGCATGCCCTCGGCGGAACGGAAGAAACGCGTGCACGATGCGCTGGAGCGCGTCGGCATGTCGCACCGCATTAAGCACTATCCCTCGCAGCTCTCGGGCGGTCAACAGCAGCGCGTGGCCGTCGCGCGGGCGCTGGGCGGCGACCCCTCGATTCTGCTGGCCGACGAGCCGACCGGAAACCTGGACTCGACAAACGGCGAGGCTGTCATGGATTTGCTCCGCGAGTTGCATCGCGGTGGCGCGACCATCTGCATGGTAACCCACGATCCGCGGTACGCCCGATATGCCGATCGCACTATCCGGCTCTTCGACGGACGGATCGTGGAGGAAAGCGTAGGAGTGGCGTAATGTTTGGCCGCAATGTAGATTTTTTTGCCGTATTCGCGATTGGTTTGGGATTACTGGCCGTGTCGCACGTTCGCGCGCTCAATTTCCCGGCGGATTCCTTCCGGATTGAGAATATCAGCACGAACCTTCAGGCTTGCCCGCAAGCCATGCATGCGCTCTCCAGAATCGCGTCGCAGCTGAACCGGTAAAAAACGGATCCGCCTGTTCGCAAGCTAAAACTTGGCCGGTTCTAAGACAATAGAAATACCCCTATGACCCCGATGATCGTTCTGCGGAACGTGGAGAAATACTTTGAACACGGACCGACCAAAACGTTTGTTCTGCGGCGCATCAACTTGGAAGTAAAAGAAGGCGAGTTCGTCTCGATCATGGGGCCGTCGGGCGCCGGCAAATCCACCATGCTGCACCTGCTCGGCATGCACGACAGCGCCTGGAGCGGCGAGTATCATCTGTACGAACATGCGATCCACAAACTCCCGAAAAAAGATCGGATGGAGCTATACAAGAAATATTTCGGCTTCGTATTCCAGAGCTATCATCTGCTGGATTCTTTGACAGTGTATGAAAATCTCGAGATTCCACTGTCGTACCGGAATATGAAAAAGTCCGAGCGCGACAGCATCGTGTGCGACGTGCTGGATCGTTTTCAGATCGTCGGCAAAAAGGACCTGTATCCGAACCAGCTCTCTGGCGGGCAACAGCAACTCGTCGGTATTGCCCGCGCGATCGTCGCCAGCCCGAAGATCATCCTCGCCGATGAGCCCACTGGTAATCTGCATTCGAGCCAAGGCAAAGAGATTATGGAGCTTTTCAAGAAGCTCAACGAGGCAGGCACCACAATTATCCAGGTCACCCACAACGAAAGAAACGCCGAATACGGAAACCGCGTTGTGCACATTGTGGACGGCTGGATAACCGGCTAGGCTCGCAACGGGCTGCCGGCGCACAGCAAATGCCGCCTGCGCTCTGCTGGGATTACCAGCAGGCGCGCGTGAGGCCGGCTTGTTCGGTCCGACGTCGGTTCGGAGAGGCGGAGCGCCAGCGATCGCGGTTTATTTGCCGGCTTGTGCGCAGGACTTGACGAGGTAGTCGATTTGTAAGTAAGCGCCGACCGGTGGCAGGAACAATTCCTTCCTCCGGAGATCCAGGCCAGCGGGCTCGTCAACGGGATACAGCACAGGTTTTCCGTTTTCGCACTTGACTTGTGTGCCCCAGTGTTGCAATTTTCCTAGATCCATTTGCACGCGGTCATATAGATAGGCATAGTCGGTCATGGGCGCATTGCCGTTCTTGGCGGCCTTTTCCAGGGCAGGAAGGAGCCGCTGTCGGATCTCGGGAGTCTCATGTTGGACCAGCAGCCAGAAGTTGTGTGCTGCATCCTTGCCGGCAAGGGAGTTGGTCACCCAACCGTAGCGATCGAAGATCCGGAGCACCTCGAGGCGATTTCTCGCGTCAACGGCCTTCATCTGCGCTGGATCGAACGCGAAGCGCGCTTTTTGATCCTCCGCAACCATGGCCCGCAATTGTTCGCGCAAGGCACGGATTTCTTGCGGTAGTCTGGTTCGGCCAAGTGAGTGGCGAGAACGATTTTTTCGCCACCAGCGGCGCGCTCAAGATGCCAAGCACGCATGCCCTGTGTCACCAGCGAGGCCCGGTTGGGACCCTCGATGCCTAGGACATAGCGATCGCGATCGATGGTCAGTTCGAGTTGCTTTCCACGCAACGCTGATTTCTGAATCGGCAGAGTCACCTGGTCCGCACCGATCTCGGTGACATCCCCGTCTGGGCTGAATGTCAACTGTGCCGGTCTCGTCAACGCGCCGCTAATACCTGCCTTTTCTGCGCTTAGCCTAAGTGTGAATATCGCTTGGCCGTTAAACTGAAAGACCCACGTACCAGCGAAATCCGAGGATCGCTGCGCTACACATAGCCAGGCCGTACTCAAAAGCAGAATCGCAGGACGGCGGCAGCCGATATTCATGCCGGGCGATTATAGTAGCACGCCAAAAGAACAGACATCGCGGCGCCAACGTGCGAAACCGCGTCGTGCATTTAGGATGGTTGTATTACGAGTGCACGCGGTTTTCGCGGCTGGCGCGAACCGGGTCAGAAGAGCATGGCATCTGACGTCGTTTGGCGCGGCGTGTCATACTAGATATGCCTCAACGCGCGAAAAGTGCCGCCTCAAACAGTGCGGGGCATTTCTCCTCTTTCAGGCAGAAGGAGCCCGCACATGCCAGCAACGCAGCCATTCCTTTTAGATGAAACGAGAGCCGAACTTGACTAAACCTGCGACTATCGCGGCCGACACCCGCGAACTCATCATTCAACTCAGCCGTGGCAACGCCGATCCAGCCCACGCCTTGGCGCGGCGCGTTCAAGCGGATCTGAACGTGATTTTAAGCTCCGATTTGGATCCGGCCAGCACTGTGAGGCAGCAGGCGCGCCAAACCATGTTTGCCATTGAGGACCTGCTGGTGCTGGTCGATAAAAGCGATTTTCGTGGAGCTTGTGAGGCTGCTCGCGACGCCGCGAAGGAGTGGCGGAAAATCGCGCAAGCGCAAGAGTAGCAATCCGCCCGGCTCTCATCACCGGAGGAGCGCCCGCCGGCGGCCAGACTTGACGGCCCTTGCATCCGATCTGGTGATCGGCAGGCGCAAGGTTCAAGCTGATTTTGCTTGGGAATCACCTCGAAATCCTAGGAAGGGGCGATGGACAAACGCTCAAAAAATCAACACGTAGCGCCGGTAATTACCTTGACAAAGCAGTGAAATTAAAGCATAATTATGGATGCCTGAGCAATCCTGCCCACTCGCAGATCATCTGAACTAAGTCAGTTGAACTGATTCCGTATTCTTAGCAACCGCTGACAACCTGGAGGTTGCTGTGTTTGATTCCGTTCAAAGGGCCACGGGCCGTGAGTACACCAGGACCGTAGCGTGGCTCGCCATCGCTCTCATCTTCATTCCTGCAGCATTCCTCGCCGTTCGACCCGGGTATATCTCGTTGTCCTTGGCATTCGTGGGCATGGCGATCTCCGTAGCAATGGCCTGGGTCAGCTGGAAAAAATCGCGGCTGACCATATCCTCCATCGCGCCGCAGAAAGCGGCCGCGAAGTGAGAACTTCTCCGGTACTCATAGCTGTGTTGCTCTGCGCTCCATGGAACTCGCTGCTTCGTGCAGCGGATTTCTCCATCTACCGCAGTTTCCAGTTAGGCATGGGTCTTACGGATGCGGCCAAGCGAGCCGACAGAAAGAGCGCCGACGCCGTAACCGTATACCAGCGGCCGGCCCTGATTCAAGAGATGAATTGGGCCCCAGCCTACTCGGGACTGTCAGGCACGGCAAAACAAGATCCCGTGGAGAAGTGCCTGCTGCGCTTTTTTAATGGGCGGCTTTTTCAAATCGTCGTTACCTATGATCACTACAAAATCGAAGGGATGACCGCCGAAGACTTGATACAAGCCATCTCCACTGTCTATGGAACGCCGGCTCGACCCTCGGTGGAGATTCCCTTTCATTCGCTCTATGGTGAGACGGCGCCCGTCCTGGCGCGCTGGGAGGATTCGCAATATTCATACAATCTTGTGCCGTCGCGCGAGGAGGCTAGCTTCGCGTTAGTTCTCTGGTCGAAAGAGCTGGACACCTTGGCGCAGACGGCCATGGCGGAAGCCGCTCGGCTAGATGTCGAGGAGGCTCCGTTGAAAGAGATTGAAAAGCAAAGAAAGAAAGAAGACGACGAGCGGATCGTTTTGGACAAGGCTCGGTCAGTGAACAAGCCGAATTTCCGGCCTTGAATACTTATGTCAACCATCACGAGTGGTCTGATTCTCATCGAAGAAAGAACACTTGTTCCGGACCTCCTCGAAGGCCGGCGCGCGGCCGCTTCTCAAGAAACCCACAGGGGGACCTTCGATGCGCATTAACGTGAAGTTCAGCATCGAGGAGTTGATGCTCTTGACGACCTTAGCTTCGGACCAGTTATTTCGCAGAGAATTCATCGATTGTAGAATGCCCGGATTCGAACACAATCCTCCCGAGTTGTGCCTTGCCAAGAAGTTGGTGGAGCGCTTACGATTGACTGCCGAGCGAGCAAGGAGAATGGCTCTACCTGGCAAGGCGGATGGTGCGTCAGCGATGAACTCTTTGCACGGCAATCGCGCTCCAGGACGCGCCTGACGAAGCATCCCCGGATGGGTGCGACGTGCCATGGTGGGTGTTATGGCAAAAAAGGGGGAGAGGAGAAATTAATGCAGTTCATTCTCACCGGGTTCACTCACGATATGGGATTCCGCGTGTTCGCGTTTGAAGGAGTGAAAGAGGACCGGACGCGAGCGGAGTATACAGTTCGGGCTGATCTTGTTCTCGTTCGGAAATACGGTATACGGGTCCAGGAACTGCCTTTATTGTGCCGCGCGCTTCTGGACAAGTGCGGCGACTGGGAGGAGAAGCGTGCCTTCCTTTTCAGCGAGGACGAAATGCAGCTCCGAGCAAGGGATTCCGCGCTAGCTCGCGCGACAGCAGCGTTGCGGCGAACTGCGCGCCGGCCGCCTGGCGCGAATCTCGGACCGGCGTGGCATGCGCCGAAAATTTAGGCGGCGGCTGGCTTCGAGAAACTTCATAAAGGACACAAATGTATACCTCTATAGATGACGAAGCGGTGATTAATGAAGACATGTGGCGAGCGTGGCGGCAAAAATCCAAGCTACGCGAGAAAAAAACGGCTCGCAAAATAGCAGCTACGACAATCCTTGTGATACTCGCCGCTGGCGGGACACTGTATCTACTGATGGTGAAGTAGAGCAAGGGTTGGTCTGCCTTGACCGCCGTACTGATTTAGGCCCGCTCACATCGTTAGCTGACCGAGCGGCGTTCGATCCTGCCCCAATCCGCATGCTGCGAAGCGACGATCATAGTCCCTGCCCGGGATCGCGTTAGCTGTTGGATTACTCGTCGCTGCCTCAGCGATCTGCGTTTGGCGTGAACTGGCTTAGTCTGCGATACTTAAATTGACTCACCAAGCGGGAGTAATTCAGTGGTAGAATGCCAGCTTCTACCCACCTCCTTTCTTTTCTGTCATTTACCTTCATTTGCTGTCTTTCCTGCTGTCCGTTAAGATGCGGATCGCAGGAGAGAATTAATGTCCCGGGTCAACATCGTCAAACGCATCAAATCTGACGGGCGATGGAAGATGCTTTCCATTCCTCGAAATCCCAAAGGCAACTACGACTGGAACGCTCTGCCCGATGGCCGTTACTACGTTGAGTGGTACATGGGCGGGACGCGGCGGCGCGAAGGCGCCGGCGTAACAGCAGCTCAGGCGCTCGAGGCGCAGCGTCGCAAGCGCCATGAACTGGAAGGGCGCAATCTGGGTGTGCCAGGCTTCGAAACGGCCGGAGAAGCCACGAAGAAGGCACCGCTCCATATAGCCATCACGAAATACCTGGAGCAGATTGATGCCCTGAAAAAGCCCAACACCCATCGCAAATATGAAGCCGTGCTTAACCGCTTCGGTGAGTTCTTCCGCGAGCGTAGCTCGATCGACGCGATCTCCAGTGACGATCTGACGCGTTTCGTCGTAGCGCTCAAGCGCGATCACAAGCTGGGCGCCAACACGATCCTGCACAACGCAGTGATCGTCGCGCAATTCCTCAAGCGCCATGGAAGGAGCGGCATTACGCGCGAGCTGCAACTGCCGGAACGGATCACGCCCCTTCCCAAGGAATATCGCGAAGAGGATCTCGGCCGATTCTTCGAAGCCTGCTACGACTCCGAGCGGGTGTTGTTTTCCACGTTCTTGCTAACCGGATTCCGCGAGCAGGAAGTCATGTACTTGTTCTGGAGCGATGTCAATCTTTCGTTGCGCACTGTCCGGGTGACTGCAAAGCCCGAGCTCGGCTTCTATCCGAAGCGCTGGGAGGACCGTCAAGTTCCCGCTCCGGCGGAACTCATAGCCGAACTTCAGAAACATACCCGCCGGCCGAACTGCCAGTTCGTCTTTCCGTCGCCCACCGGAAATCGGGAGCAGCACATGCTGGATCGCTGCAAGGCCGTCGCGAAGCGCGCGGGTCTTGATCCGGCAAAGTTCGACCTCAAGACGTTTCGGTCCACGTACGCAACGCGCATGCTCCGACAGGGCTTCGACGTTCGCACGGTGCAGCATTGGATGGGGCACAAGTCGCTCGAAACGACGATGCGCTATCTGGTGCCCGCTACCGATGTGCACGGCAAGTTGGACCAGGTGACGATCCCCAAGGCGCCGCAGAAGAGCGATGCAGCCCGGAAGTCTCCCGCACGCGAAACACGTTCGTCTCGCAGAGGACGCCCGGTCACATGCGGTCACCAGCGAAGCACCGGGCCGGGTGGCGGCCCAGCCTGGGATTTAGAGTAACGTTCAGTTGATGTGAGAGGAAAGAGGTTTGACGCGCCAACCAAATGCAGTCTAAAATATAGATGGTATATACCGATGCAGGACGTCGAGCTCAAACTCAAACAGGCCAGCGCGGTATTGGGTGTCGCGCCCAAGGATCTGCAGAATCTCGTCCAGTTCAAGGTCCTGCGGCCGCGGCGGCGCGACAGCTTTTATTGGTTCGACAATCGGCTCCTCCTTCAGGCGAAGGTCGCCTTCTACTTGAGAGAATCCCTCGGCACATCGACCGAATTGCTCGCTCTCTTTACGCAAGCCCTGTCACAAACCCTCGCGGCCGAGGATTTCACGGCGCCTCGGTATGTGTGGTTACGGTCTCGCCCTGCTGCGGGCCGGGAGCCAATTGAGGTTCGCATCCCGCTTAGGGACCTCGCGCAAGACCTTGACGAGCAACTCCCTCGGGCCGAAGTGTACCGGGACTTGCCTCGTGGCAGAAAGAGACCAGGATGGAAACGCGAATTCGTACGCAGCCTTCAAACAGCCGCACGTGATCTATCGGGCATCACGGAATCGCAGATCGTCGATGCCATTCGCGGTCACCGGGCTCAGCAGAAGCGGCTGCCGGAGATTACCGTTGGCGCGTCCCGAAAATCGGCCTAGAGGGGTCGTCGACACTTCAGTTCTCGTGGCAGGCATCGCTGGCTTCAAATCCGGGCGCAGGGCCGCGAACCTCAGCGCTTCATTTATTCGCGATTGGCTTGAACACGCAACGTTCATCTGGCTTGTGACGGAAGAGATCCTTTCCGAATACAAGGAGGTGCTCACGAGACTGGGTGTTCGGCGGGCCCTGGTCGGCCGGATTATCAATCTGCTCAGGGAAGAAGCGGAGTTTGTGGACGTTCGCGTCGCAAGCGAGGCGTCACCTGATCCGAAGGACAACGCGTTTTGTGCGTGTGCGGAAGGCGGCCGGGCCAGCTTCATTGCCACTCTGAATCGAAACGACTTCCCGCAAGCTAAGTTGAAGGCGAGGGTGATCTCGCCGGGTGATCCCGTTCCGACCACGCGCCGAGGCCGCGCCCGTTAGCGGTCTCAACTCCGTTTTCCCTGAAGATCGAACGACAAGAGCGCCACACTGGCTTCGCGCGAGCCAGATACCTTCGATCATTTGACAGGATTTCACTTTCCTTCTATTCAATCTATGTAGCCCGGCGTGGCCCGCAGCTGTTTTCGCCCGCCCGGCATCGGAGTTCAATATGTCCACCTCCCTCGGCGTCCGTCTGACGGGATCGCAAGACCGCGATATCTTTGAATCACTTGAATCCTGCGAAAAGCTGATGACCGCACGCGAAGTCGCGCGGATCCTTGCGATAAGCGAGAAGACGGTCTACAGCTACGTGTCCCGCAATCTTATACCTCATTACAAAATCGAAGCGAATGTTCGTTTTCGAGCCAGGGATGTTGCGGACTGGCTCAAGCGTCATGGGCCGGCCAATCAAATCACGCCAACGACGGGGCTGAGGAAGGCTCCGCTGCATCCGTAATTCGCGCTCATGGGACGGGAAGCACGGGCCGATTGCATTGCATTACTCACCGAGGTGCTCCGCGCTCGGCAAATGGACTCCGGCGGTTGGGCGTACCGTGGTTCCGCACAAGAGAGTATCGAGGCCACGTGCCTGGCCGCGCTCGCTCTTATGCCTGAAACAGAGACCCGCGGCGCAGCCATCGCCTTCCTGTTTGGGTCGCAGCTCGGCGATGGCGGTTGGCCGGCGTTCCGAGGAGATTCGGAGGGGAGCTGGACAACAGCCCTTGCCGTCTGCACTCTGAATGCGACTGGAGACTTCGCTGCCGCTCGCGAAAAAGCCGCTCGTTGGCTCAATGCAGAACGAGGTCGTGAGGGAAACTGGCTCTGGCGATGGAAATTCAAAACCGTCGATCGCAGCGTCCGCTTTAATCCGGACAAGTATGGCTGGTCCTGGAGCCGCGATTCGGCAAGCTGGGTAATTCCCACCGCCTTCAGCGTTATCGCCCTCAAGCAATTCACCGCATGTAGCCGGAACGCGGAGTCAGAAAAGCGGATCCGCCTTGGCGTCGAGATGCTCCTTGATCGCGCCTGCGTGGATGGAGGCTGGAATGCGGGAAACAGTGTCGTCTACGGAGTCCCGCTAAGGCCACATATCGAGGCTACGGCAATTGCCCTGCTGGCTCTGCAAGACGAGGAGCGATCGTCCGTGATTCGCGCTGGGATCGAGTGGCTCAAAGGGCGTGCCACAAGCATTCGATCCTCAGAAAGCCTGGCCTGGTGCATTCTCAGCCTTTTCGTATACCAGGAGCCAATCCAAGAGCTCAAGGAAGCGCTCGCGGCGAGGCTAAGCGCAAAGGGCGGAGTTGAGAACACGGCCACTCTGGCAACCGCGCTCCTGGCGCTCAAGTGCGGCGAGATGATTCACCCATTCGAGGTTCTGCGATGAAACAGGACCGGCGGCGGTTCCTGGGATGCGCCGCGGGAACGGCCACGACAACTGCGCTTGCCGCCGAGTGGGTCTGGCCGAAGCATTCGATCTCCTATCGAAAACCTCGATCCTTTGTTGCCGTTCTCGAGGCGGAAGAGTATTCGGAGAATATCGAGGAACTTCTCTTTGATGGCTTGCGATTGTTCCATTTGAACGTGTCCAAGAAATCGATTCTTCTCAAACCAAATCTCGTTGAAGACTTGCCCGGCCCGGTGAACACAAACTCTGTCTTGGTGGGCGCCGCTGCGAGATGCTTCCTTCGACTCGGCGCCGGCAGAGTTGTGATTGGAGAAGGTCCAGGACATCAACGCGACACCGACCTTGTAGTCGAGGCCGCTGGTCTGAGGCCACATCTGAACGAACGGCAGATCCAGTTCGTGGATCTGAATCGCGACGAACTGATAAAGGTAAGTCTAAAGGCCAGCTATAGCGGCCTTGGGGCGCTCTGGTTGCCGCGTACCGTCCTTGCATCCGATTTGGTCGTGTCGATGCCGAAGATCAAAACACATCACTGGGCGGGCTTGACGCTGAGCCTCAAAAACATGTTCGGTGTGGTGCCGGGCATGAAGTATGGCTGGCCGAAGAACATTCTGCATTGGCATGGCATTCACGAGAGCATACTCGATATCTGCGCCACGACACCCATTCACTTCGTGATCGCAGATGGAATTCGGGCAATGGAAGGCGATGGGCCGCTTGTGGGAATCGAGCGTCAGCTCAACCGGGTCGTATTGGCGGACGACCCAGTTGCAGCGGACGCGACATGCGCGCGGTTGATGGGTTTTGCTCCCGAACGCGTGCGCCACGTTGCGGAAGCCGCACGATTCCTGGGAAACCTCGCAACGGATCGGATTGTCATGTTAGCTGAATCGATGCCGGCGTCGATCAGACCCTTCTCTGTATTGCCTGGTTTCCAGCACTTGATCCAAACAACTCTCCACCCGTAATCAATAGCAGACTTGCCTCAATGGCTTCACGAAAAGTGTGTCATCGGAGCGAAAGAATTCACGAAAAGTGTGCCGCAGTTCCGACTGGGAGTACTGCGGCCGCGCGTCGAACGTTGGGAACGAAAGTAATCACGAAAAGTGTGTCACAGCGTCGAAAGGATTCACGAAACGTGTGCTGACGTAGTTGGTCCTGATCCGCGCTTGCGGCGCACAAACGAGTATTCACGAAAAGTGTGTCAGTATGCTCGAAGGCTTCACGAAAAGTGATACCCGGGTCGTTTCGAGGCGACGTACGCCAAAGCTAATCGCCGCTAACTCCCAAATGGAAAACCTGGATTCGCACAGGCGGAGGTGGCTGGGCGCCGTATTGAGTCACTGCGCACGTTAGCTCGCCACGACGGCACAGAGACCGATTCGGTGTCCCCGACCCATCGAATAGAAGCGCGCAAATCGAAATCTCGATTTAGTATCGGCTTTGGAGCAGCGAACGGGATGTTCACTTCCCTTGCAGAACTGTCTGAGAAATTGCGGGCCGCGAAGTACGTCATAGATCCCGTCACTCTGAAGGTCGTCTTTCTCGCGGCGAAACTGCAGAAGCCCATCTTGATCGAGGGGCCGCCAGGCTCTGGGAAGACCGAACTTGCGCGAGTGGCGGCCATCGTAGCTGGAACGGAAATCGAACGACTACAGTGTTACGAGGGGATTGATGAGGAAAAGGCCATCGGCAAGTTTGATGAGTCGTTGCAGCGCCTTTACCTCAATACGCAGGGTGGGGGACGCGACGGGAACTGGCTGTCGCTTCGACGCGATCTCCACACTTTGGACTTCTTTGTGGAAGGCCCGCTGCTGCGCGCCCTTCAGTACGAATCGCCCTGCGTGCTGCTGATCGATGAAATCGACAAGGTGAATCAGGAGTTTGAGGCAGAACTGCTCGAGATCCTGAGCGAGTGGCAGATCAGCATTCCTAAGCTCGGAACGATCAAGGCGAAGAGCAGGCCCTTTGTCGTGATGACCTCAAACGAAGAGCGGCGCATCGGTGACCCGCTACGGCGACGGTGCCTCTATCTTCGCTTCGAACATCCGACGATCGAGCGGGAAACAACAATTCTGGGGCTCAGGGCGACAACGCAACAGTTCGAACTACATGGTGAACTGGCCGGTTTCGCCCACGCGCTGCGGGGTTACAAGTTGGAAAAACCACCTTCGATTGCCGAGATGCTCGACTTGGCCGAAGCCTTACGCCTGCTTGAGGCGGATGGAATAACGCCTGACATGCGCGACGTCCTTCTACCGTTCATTGCGAAGACCGAGGCGGATCGGCGCCGGCTACTGTTGCGGGATGGGTTCGAGAGCCTCGTCTTCGACACGAAGCGGTACTGCGAAAAGCTTTCCGCAGGAGGAGTGCCGGCCTGATATGCGACCGCAATCTGTGATGGTAGGACTCCTCTGGGCTGGGCAGGTGATGTTCGGCGCCGACATGCTTGGCGTCCGCGAATATTCGGAACGTTGTGCCGACTACTACGCCAGGATGTACAGTGTTTCTCCCGTCCTGGTGCGTGCGATCATTCAACACGAATCGGCCTGGCAGCCGGGTGCCGTTTCATCCAAGGGCGCGATGGGGCTCATGCAATTGATGCCGGCGACTGCCGAGCACTACGGCGTCATGCATCCCTTCTACATTCACGAAAACATTCGCGGCGGTGTCGCGTACTTAGCTGATCTGCTGGCTCTGTTTCGTGGAGACTTGCGGCTGGTTGTGGCTGCATACGCTGCGGGTGAGCGGCCAATCATCGCGAAAGGACTGGACTACTCGTCGCCTGAAGTGTACGGCTATGTCCAGGAAATAGCGCGGCAATATCGCGTCGAATTAACGCGTGCGAGAGGGAGAGTGCAATGATTCACCGGGTTCCATGTGCCCTGGCGCTTCTGCTGGGCACGTTTTCAATTAACGCTCAGCAGCGAGCTGCAACCAGAACCGCGCCGACCACTAAGCCGCCAGTTGCGGCCCCGGCCTTCGAACCCGCACAGGCTCAGGTCGAGCCAGTGATCCTGGCGCGTTCGTCTCTCGACGATAAGGTGGTTGTTCTGCGAGTGGCACCGCGGATCGCTACGTCCATCCGGCTGCCTGAACCAGTGAACTCAGTGGTGGTCGGGGATCCCGAGAATTTCCTGGCGGAACATTCTGAGCGGGAGCCCGAACTGGTGACGGTAAAACCCGTCACGGATCAGTCGGCACAAACGAATGTATTGATCACGACCACGCTGGGGCATCAACTGAATATTCTGCTGCTAAGCCCCGGGGAACAGAAGGCCGGCAGCCTGCCTGTGGACGTGTTGCTGACATACGGCAAGCCGAAATCGGGAAGCTTTCTGGTTGAGGAAACCGCCTTTCCTACTTCCCTTGTAGCGGAAACAACGAAGATCGGCGGCGATACGAAGGCCATCTCAACTCCTGTAGCCCAAGCGACGCCGACGGTGACACAACTGGTCAGCGTTCTAAAAGCAGGGAACACGGAGACGCCGGGACACGCCGGAGACGCATCCGATCCCGGTTTAGACAAGCTGCTGGACCGCCAGCGTCGCGCACCGCTGCCGACACTTTATGGCCAGAAGCCGGGCGAAATTGAGGTGGGTCAGCGGCTAAAGGCTGGAGTTAGTGAGGTGATCGACGGCGGCAAATCTGTGATCGTACTGTTCTCTGTGATGAATCCGGCAACTCACGCGATCGAGCTGATGCCGCCGCAAGTGCAGCTTGGCGGCAAAATCAAAAACAAGTGGACGACTGCCGAGCAGCTTCCAGTCACTGATTACCGGCTCAGCACTCGGCGGCTGGGACTAGGTGCTCGGGCTGATGGTGTTGCGGTTTTCGAGCGCCCGGCGTTCAAACAGGCCAATGAGACTTTGTTTTTGCAGATGGCCGAGTCAGGAGCGGTCGATAAGCCCGCATTGGCCCCGATCGGTTTTGGGATCAGCACGTTTCGAGGAGGATCGGCGTATGGAGCCGGAGAAAACAACCAGAATCAATAAAGCCGAAGAAGGATTGGAGCAACGCGAGAGCGAGCTCGTCGCCGACGGCCCAGGCGAGATTGAAGAACCCAAAGCCACAGGGCTAGGAGCGCGCCTCCGGCAGTTGGTCGAGCAAGCGAAACACGGTGAGGCACGCCCCAATATCAACCGCGAACAGCTCAAACAGAACCGGACCAAAAGTTTCATGATGCTGGCGGGCTCGATGGTCATTATGGCGTTGCTGTTCTTCGCTATGTTCTCGTCGCCCAGCAACAGCCATCGGACCAACACGGCCCATCCCAACACGCCCAATCTCGGGCGTGGGCCCGGGGGAGGCAAACCCGGTGACGACGGCCATTCTGTTACGCCGCTTCTCAACGCTGATACGCGCAATCCCAACGAGGAGCCGGGCGGTGTGACACCGGAAGATGTTCACAACACCGCACGACGGAACGCTCTCGCAAACGCTAGCCCCTCTTTCGGGCCACCCGTGGCAACACCGCCGCCGTCCGTGCCGAAACCACCATCAAACGACTACGCGCTAAACCGAATTAACTTTCCATCCGAACCACAGTACACTGCGCCGGCTCCTGTACCCCCGCCAGCACCAAAGGCGGACAAGCTTACGAAGGCGTCTCTGGTGTTCGTGCGCGCATCGACGGCATCCCGCGAGTCCACAACACCTCTTGCCACCGCGCAGCCAGCAGTGTTGCAGCGGACTCCCGAATTCAACGCCCTGCCGGCCGGCACACGTCTGGTCGCACGGCTTGAAACACCGGTGAGCACCGCCGTCAAGGCGCCAGTTGTCGCGGCCATCGAATACAACTACGAGCGCGACGGCGAGATTGTCATACCGGCTGGTTCCAAGGCATTTGGTGAACTCGATCAGTCAAACGACCGCGGGTTCGTTGGTATCCGCTTCCATTCGATCCAACTGCCGGACCAGTCAGAGGCAAAGATCGAGGGGCGCTCCATGAGTCTCGAGTTTCAGCCATTAAAAGGAAAGGTGACCGGCACGAATGCTGGGAAGCGCTTCCTGGTTCGCAGTCTAACGGGCGTTGGCACGATTGCCGCGGCGACGGTCGGTGTGCAGAGCGGACTGGGTGTCTCCGATACCATAACGAACAACGTGCTACTGCGTGAGCGAGTGGCGAATAACATCGCGCTCGCCGGCGACCAGCAGCTTACGGAACTCGCCTATCGGCAGAATATCGTTGTCACGGTTCCGGGGAACACCCGGTTTTATATCGTTCTCGCCAACCCGTCCGGGAGCCAGACGGCTCCCGTTCGAACGACGCCGGCGGTCAACCAAGGCAGTACAAGCGTAGCGAGTGCCGCGCTACCGAGCGTTCAGGAGCTTCGGGAATTGATGGAGCTGAAAAGCGAGCTAACACAGATGTACCAGCAGCAACAGCAGAAGGCTCTAATCGAAACGACATCCCAGCAACAGCAGCGATGAGGGATCGATCACTCTCGATCAAGGGTTCCCGGATTGTGGAGTCGGGTACTCCCGGCTTTGCGCGGCGAGGCGGATGGGATTAAAGTAAATCCCAGGAGAGTCTATGCCGGTCTGGCCCTCCCGAGGATCCTGGTCATCCCTGACGTTCCGAGGATTCCTGTGGATCGCGGTCGGAGCGGTATTTGTCCTAAGCTTCTTTCTCTATTCCCCTGAATCCACTCCGTCTGGAGCCCAGCCCGCGCCGATGGGCTGGCTATTTCGAAGCTGGCCAGCCTTATTCGCCTCGGCGGCGGCCGTATGGCTACTGCTCAATGGTCCGATGTCCGCCGCGCCCTCGTGGGTGCAGAAGGCGGCCCGCGTGATCCTGGTGTTTTTCATATATTCGGGATTCCTGTACCTGCTGCGGTGGACGCCGTTCTGGACGATGATGTCGGCACTCGGATTCACTAGCAAGAACAAGGAGACCGGAGTTCTGATTCTGCTCGCGACGATTGCGTGGGTGATCGCGACCGTTCGGGTGATTGTGCCTGGAGGGCTAAGGCTGCGGACGTTCGGTTTCCGCTCGCACCCGAAGACAACCAATCCACCTGAAATCAAGACGACACGTTCCAGCGTCACCTTTGCGGACGTCGGCGGAATGGAGGAGGCGAAGGCCCAGATTCGGCAGATTGTTGAGAATCGCTTGAGGCCTGGAAAGTTCCAGCGGTACGGTGTTGTTCAGAACGGGATCTTATTGTACGGTCCTAGGGGGAGCGGGAAAACGTTTCTTGCGGAGGCGACCGCGGGCGAGTTTGGGCTTAACTATTTTTATGTGTCGTCTACGCAATTGTTGGATATGTGGATTGGCTCATCAGCGGATCGGATAAGAGAGTCTTTCGCATCGGCGGTTCAAAAGAAGCCCGTCCTCATGTTCATTGATGAGGTAGACTCCCTCGGTGCGGGAAGAAGCGTCGGCCTGGGGCCTGGCGACCGGGGATCTGCAAACCGCGAATACAACAACATCACTATCCAATTGATGCAGTGCATTGATGAGTTCCGGGGCACCTCTCGTTTCCTTCTTATGGCCGCTACGAATGTTCTGGACGGACTAGATCCAGCCCTCATCCGAGAAGGGCGATTTGATCTTCAAGTTCGCGTAGATATGCCGGATGAGCCCACGCGCAAAAAAATTTTCGAGGCCCAACTCCAGCACAAGCCTTGGAAGCGCTGCGGCTTGGACGAGGTCGCGCGGCGAACCCCGGGGGCGAGCGCTGCAAAGATCAAATCGATTGTGGATCGCGCAGCTGCATTTGCTGCCAACGAGAGTCGCCAAATCGAAGAACGAGATCTGCGGCGTGCTTTGGATGAGACCGGAGGCGGCGATCGGCCGCTATTCCAACCCGTTCAATGGGAGGATCTGATCGTCGAGCAGGACGTAGAACGCGATCTCCGCACTCTAGTCAAGCAACTGAATGTTGGGTGGTCGGATCTCAAGGGGATGACGGTGCCCACAGGGGTGCTGCTGGTCGGCCCTCCGGGAACCGGCAAGACGATGATTGGGCATCTGATTGCGACCCAATCGCGCCGGAGCTTCTACCCGTTGAGCGCTGCGGATATTTTGGGCGGTCAGGTAGGAGCTTCGGTCAAGAAGCTGTCGGAGGTCTTCGCGCGCGCAAGAGAAAACAATCCCTCGATCATTTTCTTCGACGAAATCGACGGCCTCCTTCCGCGAAACAATGGCATGCTCAGCACGCACGATACTCAGCTCGTCGAACAATGCCGTACCGAGATCAGCCAGCTTCTTCCGGAACACAACGTCTTCCTCGTTGGAACCACGAATCATCTGGATCGGATTGATCCCGCGATTCTGCGCGGTGGCAGGCTGTCGGAAAAGATCGAGATAGGTTCCCCCGGGCCTGCAAACCGGGAGCGTCTGCTACGGAAATACCTTGACGGCATGAAGCTGGACGTTGCGATGGATCGCATGGTCGAGCGCCTGGCCGGGCTCGCGCCGGCCGATATCGAGGCAATCTGCAAGGCCGCCGTACGCAATGCTTTCGGGCGCTCGGACAGAGACAACTACATTCCTCCCCTGATCTGGGATGATTTCGACCGCGCTATTCAGCGCGTCGCTATCCATCTCTAAAAAACTGTTCCAACATTCATTCGTCTGTCCCGAGTTCACGGGAGTCGTGTCGGTCCGGACGTGCGGCTCGTTTTGTTTGCACGTTTTTTGAAATCGGGTTAGGTTTCTGCCATGCCCCTCTTGGACATGGGGCGGAAAAGGAGAGACGTAAATCCGATGAGAGACCTCAACACCTGGCGACGGGCGCTTCCTGTCGCCCTCATTCTTGCCCTGCTCGTCGTCACTGAGGCAGGGTTGATCGCCCAGAACCTGGGATCGGCGCCGCAAACGAATGTTGCAGTCCAGGGCCAGACCGGCGCGCAACCGGAAGGCACGTGGCTCAACCTGATCAATTGGGTCGGCAACGTGATCGCTCCGGTCGGCGCCGGTGGAGCGGCGCTGGCGGCCATTGCCTCGTTCGCAGCGGGACGGGGATTCGCGCGGTGGGCTTTCACCGCGATTGGATTGCTCATGGTATCGGGTCTGACCAGGCTTCTGGAGTTTTGGATCCAGCAGGGCACCGGTGGCGTTTCGTAATGTCTGCATCGGCAGGAGCGCCGGGAATGTCCCGGCGTCGCCTGCTTGTGCTTGAGGACCGAATGCAATGGCCACGCCTCAACTCATAAGCGACTTCATCCGGACGATGCTGCTGCTGGCTCCGCCGGCTGCCGTGCTTTGCCTTGTTCTGGCAGGCATCAACCTGAGGCGGGAGGGCGGGCCCACAGCTGTGATCGGCGGCTACTTCGCCAAATGGATGTTCTGGGCAATCGTGTTCGTTACGCTCCCCGGTCTCATCAGTTGGTTCCCGTCATTCGGGGTACCTGCAAACCTGCCCTCGGGGGGAATCGGCACCGGATGGATGGCAAACCTCCAGAGCGACTTGGCGAGCTTCATGAATAACTTTGTTGTGGCCCGCCTTGCGCCCTCACTCGCTGCGTTCTTCGTGTTGCGGGCAATCCTTGACACGATCCAAGGTGGCCATCCGCTGCCTTCGATTCTCGCCGCGATGTTTCTCCTCGCGGTCCAGACAACGCTCAACCTCATCAGGAGCTACAACAGCGGCGGCCAGTTCGCGACCGCGGACGTGCTCGACAGCCTCTGGAACTACATGGCTGGAACCATCTGTCCGATCGCCGCCGGGCTAGCAATCGTCGGCGCCATCTGGAATTTCGCGACGCGAAGGCCCTTCATGCCAATGGTGGGCGCGACGCTCGGCCTGCTTACGGTCTCCGCGCTCTGGAAATTGGTCACCGCAATGATGTAGGCACGAGGAATCATGTCGCTCTACAACGGAATTCTCAACCTGACGAACTGGGCCGGCAACGTGATTATGCCGACTCTCGGCGCGTTGTTCATTGCGATTGCGATCCTCCAGTTTGCCAGGGGACAGCACCAGGTCTATTCCACCTGGGCCTATGGTGGCATTCTCTGCCTGCTGGTTTCGGGTTTGTTGCGTGCGATGGAGAAATTTACAGGCCAGTTGGGCTGGAATAATCCCGACCTTTACTGGAACTCGATCCTCAATCTGGTGGATTGGTTCGCGAACGTGATCCTCCCGGTGTATGCGGGGCTGCACGTGACTCTCGGCGCGATTCAAATGGGCGGCTTCTTTACTCAGTACACTCACCATCAAGTGACTCAAACCCGCCATTTCGTTGCCGCGCTGTTGTGCCTGATGGGCTCCGGACTCGTGCGTCTCGCGGAGTTTTTCGTTTCGAAGGGCACGGCGGGCGTGAGCTGAGGAGGAATTGGAAATGAAGCCGGGGCGACCAGGAACGTACAGAGATTCGCGCCAAAACCGCGATCTGATGCATTTTCTCTTGCAGACTGCTACTCCCGTCGTAGCAGTCACCTTCTTGGTGTTGGCGCACGCCGACACGGCTTTGTCGCTCTTTGGGATTCCATTTTGCGATTGGGGCTCGATCGTATGCGCCATCTGGGTCCTTCTCGTCGTGCATCACGGCCCATTCCTCATCTTCAAAAACGATAACAGTGTGAAGGAGAAGATGTATGTCGCTGAACGTAACTCCGGTTCCACGGAACCTTGCAACCAAGGTCACTTTTCTCTGCCTCGAGTTTGATGACCTCTTCGCGATTCTTGTGCTCGCCGTGGTCATGAACATGTTCGGGCGATTTCTGCAACGCGAGATGTTCGGTATTCCGATGAACGTGTTCCTTCAATACGTCGTTCCTTTCCTTGCCATTCCGGCCCTGATCCTGTTCAAGTACGGCAAACCCCGCGCGTACCTTCGCGACTGGCTGATGTTTCACATGAAGCCCCATGTCTATTGCGCCCTCGAATACGACTCTGAACAGCGCTTCGAATACCTAAAAGGAGAGGAGACCTCATGCCATTAACCGCGCGCCAGTGGGAGGAGTCCCTCCGGCAGCCCGCTCTATGCGAGTTGCTGCCGATTCGGGACTATCTCGACAACGTCATGGTGCGGACGAACGGCAGCTTCGTCGCCGGCTACGATGCGATCGGTCTGAATACTTTCTACCACGATGACGACACCCGAAATCGTACCAAGGAGACGCTCGAATCGCTGATCCGCTCCTTACCGGAGAGGTCGATGCGAATGCAGGTGCGATATGAGATCGGCGAAGGAAACGGCAATCTTGCGGAGCGCTATGCCTGCGAGCAGAGAACGGAAAACGCCACTCTGCAGGCTCTTGATCGCGAGAGGCTGAGAATGTGGCGTGCGCGCGAGGGCGATGGCCATTACCTGAATCGGAGATTGCACTTCTATTTCATCTGGAACCCGGACGTCCATCACGAGAGTCCTGAGTTCGAGTGGCGAAGGGCGCGTAAAAAGGGAAAGAGCTGGAGTCTATCGGCGGACAAATGCATCCAGCGAACATTGCGAGAGCATCAGGACCTGTTGGCGGAGTTCGAAAGCCTGATCACCGGGATTGAGGCGACACTCAGTGCCACTGGGCTCGCGGCCCGTCGAATGACAGACCAGGAGATGTTCATTGAGATCAAGCGCTCTCTCCAACCTTTAGGGGACGATAAGCGGCCCTACAAATTGGGCATGGCATACGAAAGCGCCCGAAGTCAGGCGGCCAACGTAAACATCGAAGATGAACAGGACGACCATCTCAAAATCGGAGGCCTGCTTTATTCCTGGGTCAGCCTGAAGGAGATGCCGGACGCCACGTTTCCAGGCCTT